>Ga0116151_10000433_pt1 | contig 37918 bp, 29 predicted proteins | sample AD_UKC117_MetaG_FD_89893 | JGI IMG/M metagenome (GOLD analysis project Ga0116151, IMG submission 89893) | Active sludge microbial communities of municipal wastewater-treating anaerobic digesters from Hong Kong - AD_UKC117_MetaG | ecosystem: Engineered > Bioreactor > Anaerobic > Digestate...
CCGATGCGGTAGTCGCCGACCGAGAACTCGTGCAGGTGCGCGTCCTCCCAGCCCATCGCCGCCTGGATCATCGTGTTGAGGTCGTTGAAAGTCAGCCAGTTTTCGACCTCGAGGCGGCGCCAGATCAGCGGCTCGATGCCCTCCAGGGCAACATGCAGGACCAGACGGCGGGCAGGGTAGTCGCTCGGCAACGCGGCGAGTGCGGCGTTCACCTCCGCGCTGTGCTCGCTGTCCCAGTCGATGCCGTCGTCGTCCTCGTCCTCGTCCTCGACGATCGCGTGCAGGGCCTCGATCAGGGGAAGGTATTCCTCGCCCGGGGAGCGGGCGAGGAGATCGGCCGCCCAGATGTTCGCGCGGCTGCGCGCCTCCTCCTTGCGCCCCTCGGCCATCGGCAGGAGCACCTCGAGGTGGGCGAAGGTCGGATCCTGCGGGTCGAGGCGCTGCGCCTCCCGGAATGCCCGCCAGGCTGCGGGGAACTCGTCGCGGTCGGCGAGGACGGACGCCTCGCGCTGCAGGGCGAGGCTGCGCAGCTCGCGACCGGGTGTGGTCTTCAGGCGTTCGATCAGCGCGTCGCGGTCGCCCGCGCGCTCCAGGTGGGCGTAGGTGTTCATCAGCAGGCTCGCCGCCTGCGCGACACGTCCGTCGAGCCTGGCCGGATCGGCGAAAAGCGGCTCGAGCAGGCGGACGAGCTCGTCGTGGCGACCCTCGCCGAACCAGCGCTCGGCGATCTTGCACAGGACCGGCGGCGGGGCACCGCGTACGACCAGTTCCTCGAGGCGATCGGATGGCAGTTGCTCGATCACGCGCATCAGCATGTCGTCGGGCGCCAGGTCCAGCGGCGGCGTGTCGACCGCGCCGCAGCACTGCTTGTACTTGCGTCCCGAGCCGCAGGGGCAGGGGGCGTTGCGCTCGGGGCGCGGCATCTTGCGCGGGTCACCCGCTCGAGCGGGTCGGAGTCCTGCGAGGGGGTGTGCCGGGTAGGGTTCATGTCACGGAGGCGCCTGCATTCATCGGCGGTCAGGGTTGCGGGGCGAAGCGGCCGGATTTCTTCACGCGCTGGAGAGCAGTGGCGTTGCGCCGGGCGTCGGACATTTGTCGTCCCCGCCCAGCCTGCGCCAGCGCTTCAGTTCTCCGCGAACACTTCGTCGATCGCTCGTGCGTCTAGCACGCGCTCGGCCCAGATCTCGAGTTGCTCGGGCGTGGACTGGGAGAGGCGTCGGGTGATGTCGGGGGAGAGCGGGCCGAAGCGGCGGTTGAGCAGGCGCAGAAGTACGCTTGCCGTGCCTTGGACACGACCTTGCTCGATCCCTTGCTCGATCCCCTTCTCAATGCCGATTTCGAGCCCTTGCTCCATGCCTTTCTGCAGTCCGCGCTCGATCGCGAGCCTTTCCACGCTGGTGACGTACTTCACTTTGCGTTCTCCTTCAATCTTTTCAATATCTTGCCACAGTCTCTGCTCGAGCTCCTGCGGTAGCCGCATCATCCAGTCGAGCACGGAGAAGAAATCCAGGATGCGCTGGCGCGTCCAGTCGCGCTCATAGAGCAGGCGCACCAGGCGGCGCTTGGCGTCGAAGCGGGCGGCCGGGCTCCGGCGGGTGCGGCGGGTGAAAAGGTGCGCGGCGGTGATGAGTGCGAAGGGGTTCGGGTTGCCCAGCAGGGCGGTTTCGTCCGCTGCGTGGTCGACCAGTTTGGCGACCGGAAATTGCAGGCTGTGCCGGCAGCCGAGGCGCTCGTAGCCGAATCGGTCGGGGCGCCACTCGGGGTCGGGGTCGGCGAGCACCGCCAGGCTGGCGACCGGGCGGTCGTAGGTGTCGAAGATACGGTAGTTATAGACGAACATGCGGCGCGCGAAGCCGGGGTCCATGCTGCCCTGGGCCTCGATGTGCACGCACAGCCAGTCTTCCTCGCCGGTGTGGGTGGTGACGCTGGCGAGCTTGTCCACGTGGCGTCGGCCGAGCGCGGCATCGCGGACGATCTGCTGCAACTCCTTGTCGAGGAAACGGTGGCCGCGCGCCCAGTCGATCTGGCGGCTGGCGTCGGGGAAGTAGAACTCCATGAACTCCGGGAAGGCGTGCTCGACGGCCTCCTTCCATGGACTGTCGTAATCGTCTTGCGCTGCGCGGGCGGGCATTCCGGACTCCTGGGCGAGGGATCCGGAATGCTATTTGGAAATATGACGAAAGGGAAATTGGATGATCGTCCTGGTGGTGCCGAATCGATTCGAAAGCGGATGCCGTGGGCGATCGGAGCCGTCGTCAATGCGCAGGAACCAGGCAGCGGGGTTCATCCCCGATCTTCCCGACAGGCCGCCGCCGTGCCGCCGCGCGAATCGGACTAGAATCCCGCCCCATGCCGCTGACCCTCGCCGCTCCCGTTCATAGTGAACTGATCATCAAGAAGAGCCGCTTCATCGGCTGCGTGCAGCCGATGAGCGACCGCGCCGGCGCGCAGAAGGTCGTGGCCGCGCTGTGGGCGCAGCATCCGGGCGCGCGCCACGTGTGCTGGGCGCTGCTCGCGGGCGGACAGTCGGCGGCGGTGGACGACGGCGAGCCGAGCGGCACCGCCGGGCGGCCGATGCTGGACGTACTGCGCCATCAGGACCTGGAGGGCGTGCTGGCGACCGTGGTGCGCTACTTCGGCGGCGTGAAGCTGGGGGCCGGCGGCTTGGTGCGCGCCTACACGGACGCCGTGGCACAGGCCTTGCTGCAGGCGGAGAAGGTGCCGATCGTGCGTCTGGCGACGCTGCGCTGCGTTGTGCCCTATGCGATGGAGGGACTGCTGCGGCGCGAGCTCGACGCCGCGGGGGCGAGCCTGCTGGCGGTGGTGCACGGGCAGGCGGTGGAGCTGTGCTTCAGCCTGCCCGAGGAGGCCGCCGTCGCCTTGCGCGCGCGCCTCGGCGAGGCGGGGCAGGGGCGGATCGAGTGGCTGCCCGCGCCGGACGAGCTGGCCTGAAAGGGCTTCAGGCCGGTGATCGCCTGTCTCGGTGGTGAGAGCGGGCTTGCTCGCGAACGGGTGCGGGAAGCTTCGCGGGAAGGCCTTTCGCCAAGGGCTCCCAGTCGAGACCCGCTCAACGCCCCGCGACCACCTCCGGCAGTGCCACGACCGTCCACCCGCGCGCTTCGAGCTCGCTGCGCAGGTGGCGGGCGCTTTCCACCGCGCCCAGGGTGTCGCCGTGCACGCAGATGCTGTCCATTGCCGCGGGCAGGTGCTTGCCGCTCTGGCTGACCACGCCGCCGGCGTCGAGCATGCGCAGCACGTGGGTGACGAGTTCGTCGTGGTCGTGGATGACCGCGCCGGGCTGGCCGCGCGCCACCAGCGTGCCTTTGTCGGTGTAGGCGCGGTCGGCGAAGATCTCGCCCGCCACCTTCAGCCCGGCGCGCTCGCCGGCCGCATGGAGTTCCGAGAGGACCGGCGCGAGCAGGATCAGGTCCGGGTCGATGGCCCTGACCGCACGCGCGACCGCGTCGGCGAGCGCGGCGTCCTCGCAGGCCTGGTTGTTGAGCGCGCCGTGTGGCTTGACGTGGGTGACGCGGCCGCCTTCGGCCGCGGCCATGCCGGCGAGCGCGCCGACCTGGTAGATGATCATCGCCTCGAGCTCGGCCGGCGCCATCTTCATCGGTCGGCGGCCGAAGCCCTGCAGGTCCGGGTAGGCGGGGTGGGCGCCGAGGCTGACCCCGGCGGCGAGCGCCGTGCGCACGGTGTGGCGCATCACCACCGGGTCGCCGGCGTGGAAGCCGCAGGCGATGTTGGCCGAGCGCACCACCTGCAGCAGGGCCTCGTCCTCGCCCATCGTCCAGGCGCCGAAGGATTCGCCGAGGTCGGCGTTGAGGTTGATGGTCTTGTTCATGGGGAGGTTCTCGGGTCGGGAGCGTTCTTCAATATAGCGGGCGAAATTCGGTGTCGAGCGCGTGCACGACGCCGTCGACCAGGTTGCCGGTGTACAGCGCCAACAGGTCGATGCCGTCGGCCGGCAGCGGGCGGATGGCGGTGATCAGCGCGCGCGTCTCGGCTTCCTCGGCGCGTGCGAGCTGCGCGCCTTCGGCGGCGGTGACGGTGGCGAAGCGCAGCGTCTGGCCCGGGCGCAGCGCGGCAAGCCGCCCGAGGTCGGCGCCGATCACGGTGGCGATCTTGGGATAGCCGCCGGCGGTCTGGGCGTCGGCGAGCAGCACGATCGGCTGGCCGGCGCCGGGGACCTGGATCGAGCCGGGCACGGTGGCGTCCGACACGATGTCGGCGGCGCCGCTGTGTTCCAGCTTCGCGCCTTCGAGGCGCACGCCCATGCGGTCGGCCTCGGCGGTGACGCGATAGTCGCCGCCGACCAGCGCTTCGAGCGCCGCGGCGCTGAAATGGTCGGCCTGCGGACCGGGGACAAGGCGGATCGGGCGCGGGTCGGGCTCGGGTGGCTGCGTCAGCACGCGGTCGCTGCCCCAGGCGTCGGCCTCGGCCAGCGCCAGACGCATGCCTGCGGCCAGCGCGCGACCGCTGCCGTCGGCGCCGCCGAGGCCGGCACGCACGTAGGTTGACGCGCTGCCCATCACCGGCGCCACCTCCAGCCCGGCGACCGCGACCATGGCGATGCGGCCGCTGCCCATCTTGCGGATGCGCAGCGCCTCGCCCGCGGCGATCGTGACCGAACGCCAGGGTGCGAGCTGGCGGCGGCCCTCGGGCCCGTCCACCTCCACCACCGCGTCGCCGGCGACGGCGAGCTTCACCGCGCCGCCGTGCGCCACCACGTGCAGGCCACCGTCGAAGCATTCGATCACCGGCGCGTCCTCGGGCCGGCCGGCGAGCGCGTTGGCGATGCGCATCAGGCGGCGGTCGAGCGCGCCCGCCCACGGCACGCCGATGCGGCGGAAGCCGCGGCGGCCCTCGTCCTGGATCGAGGCGAAGGCGCCGGGGGTGACGATCTCGAGTTCGGTCTGCGTGCTCATGCTGCGTTCTCCGCGGGGGTCGGGGCGCTGTCCAGCCACTGCATGGGGTCGAAGTCGGCGGTGCACGCGGCGGCCTCGATGGCGCGGCATTCCGCGGTGCTTACCGGGACGAAGCGCACGCGGTCGCCGGCGGCGAGCAGCGACGGCGACGCTCGGCGCGCGTCGAACAGCGGCACCGGGCAGCGCCCGAGCAGGTGCCAGCCGCCGGGGCTTTCCCACGGGTAGATCGCGGTCAGCCCGGTGGCGATCGCCACGCTGCCTGCGGGCACTCGCACGCGCGGCTGGGCGCGGCGCGGCAGGCGCAGGCGCTCGGGCAGGTCGCCCATGAAGGGGAAGCCGGGCAGGAAGCCGAGCATGTAGACGAGGTACTCGGTGCCGCTGTGCAGGGCCACCACCTCGTCCTCGCCAATGCCGATCGTGCCCGCCACCTCGGCGAGGTCGGGTGCGGCCTCGCCCTCGTAGCACACCGGCAGGCGCCAGTGGCGGCCGTCGGCGGGACTGCCGTGCTCGGCCGCGGCGATCAGCGGCTGCAGCACGCCCAGCACGGTGTCGCGGTCGGTGGCGAGCGGATCGAAGAACACCGTCAGCGAGCGGAAGGTGGGCATGGTCTCGATCACGCCCGGAAGGTCGCCCGCCGACTGCAGGCGCAGGATGGCAGCGTCGAGCGCGTTGACCGCGGCGAGCAGGGCGGGGTCGATGACGCTGCCGAACTCGATGGTGAGCGCGGCGTCGCCGGCGTCGAGGATGCGGACACTCATGGCGGGCTTCCTGTAGTCAGAGCGGGGAGGTGGAGGCAGCGCGCGCCGCCTGGTCGTAACGCCCCGAGACCGTACGCAGCAACTGGGCGAGCTCGGCGATGCGACGGTTCTCCTCGGCGCTGCCGCTGAACCCGGGCATCAGGCAGGCCTCGCGCACGTCGCGGTAGACCAGGCAGATCTCGCGCCCCTTGTCGGTGACCGACCAGAAGGCTTCCTTGCCACGCTTTGCGCTTTGCACCAGGCCGAGGCCGGCGAGCTTGCGCAGCGAGTAGGAGACCACGTGAGTGTCTTCCACGTTGAGCACGAAGCCGATGTCGGCCAGGCGCTTTTCGGTGTCGCGGTGGGCGACGTGGTGCAGCACCAGCACGTCGATCGGCGTCATGTCCTTGACGCCGGCGGCGGTCATGCAACGCATCATCCAGCGCGCGAAGGCGTGCCACGCGATGATCAGGCCGAACTCGAACTCGGACACCTGGGGCGACTTCGCCGAGACGAGGTGCTGTGAAGAAACGATGGGACCGCTGTCGCCCATGTGAGCCTCCGTCAGTGTTATGAAGACGTTTTGCGTAAAAAACCTCTACGTTTTGTTGACAAGATACCCACAAAATCTCTATTGTGCAATAACGGTGACTTATGGATAGCTGGTCGCCGCCTCCGACAAGGTGTTCCGGGCGCTGCCCCACTTCATTCAATCAGGAGTTACATCCATGACCTTCTCGCATCCTCTGCTCAAGGCGATCACCGGTTCCCTGCTCGGCCTGGGCTTCGTCGCCGCCGCCCACGCCCAGACCGCCTGGGACATGCCCACGCCCTACCCGGCCAGCAACTTCCACACCGAGAACATCCAGCAGTTCGCCAAGGAGGTCGACGCGGCCACCGGCGGCAAGCTCAAGATCACCGTCCATGCCAACGGCTCGCTGTTCAAGGCCAACGAGATCAAGCGCGCGGTGCAGGCCGGCCAGGCGCAGATCGGCGAGCTGATCATCTCGGGCCTCGCCAACGAAGACGCGCTCTACGCGCTCGACACCGTGCCCTTCCTCGCCACCAGCTACGCCGACTCCAAGAAGCTGTGGGAGGCCTCGAAGCAGGCGGTCGAGGCGCGCTTGGCGAAGAACGGCCTCAAGGTGCTGTACTCGGTGGCGTGGCCGCCGCAGGGGCTGTACTCGAAGACCGAGCTCAAGACCATCGGCGACCTCAAGGGCATGAAGATCCGCTCCTACAGCCCGACCGTGGCGCGCATGATCGAGCTGATGGGTGGCCAGCCGGTGACCGTGCAGGCCGCCGACCTCACCCAGGCGCTGTCGACCGGCGTGGTGTCGGCCAACCTGACCTCCTCGGCCACCGGCTACGACACCAAGAGCTGGGAGCAGCTCAGCCACTACTACGACATCCAGGCCTGGCTGCCGAAGAACATCGTGTTCGTGTCGAAGAAGGCCTTCGACGCCCTCGACCAGCCGGCGCGCGACGCCTTGCTCAAGGCCGCCGCCGCTGCCGAGGAGCGTGGCTGGAAGGTCTCGGAAGAGAAGACCGCCTGGTACGTCGAGCAGCTCAAGGCCAACAAGATGCAGGTGCAGCCGGCGCCCGAGGCGCTGCAGGCCGAACTTCTCAAGGTCGGCGAGAAGATGACCGCCGAGTGGGTCGAGAAGGCGGGCCCGGACGGCCAGGCCATCCTCGACGCTTACCGCAAGCTGAAGTAAGCGGCTGATGCATCGGCCCCGCAGCAGCGGGGCCTTCACCTTTCAGGAGATCGCCCATGAGAGCGTTCCTCGATTCGCTGTACCGCCTGTCCGGCGCGCTCGCCGCGATCGGCATGGTGGCGACGCTGGTGCTCGTCACCTCCGGTGTCGTGACCCGGCCGCTCGGCATCTACCTGCCCGGCACCGACGACTACGCCGGCTACGCGATGGCGGCCTGCGGCTTCTTCGCGCTCGCCTACACCTTCAAGCACGGCGAGCACATCCGCGTGAGCCTGTTGCTCGAGCGCGTCGGCCCGCGCATGCGCGCGGCGCTGGAGTGGTTCTCGCTCGCGGCGGGCACCGCGGTGGCGGCGACGCTGGCGTTCTACGCCGTGCGCATGGTGCTGCAGTCGCACGAGTTCGAGGAGATCTCGCAGGGCGTGGATGCCACCCCGCTGTGGATCCCGCAGCTGTCGATGGCGATCGGCTCGGTCGTGCTGCTGATCGCCCTGCTCGACGACCTGGTGATGACCATGCTGGGTCGTGCACCGGCTCGACTCGCCACCCACAGCGGCGAAGCCGCGCGCATGGAATAAGAGGAGCGCGCCATGGAAGTCATGATTGCGGCCGTGATGATCGGCCTGATGCTGGCGCTGCTCGCCGGCGGCGTATGGATCGGCCTCGCCCTGATGGCGATCGGCATCCTCGGCATGCTCGGCTTCACGCCGCGCGCGCCCGGCGATGGCATGGCGGTGGCGATCTGGAGCCACGGCTCGAGCTGGACGCTGACCGCGCTGCCGTTGTTCCTGTGGATGGGCGAGATCCTGTTCCGCACCAAGCTGTCGGAGGACATGTTCAAGGGCCTGTCGCCCTGGCTCGAGCGCCTGCCTGGCCGCCTGCTGCACACCAACATCATCGGCTGCACGCTGTTTGCGGCGGTGTCGGGCTCGTCGGCGGCCACCTGCGCCACCATCGGCAAGATCGCCCTGCCCGAGCTCGAGCGCCGCGGCTATCCCGAGTCGATGGCGCTCGGCACCCTGGCTGGCGCCGGCACCCTCGGCCTGCTGATCCCGCCCTCGATCATCATGATCGTGTACGGCGTCGCGGCCGACGTGTCGATCTCCAAGCTCTTCATCGGCGGCGTGCTGCCCGGCATCCTGCTGGCGACGCTGTTCATGGGCTGGGTGGTGGTGTGGTCGCTGATGAACCCGGGCAAGATCCCGGCGCCCGACCTCAAGACCACCTTCGTCGAAAAGCTCGCCGCCTCGAAGAACCTGATCCCGGTGATCCTGCTCATCGGCGGCGTGCTCGGCTCGATCTACAGCGGCATCGCCACCGCCACCGAGGCGGCGGCGATCGGCGTGATCGGCAGCCTCATCATCGCCGCCAGCCAGCGCACGCTCAACCGCAAGAGCTTCTTCGGCGCGCTGATGGGCGCGACCCGGCTGTACTGCATGATCGCGCTGATCCTCGCCGGCTCGGCCTTCCTGACCCTGGCGATGGGCTACATCGGCCTGCCGCGCCACCTCGCCGAATGGATCGGCGCGCTCGGCCTCAGTCCGGCGATGCTGCTGGTGGCGCTGGCGATCTTCTACATCCTGCTCGGCTGCTTCCTCGACGGCATCTCGATCGTGGTGCTGACCATGGCAGTGCTGATGCCGACCATCCAGAGCGCGGGCATCGATCCGCTGTGGTTCGGCATCTTCGTGGTGGTGGTGGTGGAGATGGCGCAGGTCACGCCGCCGGTGGGCTTCAACCTCTTCGTGCTGCAGGGCCTCACCGGGCGCGACATGACGGTGATCGCGCGCTACGCGCTGCCCTACTTCCTGCTCATGGTGGTCGCGGTGGTGCTGCTGTACACCTTCCCCGGCCTGGTGACCTGGCTGCCGGGCCACATGGTGGGGTGAGGTCGTGAGCCGCCGCCGGAGCTCACTCGCCGGGCGCGGGCGTCGCGTCCGCGGACGGCCCGGCGGCGAGCTCCGCGGCGCGCGCCTCGGCCACCAGCCAGTCGCGCACCGTGGCCACGCGCGGGTCGGCGAGCGCGCCGGCCGAATGGATGACGCAGTAGCGCTTGCCGGTGCGCACCGACTGCGCGAAGGGCGCCACCAGGCGGCCGCTGTCGAGCTCGTCGGTGATCAGGGTGCGGCGCGCGATCGCCACCCCCATGCCGGCGATCGCGCACTGCATGGTGATGTGGTTGCGGTTGAACATGTAGCCCCGCCGCACCTCCACCTGCGGCGCGCCGATCGCCTTCAGGTAGCGCTCCCACTCGGCGTAGGGCGGGCTGCCGCGCCAGGCGGTCATGTCGTGCAGCAACGGGTAGTGGCGTAGGTCCTCGGCGCCGAGCAGCGGCGGGCGACCTTCGAGCAGGCGGGGCGAGCACACCGGGAAGATCTCCTCCTCCAGCAGCACGGTGCTCTGGAGGAGGGGTAGGTGCCGTCGTTGAGGTCGATCGCGAGGTCGAACTCGCCGTCGCGCAGCGAATAGGTGCTGTCCTCGGCCTCGACCTGCAGCTCGATCTGCGGAAAGCGCGCCATCAGGCGCGGCAGGCGCGGTACCAGCCAGGTGGCGAGGAAGGAGGGCAGGGTGCGCACCCGCACCACGCCGCTGAGCGCGCCGCCGCGCAGGCGTCCGATGGCGAGATCGACCGCGGCGTAGGCCGGATCGACCGCGGTGAGCAGGCGCTTGCCCGCGTCGGTGAGCTCGAGCCGGCGCGGCAGGCGGCGGAACAGGCGCTGGCCGAGCCAGTCCTCGAGCAGCTTGATCTGCTGGCTGACCGCGCCGGTGGTGATGCTGAGCTCCTCGCCCGCGCGGGTGAAGGACAGGTGATGCGCTACGGCGAGGAAGACGCGCAGCCGGGTATGGATCTGCGAAGGTGCGCTCGTGGACATGGTTTAGTTTTGCTAAAGAAAAGATCAAAAACAATCGATTGAGTGCCCGAATCTTCCGCTGGAAAATCTTGTTCATGCACCGATAAGTATTTTCGTGCTTAGCAGAATTAAATCAACACGCCGTTTTCCCCCGGAGTCTCCCATGTCCATCAGCGTACTCGACCTGTTCAAGATCGGTGTCGGTCCTTCCAGCTCGCATACGGTCGGGCCGATGCGGGCCGCGCATGATTTCGTCGTGGAGCTGCAGCGCCGCGGCCTGCTCGACCAGGTGCGGCGCATCGAGGCCAGGCTCTACGGCTCGCTGTCGGCGACCGGGGTCGGTCACGGCACCGATCGCGCGGTGGTGGCCGGCCTGATGGGCGCGCGCCCGGACGAGGTCGATCCCGACTTCCTCGTGGGTGCGGTCGACGCGGTGCGCATCGACGGCGAACTGCCACTCGCCGGCACGACGACGGTGCCCTTCGACTGGGCGCGCGACCTGCGCCTGCTGCCGGTGAGCCTGCCCTACCATCCCAACGCGATGCGCATCGCCGCGCACGGCGAGGCCGGCGTGCTGTACGAGAACACCTACTACTCGGTGGGGGGCGGCTTCGTGGTCGACGAGGCGCAGGCGCAGTCCGGCGCGGCGGCCGAGGCCGAGGTGGCCGTGCCCTATCCCTTCGACACCGGCGCCGAGCTGCTCGCCCAGTGCCGCCGCCACGGCCTGCGCATCAGCGAGCTGATGCTGGCCAACGAGTCGGCCTGGCGCAGCGAGGCGGAGACGCGCACTGCGCTGCTGCGCATCTGGGAGGTGATGCGTGCCTGCGTGACGCGCGGCGTCGGCCACGAGGGCGTGCTGCCCGGCGGGCTCAACGTGCGCCGGCGCGCGCCGGCGCTGTACCGCAAGCTCAGCGAGCAGGCGAGCGGGCGCAACATGATCAGCGACTCCATGACCGCCCTCGACTGGGTCAACCTCTACGCGCTCGCGGTCAATGAAGAGAACGCCGGCGGCGGCCGTGTCGTCACCGCCCCCACCAACGGCGCGGCCGGCATCATTCCGGCGGTGATGCACTACTACATGAAGTTCATGCCCGGCAGCGACGAGCGCGACGTGGAGAACTTCCTCCTCGCCGCCGCCGCGGTGGGCGCGCTTTGCAAGAAGAATGCCTCGATCTCCGGCGCCGAGGTCGGCTGCCAGGGCGAGGTCGGATCCGCATGCGCGATGGCCGCGGCCGGTCTCGCCGAAGTGCTCGGCGGCACCCCCGAGCAGGTCGAGAACGCCGCCGAGATCGGCCTCGAGCACAACCTCGGCCTCACCTGCGACCCGGTCGGCGGCCTGGTGCAGGTGCCCTGCATCGAGCGCAACGCGATGGCCTCGATCAAGGCGATCAACGCCGCCCAGCTCGCCCTGCGCGGCGACGGCGCGCACACGGTCTCGCTCGACCAGGTGATCCGCACCATGCGCGACACCGGCCGCGACATGCTCGACAAGTACAAGGAGACCTCGCGCGGCGGCCTCGCCGTCAGCTTCCCCGAGTGCTGAGCGCGACGCCACACGAACCCTCGGCAATCCGGCTCTCCGAAGCTCCGCATCCGCTTCACCCCGGCCCTTGCGCGGTGCACCCCCGCCGCGCAAGGGCGACGCCTCACCCGGCATCCCTAACCACAAGGTCATCCACGAGGAGACACTCAATGACTACCGCAACCCCCACGGCCCTGCAGCGCTTGCTGCGCATGAGCCTCATCTCCCAGATCGCCATCGGTCTGGTCCTCGGCGTCGCCCTGGCGCTGATCGCGCCGGGCGCCACCAAATCGGTTGCCCTGCTCGGCGACCTCTTCATCGCCGCGCTGAAGGCGGTCGCGCCCATCCTGGTCTTCGTGCTGGTGGCGGCGGCGATCGCCAACCACAAGCAGGGCCAGCCCACCCACATCCGTCCGGTGCTGATGCTCTACCTGCTCGGCACCTTCGCCGCCGCGCTGGTCGCGGTGCTTGCCAGCTTCGCCTTCCCGACCACGCTGGTGCTCGACGCGCCGGCTGCCGCCGGCAACCCGCCGGGCGGCATCCTGATCGTGCTCAAGAACCTGCTGCTGAGCGCGGTCTCGAACCCGGTGCGCGCGCTGATGGAAGCCAACTTCATCGGCATCCTGGCGTGGGCGATCGGCCTGGGCATCGCCCTGCGCCACGCCGGCGAAGGCACGCGCAAGGTCCTCAACGACCTCGCCGACGCGATCTCGCAGATCGTCCATGTGGTGATCCGCTTCGCGCCGCTCGGCATCTTCGGCCTGGTCGCCGCCACCATGGGCGAGGCCGGCCTCGACGCCCTGCTCGGTTACGGCAAGCTGCTGCTGATGATCGTGGGCTGCATGGTCTTCGTCGCGCTGGTGGTCAATCCGCTGTTCGTGTTCTGGAAGCTGCGCACCAACCCCTATCCGCTGGTGTTCACCTGTCTGCGCGAGAGCGGCGTCACCGCCTTCTTCACCCGCAGCTCGGCCGCCAACATCCCGATCAACCTCGAGCTGTGCCGTCGCCTGGGCCTGCACGAGGACACCTACTCGATCTCCATCCCGCTCGGCGCCACGATCAACATGGCGGGCGCGGCGATCACCATCTCGGTGATGACGCTGGCCGCCGCCCACACCCTCAACATACCGGTCGACTTCGCCACCGCGCTGCTGCTGTGCATCGTGTCCTCGCTCGCCGCTGCCGGCGTGTCGGGCGTGGCCGGTGGCTCGCTGCTGCTGATTCCGATGGCGACCGCCCTGTTCGGCATCTCCGCGGACGTGGCGATGCAGGTGGTGGCGATCGGCTTCGTGATCAGCGTGGTGCAGGACTCGGCCGAGACCGCGCTCAACTCCTCGACCGACGTGCTCTTCACCGCCGCGGCCTGCGCTGCCGAGAGCGGTGAGCCGTTGAACCTGGACCGTGCCTGATCCCCGCATGCAGCCGATCCAGCACTTCGCCAGCGACAACTACGCCGGCGTCTGCCCGGAGGCCCTCGCGGCCTTCGTGGCGGCCAACGCCGGCCACGCACCCGCCTACGGCGAGGACGAATGGACGCGCAAGGTCTCCGACCGCCTGCGCGAGCTGTTCGAGACCGACTGCGACGTCTACTTCGTCTTCAACGGCACCGCCGCCAACTCGCTCGCGCTCGCCTCGCTGTGCCAGAGCTACCACAGCGTCGTGTGCCACGAGCTGGCCCACGTCGAGACCGACGAGTGCGGCGGGCCGGAGTTCTTCTCCAACGGCTCCAAGCTGCTGCCCGCGCACGGCGCATACGGCAAGCTCACGCCCGCCGCGGTGCTGGAGGTGATCTCGCGCCGCAGCGACATCCACTACCCCAAGCCGCGCGTGGTCACGCTGACGCAGAGCACCGAGGTCGGCACGGTGTACCGGCCCGAAGAGGTGGCGGCGATCGCCGCCTGCGCGCGCGAGCACGGCCTGCGCGTGCACATGGACGGCGCGCGCTTCGCCAACGCCGTGGCCTCGCTCGGCGTGGCGCCGGCGGAGATCACCTGGAAGGTGGGCGTGGATGTGCTGTGCTTCGGCGGCACCAAGATGGGCCTGCCGGTGGGCGAGGCGGTGGTGTTCTTCGACCGCAGGCTGTCGGAGGATTTCGCCTATCGCTGCAAGCAGTCCGGGCAGCTGGCGTCGAAGATGCGCTTCCTGTCCGCGCCCTGGCTCGGCATCCTGGAAGACGAGGTGTGGCTGAAGCACGCCCGCCACGCCAACGCCATGGCGCAGCGCCTGGCCAGCGGGCTGATGCAGGTGCCGGGTGCGCGGCTGATGTTCCCGGTCGAGTCCAACGGCGTGTTCTGCGAGCTCCCGCCCGCGGTGCTCGACGGCCTGCGCGCGCGCGGCTGGCGCTTCTACACCTTCATCGGTGCCGGCGGGGCGCGCTTCATGTGCGGCTGGGACACGCTGCCGGCGAGCGTGGACGCGCTGCTCGCCGACGTGCGTGCGCTCGCGGGCTGAGCCGCTGTGTTCGCGCCTGCCGGCGCTCCTACATGGACCGACACGCTCCTGTAGGGGCGACGCAAGCCGCGAAGCGCGCGGTCTGGCAAGCGACGCATGCGACCGTCGGCACGGCCGCCTTCGCGCCTGCCGGCGCGCCTACATGAACCGACACGCTCCTGCAGAGGCGAGGCAAGTCGCGAAGCCGACGGGGCCCTGTAGGAGCGGCGGCAGCCGCGAACACGGCTGCCGGGCAGGCGATGCGCGCGCCTCGCGCACCGCACCCTTACAACTCGTCCAGCTTGCCAAGGTAGTCCGCCGCCTGCGCCAGCGTGGCGGCGCGCTCGGTCGCGTCCATCTTCGCCCACGCCTTGTAGGGCATGGCCATGCGCGGGTTGCGCGCGAAGCGGGCCTCGTGGCGCAGCAGGAAATCCCAGTACAGGCTGTTGAAGGGGCAGGCGGGCTTGCCGCTGCCGCCATGGCGGCGCTTGGCGTCGTAGGCGCAGGCCTTGCAGTAGTCCGACTGCTTGCCGATGTAGCTCGCCGCGCCGGCGTAGGGCTTGCTGGCGATCACGCCGCCGTCGGCGAACTGGCTCATTCCGCGGGTGTTGGGCATCTCCACCCACTCGAAGGCGTCGGCGTAGATGCCCAGGTACCAGGCGTCCACCTCGTCCGGGTCGCAGCCCGCCAGCAGCGCGAAGTTGCCGGTGATCATCAGGCGCTGGATGTGGTGGGCGTAGGCGGTGTCGAGCGACTGGCCAATGGCGTGGCGCAGGCAGGCCATCTTCGTCCTGCCGGTCCAGTACCAGGCCGGCAGCGGGCGCCGGGCGTCGAGCGCGTTGCCCTGCGCGTAGCCCGGCATGCGCGCCCAATACACCCCGCGCACGAACTCCCTCCAGCCCAGGATCTGACGCACGAAACCCTCGCAGCTGGCGAGCTCGACCGTGCCCGCCTGCCAGGCCGTGACCGCGGCGTCGATGACCTCGCGTGGGTGCAGCAGCTTGACGTTGAGCGCGAACGACAGCCCGGAGTGGAACAGCGTGGTCGAGCGCGTGCTCATCGCGTCCTGGTAGGGACCGAACCAGGGCAGGGCGTGGGCGATGAAGTGCGCCAGGCCGGCGCGCGCCTCGCGCCGGCTCAGCGGCCAGAGCAGGTTTTCCGCATGAGCTGAACCAATGGTCTCCACGCCCGCGGCGACGATCTCGTCCCACAGCCCGCTCAGGTCGTGGCCGCCCCACGGCCACGCCGGTGCGGGCGGATCGCCCGGCCATTTCTCGCGGTTCTGCGCGTCGAAGTTCCACACCCCGCCCACCGGCGCGTCGTCCGTGTCGACCAGGATGCGGTGGCGGCGGCGCATGTCGCGGTAGAAGAACTCCATGCGCGGCACCTTGGCGGCGAAGCGCCGTGCCAGCTCGGCGCGATCGGCGAGGAAGTGCTCGCTGTCCACCACCGCATGCGGCAGGCCGAGCTTCTGCGCGGCTTCGTCCAGCACCCGCTCCACCCGCCATTCGTCGGCCTCCATGCGCTCGAAGCGCGTCGCGCCGCACTCGGCCGCCACCAGCGCGAGGTTGCCGGCGAAGGACTGGCGGTTGCCGGTGTCGCCGATCTTCAGGTAGCGCACGCGATGTCCGGCCGCTTCCAGCGCGGCGGCGAACGTGCGCATGGCGGCGAAGATCGCCAGCACCTTCTGCGCATGGTGGCGCACGTAGTCGGTCTCGCTGCGTACCTCCATCAACACGTACTGCACGTCGGTGCGCGGGGCACGGAACCAGGTGTGGGCGGCGTTCAACTGGTCGCCGAGGATCAGGCGGAGGATGGTCATCTTGCGAGGCGGTGTGGTGGCGTATGCATTTCGGAGTCGGAGGCAGCCCGTGCGGCCCGGAGACTGTCAAAATAGTCCGACCCGGGGCGCCCGAACGATCCCGACTTCCATGGCCGAGGAGAGCGGTTGCAGATGAAGGACGATAACGCACGTCTGAGGGCGGCGATCGACAAGTTGCGCGTGCCCATCTACATCAAGGATCCGCAAGGGCGTTACGGCTACGCCAACGACCTTGCCTGCGAGCTGCTCGAGTGTTCGCGCACGGACGTCCTCGGACGCTCCGATTCCGAGCTTTTTCCGCCCGATCTCGCCGACGCGATGCAGGCGCACGACCGGCGCGCGATGGCCGGGCGCGAGCCGGTGATCGCGGAGGAAAGACTCAGGCTCCCCGGCCATCCGGAGATGACCTGGGGACTCAGCATCAAGCAGCCGCTGTTCGAAGAAGACGGCCGGCCGGACGGCGTGGCTGGCCTGACCATCGACATCACCGCGCGCAAGCGTGCCGAGCGCGAGCTGGTCGCGCTCAAGAACGACTACGCGGCGATCCTGCAGGCCCTGCCCGACCCGCTGTTCGTGCTCGATGCCGAAGGACGCTGCCTGTCCTACCGGACGCCGAGCGAGGCACTTCTGGCGGCGCCGCCCTCTTTGTTCATGGGGCGCACGGTGCGCGAGGTGCTGCCCCCCGCGGAGGCGGAGACCTGTCTCGAGGCCTTGCGAGAGGCGGCAGCGCGCGGACATTCCAGCGGCAAGGTGTTCAAGGTCGACACCCCGGGCGGCATGCGCTGGTTCGAGCTGTCGGTGGCGCCGATGGCGCGCAGTGGGGACGAGCCGCAGCGCTTCAACGTGCTTTCGCGCGAGATCACCGTACGCAAGAAGATGGAGCAGGCGCTGCAGGAGCGCGAGTCGCTGCTGCGTGCGGTGGTCGACAACACCCCGGTCGAGTACTGGGCGCGCGATCTGCAGGGGCGCTGCATCATGCAGAACGCGATGACCGCGGCGCACTGGGGCGACCTGCTCGGCAAGCGCGTCGAGGACTCGGGCGAGACGGAGCCGGTGAGTGCCGACTGGGGGGAAAGCAACCGCCGCGCCTACGCGGGCGAGACCGTGCACAAGGAGGTCGAGTACGAGATCGACGGCGAGCGCCGGACCTACCAGTGCCTGGTGGCGCCGATCCGGGTGGACGGCGAGGTCGTGGGGATCTTCGGCTTCAACCAGGACGTCACCGAACGCAAGCGCCAGGAACGCCAGATCCACGAGCTGGCCTTCTTCGATCCGCTCACCGGCCTGCCCAACCGGCGCCTGATGTACGACCGCCTCGACCACGCGCTGCGCGCGAGCGCGCGCCGTGGCACCGAGGGCGTGCTGCTGCTGATCGACCTCGATCACTTCAAGGACCTCAACGACTCCCACGGCCACGACGCCGGCGACCAGCTGCTGGTCGAGGCGGGTGTGCGCCTGAACGCCTGCATCCGCCAGGGCGACACCGCCGCCCGGCTGGGCGGGGACGAGTTCGTGGTGATCCTGGAGGATCTCGACGGGATTGCGCAGGCGAGCGCGATCGCCTCCCGCATCTGCGAGGAGCTCGCACGTCCCTTCCACCTGCGCTGTGGCAAGGACGACGAGCGCATCACCCATCAGGTTTCGGCGAGCATCGGCGTCGGTGCCTTCGGTCGTGCCGAGCTCGGTGCCGCCGAGCTGTTGCGGCGCGCCGACACCGCGATGTACCAGGCCAAGGCGGCCGGGCGAAATGCGATCTGCTTCTTCGATCCGGCGATGCAGGCGGCGGTCACCGAGCGCGCGATCCTGCACGCCGACCTGCGCGAGGCCATCCGTCGCGGACAGTTCGAGCTGCACTACCAGGTCCAGGTGGACTCCCGGCGGCGGCCCTCGGGCGCTGAGGCGCTGCTGCGCTGGCGGCATCCGCACAAGGGACTGCTCGCCCCGGGCGGCTTCATCGAGCTCGCCGAGGAGACCGGCCTGATCGTGCCGATCGGCCACTGGGTGCTGGAGACCGCGTGCCGTCAGCTTGCGCGCTGGTCGTTGCAGACGCAGACCGCCCACCTGCAGCTCGCGGTGAATGTCAGCGCTCGCCAGTTTCGCCAGCCCCGCTTCGCCGACGAGGTGCGCGCGCTGCTCGCGCAGACGGGGGCGCCCGCCGAGCAGCTCAAGCTCGAACTCACCGAGAGCAGCCTGATCGAGGATGCGGAGGGCGTGATCGAGCGCATGGAGGCCTTGCGAGCGCTCGGCATCCGCTTCTCGCTCGACGACTTCGGCACCGGCTACTCCTCGCTCGCCTACCTCAAGCGCCTGCCGCTCGCGCAGCTCAAGATCGACCAGTCCTTCGTGCGCGACGTCATGTCGGACCCCAACGACGCCACCATCGCGCGCACCATCCTCGCCCTCGGCAGCAACCTCGGCCTCGCCGTGATCGCCGAGGGGGTCGAGACCGAGGAGCAGTACGACTTCCTCGCCGCCCAGGGCTGCCGCGACTACCAGGGCTACCTGTTCGGCCGCCCGCTGCCGCTCGAGCTCTTCGAGGCCGCGCTGGCGGAGGGTTGATCAGCCGCCGCGCAGCACGTCGAGGTCGGCGCGGTTGCGCTCGTCGGTGTAGGGGTGGGCGGGCTCCGCCGGCGCCGCGGACGGGGCGGTGCAGATCACCAGCACGTTGCCCTGCGGACGGTCGCGAAACAGCACCTCGACCGCACACGCGCCGTACTCGGCCTGGATGCTCGCCAGCAGGCTGCGCGCGTAGGGGCTGGCGAGCTCGCGGTCGAGGATGAGGTTGGCGGCGAGGACGCCGCCCGGCTTCAGCGCGGCTCGGGTCGCGCGCCAGAACTCGCGCGTGACCAGATGGGCGGGGATGCTGGTGAGCGCGCTATAGACGTCGACCACCACTGCGTCGTGACGCGCGGCGGTGGCGCGCAGGTGGGCGCGCGCGTCCGCGGCGACGAACTCGCCGCGCACCGGCTCGCGCAGGAAGTCGCGCTCGGCGATCTCCTTCACGGCGGGGTCGATGTCGACATACACGTAGTGATTGAGCGGCTCGCGGTGCGACAGCGTGAAGCCGCCCGCGCCCAGCACCAGCACGCTGCGCCCGCGAAAGCCCAACTCGTCCAGCAGCAGGCCGCGCAGGCGGCGGATGTAGCGCGCGTAGCGTGGCTGCTCGCCGGCGTCGAGGATGGAGGCCGGCGAGTTGTTGATGCGGAAGACCTCCGGGGCCACGTAGCCGGGGATCTCCACCGCCTCGACGCGGTAGGTGGCGTAGGCGGTCTCGAGCTGCTGCGGCAGCACGAGGTTGACCGCCAGCGCCGCGAGCGCGATTACGAGCGCCGCCACGGCGGATGGCATACGGGCGCCGGCGACGCGGCCGAGCGCCGGCACCGCCGCGAGCAGCAGGCCGGTGCACACCAGCACCGCCGCGCCCACCCCCAGCCACTGCATCACCCCCATCGACAGCGTCAGCGCGCCCAGGAAGGATCCCAGCGTGGACCAGTACAGCGCCGCCCCGCTGCGCGCGCCGATGCGCTCGTGGCGCAGCAGGTTGGTGAGGATGGGCACGGTCTGGCCGAGCAGCCAGGCCACCGGGCACAGCACGCCGCACACCACCACCGCCCAGGCCACCGGCGCCGGCTGCAGATGGGCGAAGGCCAGCTCCACCACCGGCCCCGCCAGCCCGAGCGCGATCAGCGCGGCGGCGAGCAGGAAGTTGCGCCGCACGCGCGCGAGGTAGTCGTCCGCCACGCGCCCGCCGGCCTGGTAGCCGAGCGCCAGCGCGAGCAGGAAGAACGCGATCGTCGGCGCGGTGACCGTGATCGCGCTGCCCACGTGCGGCACCAGCCGGCGCAGCGCGAGGATCTCGGCGCCGAGCGAGACGAAGCCCTCGACGAAGACGAGCAGGAAGAGCAGGGCGGGCGACAGCGCCGGGGCGGGGGAGGCCGCCGCGGGCGCGGTCCCGGGCCGGCCGGGAGCCGGAGCATGCATCGCGGAGATCCTCGCGCGGGGAAGGGGGTGGAAGCGGGCCGATTATCCGGTGCGCCGCCACCCGAGGCCAGCATCCCTTGGCCTGGGCGCTGCGCTCAGACATGAGCTTCCTGTGATTGTCCGCGCCAAGCGCCCGCCGGCGATGCCAGCCGGGCCGGAATCGGCTACCCTGCCGCCTGTCTCCTCGTCCCGCCCCGTCTCCCCATGGCCCAGCCCACCCTCAAGCAGCGCAAGACCTTCGCCCTCATCCGCATCTTCGGCGGCATGGTCGCCGCGCTCTACCTGAGCTTCGTCGTCGTCACCAACATGCTCGCGGGCCACGCGCTCGAAGGCGAGCTGCTCTACTCCGCGCTGGTCGCGCTGGCCGGCTACGGCTACGCGGCCTGGTACCTGCGCGAACTGGCCGCGGTGGCGCGTGAGGAGCGCGGCGGGGGCGGTTGAGTGCTGCAGGCGACGGCTTCTCGCCGCCGCCTGCAGGCGCAGGACCGTTCAGGTTGCCAAGGCGCGGCGGCGCAGGCCGGCGAACGCGCCCAGCAGGCCGAGCGATAGCAGCGCGAGCGAGCCGGGCTCGGGGACTGTGCCCGGATCCACGGGGTCGTCGGGGTCGACGATCGGGTTGAACTCGCCGGTAAATACCCAGCGCCGGATGTCGTGATAGGCGCCCGCGGCGCCGGTGCCGGAGGTGAAGCCGATGAACGCGTTGGTGGTGCCGAGCAGGGTCACGAGGTCGACCGTGTAGCTCATCAGGGCAGCGGCGGGGCGGGTGTCGGTGAGCGCGAGGCGGACCTCGAGCTTGTCCGACGCGCCGTTGTAATCGACCCAGGAGTGGAAGACGGAGCCGCTGTCGAGCTGCGCGGGAAGAGTGTCAGCGCGCACCACCGAGGCCATATTGCCGTTCACGTTGATGCCGGCGTGGTTGTCGTTGTTGCCGTCCCCGCCGCCGTTGTTCCAGTTGTCGAACTCGACGCCGACGCTGGGGCTCAGGCCCTGGTAGCCGATGCCGCCGCCCGAGCCGCCCGCGGTGTTGGCCACCGTCTGCACGGTGAACACGATGCCGTCGGCGCCGTTGTTGATCTGGTTGGTGAACTGGAACTCGAAGTAGCTGCTGAAGGAGGCGTCCGCGGCCAGCGAGAACGGGCTGGTCAGGAAGGCGCTGCCTGCTTGCGAGAGCGCGTTGGTCAGGCGCAGCACGCGCGCTCCACTGGGACCGACGACACCCTGGCCGCCGGTGTTGATGCCCGCCGTCGCCCCGTTGAGGGTGAACGCCGAGAGGTTGTCGAAGTTCTGGTAGTTGATCAGCGTCGCATGTGCGGGTGCGGTGGCCAGCGCGCACAAGGTGGCGGCACACAGCAGGGTGCGGGCGTGGCGAAGCCGGCGGCCCGCCTGGTCCGGACAGGGTGTTCTCATGATCGATCTCCTTTTTCGGTGTCCACGGCGGGTGCGTGGGAATACGACAGGCGCGGTGAGGCGCACCGCCTCCACTTGTCGCTGCCCATTCAAAGCACAAAATGTGCCCGATTTAGGTTTTCAATAAAATCAGATAGATGAGTGGGTATATGGGTCGATACTGTAAATTTATCCGACAGGATCGGCGCTTTTTTGCGGGCGGGTGTGCGACCCTTCGCGCATGAGCCGCCGCGTCCGCCCCTCGCCCCTCCTGCGCGCCATCGAGCGCGCCACCACCGCCATGACCCGGCGCGCGATCCGTGCCGGCGCGAATGCCGCCGGCAAGGCCGCGGCGCGTGGTGTCGAGGCGATGTCCGCGCCCTATCGCCTGCCGGCGTCGACCGGCGACTGGGTCACCGGCCAGGCGATCGGGCCGGGGGGGCTGCGGCGCTTCCGGCTGTTTCGCCCGGCCGGCGTGCGCAGCAGCGAGCGCCTGCCGCTGCTGGTGATGCTGCACGGCTGCGGCCAGAACGCGGCGGCCTTCGCGCGCAGCACGCGCATGGACCGGCTTGCCTCGCGCGAGCGCTTCCTGGTGCTCTACCCCGAGCAGGACCTGGCCGCCAACCCGCAGGGCTGCTGGAACTGGTACGACACGCGCAGCCACCGCGCCGAAGCCGAGGCGGCGACCCTGATCGCGGCGATCGATCAAGCCTGCCTGCTCTACCCGGTCGACCGCGGCGCGGTCGCGGTGGCCGGGTTGTCCGCGGGCGCGAGCATGGCGGCCCTGCTCGCGGTGCGCTGGCCGGAGCGCTTCTGTGCGGTGGCGATGCACGCCGGCGTCGCCCCGGGCGCGGCGCGCTCGGCCGCCGGGGCGCTGGCAGCGATGCGCGGGCGCAGCCTGCCCGAGACTGCGGTCGAGCGCGGGAACCGTCCGCCTCTGCTGGTGATCCACGGCAGCGACGACCGCGTGGTGTCGGTGCGCAATGCCCACGCCGCCGCCGAGCAGTGGGCCGCCGCGCTCGGCGCGCGCGCCGCCGTGCCGCGGCGGGTGCAGCGCGGGGCACGTCACCCGATGACGGTGAGCGACTGGCGTGCGCAGCGCCGGGTGTGCGTCCGCCTGTGCGAGGTCGAGCGCCTCGGCCACGCCTGGAGCGGCGGCGTCGCCGACGAACACTTCAGCGACCCCAGGGGCCCGGACGCCTCCACGCTGATCTGGCGCTTCGTGCAGGCGAGTCTTGGGGGCGTGGGGAATGAGGCGTGAGGAATGAGGCGTGAGGCGTGAGGCGTGAGGCGTGAGGCGCCTGGGCCTTCTGCCCGCGTGTGGCGGTGAAGATGGTTTGTGTAGGAGCGCCGGAAGGCGCGAATCCGACGCTGAAGAGCGCGATGGCGCAGATCGCCTGCGTCCACGCGAACCGGGCATCGGATCGCCGGTGGCGCCAAACACCCGCGCCGATGTCCGCCGCTTCCGCCTTTGCTGCACGATGCACTGTCTCTATAAGGGAGAAGGATCCATGGGTTCATCCAGGTTGCCGCCACGCCGCCGTGTGCTCGGCGTCCTGCTCGCGCTCGCCGCGGGCGTCTGCGCGCCGACCGCCACGGCGGGCGAGCGCGTCACGGTGGCGGCGGCCTCCGACCTCAAGTTCGCGCTCGACGAGATCGTCGCCGAGTTCGGTCGCGCGCATCCGGGTGATGTCGTCGAGGTGGTGTACGGCTCCTCGGGCAAGTTCGCCACGCAGATCCGCCAGGGCGCGCCCTTCGATCTCTATTTCTCCGCCGACATCGCCTACCCGCGCACGCTCGAGGCCGAGGGCCTCGCCCACGGCACGACCCGGCCCTACGCGCTCGGCCGCATCGTGCTGTGGAGCGCGACCCGCGACGCGCGCAGCCTGGAGCTGAAGGACCTCGCCGACCCCGTGCTCGGCCGCATCGCCATCGCCAACCCGCGCCACGCGCCCTACGGCAAGCGCGCCGAGGAGGCCTTGCGCGCCGCCGGTGTGTGGGAGGCGGTGCAGCCGCGCCTGGTGCAGGGGGAGAACATCGCCCAGACCGCGCAGTTCGTGCAGACCGGCAACGCGGCGGTGGGGATCATCGCGCTCTCGCTCGCGCTCAACCCGACGCTGGCTGCGCAAGGCGGCTACCACCTCATCGATGCGAGCCTGCACGCGCCGCTCGAGCAGGGCTTCATGCTCACCCGCGCCGCCGCCGGCAAGCCGCTCGCCGGCGCGTTCGCCGAGTTCATCGGCAGCGAGTCCGCACGCACGGTGCTGCGGCGCTACGGTTTCGAGCTGCCGCCCGCGCCAGCCGGGCGCTGACGGGGCCTGCCGCTGCTCGCCGCCCCGGCGCTACAGGATTCGCAGCTCGCCACACCCGCCCCGTCCCGCATCGGTTTCTGTAGGAGCGCCGGCTGGTGCGAATTCATGCTCGGGCCGCGCCGTTTTTGTAGGAGCGCCGGCAGGCGCGAATTCAGGCTCGGGTTGCGGCCGTTTTGCAGGAGCACCGGCAGGCGCGAATTGAGGCGCCCGGGTACCCGTCGCGGCGTCTCGCAGAGGATCCGCCCGGTTCGCGGCTTCCGCCGCTCCTACACCCCGCCCCGCGGAGTTGCGTCGTGTTGGCGCGCCGGAGCACGCACACCTCGGCGCCCGGGTGCCCGCTCACCTTCGAGGTCGCGACACCCCCCGGGGCGCGGTGCGCTTTCAATCCGCGCGCCGGGCGCGGCACAATGGGGGCCGCCGCCGCACGGGCGTGCCGCCTCGACGATCCTGCCCCTCTTCATGCCCGCTCCATGCCGACCCTGACCGGCGCCGACTGGTCCGCCATCCGCCTCACCCTCGAGCTCGCCGCGGTCAGCACCGTGGTGCTGTTGCTGCTCGGCACGCCGCTGGCGTGGTGGCTGGCGTGCACGCGCTCGCGCTGGAAGGGCGTCGTCGGCGCGGTGGTGGCGCTGCCGCTGGTGCTGCCGCCAACGGTGATCGGCTTCTACCTGCTGGTGGCGATGGGGCCGAACGGGCCGCTCGGCCGGCTCACCGAGGCGCTCGGCCTCGGCCTGCTGCCGTTCTCCTTTGCCGGCCTGGTGGTGGGCTCGGTGGTCTATTCGCTGCCCTTCGTCGTGCAGCCGCTCGCCAACGCCTTCGAGGCCATCGGCCGCCGCCCGCTGGAGGTCGCCGCCACGCTGCGCGCCGGGCCCTGGGACCGTTTCTTCAACGTCGCGCTGCCGCTGGCGCGGCCGGGCTTCGTCACCGCGACCATCCTCGGTTTTGCGCACACGGTGGGCGAGTTCGGCGTGGTGCTGATGATCGGCGGCAACATCCCGGACAGGACGCGGGTGGTCTCGGTGGCGATCTACGACCACGTCGAGGCGCTGGAGTACGCCCAGGCGCACTGGCTGTCGGCCGGCATGCTGGCGTTCAGCTTCGTGGTGCTGCTCGCGCTCTACGGCCGGCGCGGCAATGCCGGCGGAGGGGTGGGCTGATGGCCGAGCATCCGCTGGCAACCGGCGCAAGCACTGCAATTGCCGCACATGCTGTCGCCACCGCTGCAACCGCAAGCGCTGCGACCGGCGCAAGCGGCGCCGCCCAAGGCCCCACCCCGTCGGCCGCCGGTATCGAGGCGCGCTTCGCGGTCGACTACGCTGGCTTCCGCCTCGACGTCGACCTGCGCCTGCCCGGGCGCGGCGTCACCGCGCTGTTCGGCCACTCCGGCTCGGGCAAGACCACGCTGCTGCGCTGCGTCGCCGGGCTCGAGCCGGCGGCGCGCGGCCGCCTGGTGGTCAACGGCGAATGCTGGCAGGACGACGCGCGCGGCATCCAGGTGCCCACTCACCGCCGCGAGCTCGGCTACGTGTTCCAGGAGGCGAGCCTGTTCCCCCACCTGTCGGTGCGGCGCAACCTCGAGTTCGGGCTGCGCCGCATTCCGACGGCGGCGCGCCGGGTGCGGCTCGAGCACGCGGTGGCGCTGCTCGGCATCGAGGCCTTGCTCGAGCGTATGCCGGACCGGCTGTCCGGCGGCGAGCGCCAGCGCGTCGGCATGGCGCGCGCGCTGCTCACCAGCCCGCGCATCCTGCTCATGGACGAGCCGCTCGCCGCGCTCGACCACCGTCGCAAGCAGGAGATCCTGCCCTACCTCGAACGCCTGCACGACGAGCTCGACATCCCGGTGCTCTACGTCAGCCACTCGCCCGACGAGGTCGTGCGCCTGGCCGACCACGTGGTCATGCTCGGTGCGGGCAAGGTGATGGCCGCCGGCGAACTCCACGCCACCATGGCTCGCCTCGACCTGCCCACCGCCTTCACCGAGGATGCCGGGGTGGTGGTCGACGGCACGGTGGCCGAACATGACGACCACGACCACCTCACCCGGCTGGATTTCCCCGGCGGCGCGGTGTGGGTGCAGCGCCAGCCCGTGGCCCTTGGCCGCCGTCTGCGCTTCCGCATCCATGCGCGCGACGTCAGCCTCGCCGACCACAAGGTGGAGGGCACCAGCATCGTCAACCTGATCGCGGTCACGGTGAAGGAAGTGGTCGGCGCCGATTCCCCCGCCCACGTCCTGGTCGGCCTCGACGCCGGCGGCACCGCGCTGATCGCCCGCATCACCCGGCGCTCGAGCGCGCAGCTTGGGCTGCGCCCGGGGCTGCGGATGTGGGCGCAGATCAAGTCGGTGGCGCTGCTGGGGTGAGCGGGTCCGCGCCGTGCGCTCAGACTGGCGCCAGGTTGGCGAGAAGGTTCAGGCAGATGGATACCGTCACCACCGACCCCACCGTTGTGAGCAGGATCACGCGCGCGACCAGGGCGGCGTCGCGGCCGTAGTAGCTCGCCAGCATGAACGGGCCGGTGCCGGTCGGCAGTGCGCTCAGCAGCAGGGCAGCGCTTGCCCACAGCGCCGGCAGCTCGAACACGCGGAAGGCGAGAAAGGCGGTGATCGCGGGCTGCAAGAGCAGCTTGGCGAGCACCAGCCCGGTTGCACCGTCGTGCTGCCCCTCGTGCTTCTGTGCGAGGAAGAGGCCGATCGACACCAGCGCGCAGGGCGTCGCCGCCGCGCCGAGCAGGGACAGGAAGCGCGCGGCGGGGGCGGGCAGCTCGGCACCGAAGGCCGCCCAGGTGCAGCCGAGCACCGGCGCGACCAGCAGCGGGTTGGCGGCGAGCGCACGCGCCACCTTCAGCAGCGCGCGCAGTGGGTGCTTCTCCTTCTGCAGACCGATCTCGACCAGCACGATGCCGACTGCGAACAGCAGGCAGGCCACGATCAGGGTGGCGACGATCGCCGGCATCAGCCCGGCGTCGCCGAACACCAGCGCGCACAGCGGGATGCCGAGAAAGCCAGTGTTGGCGTAGGCCGCGCTCAGGCCGTCGATGCTGGCGTCGACCAGCCGGCCCGACTTGCGCACGCGCAACGCCACCGTTGCCGCGAACACCAGCGCGCAGCCGGCACACACCGACGCGATGAAGCCCGGCTGCCAGAGCTGTTCCCAGCTCGCGGTGGCGGTTACATTGAACAGCAGCGCCGGCAGCGCCAGCCAGACCACGAAACGGCTGAGCTCGTTCGACGCCGTCTCGCCCAGGCGGCCGCTGCGGCGACAGACGTAGCCGGCCAGGATGAGGCCGAAGATGGGCAGGACGACGTTGACGATGGCGGACATGCGCGTGACTCCCGAGGTGTTGAGTCAAGCGTAAGGGTGTCGATCTATACCGTCCAATTCCATATCTTGCTTTAATTGATACTCAAGGCGTATCGATGACGATCGAGCTTCGCCAGCTGCGCTACTTCGTGGCCCTGGCCGACACGCTGCATTTCGGCCGTGCCGCCACCCAGCTGCACATCACCCAGCCGCCGCTCAGCCGGCAGATCGCCGCGCTCGAGGACACGCTTGGTGCCGCGCTGTTCGTGCGCAGCTCGCGCCAGGTCGAGCTGACCGCGGCCGGGCGGCATTTTCACGAGCACGCGGTGCGCGTCCTCGCTGCGCTCGATGGCGCGGTGCGCAGCACCCAGGCCACCGCGCGCGGCGAACGCGGCGTGCTGCGCGTCGGCTTCACCATGAGCGCGGCGTGGAACGTCCTGCCGGCGCTGATCCGGCGCTATGGCGACGCCTTCCCCGCCGCCGAGATCCAGTTGAGCGAGGTGGTGCCGCGCGAGCTCGACGAGGCCCTGCTCTCCGGCCGCGCCGATGTGGGTATTGCCTTCCCGTGGCAGCGCCCCGACGGGCTGGAGTACCTGAGGGTGCATGCGGAACCGCTGTGGGCGGTGCTTCCTGCCGGCCACCCGCTCGCGGCCGCTGCGGTGGTCGCGGTGGGCGAGCTGGCCGACGAACCCTTCATCACCTTTCCCGCCGCCACCGCGCCGGCGCTGCACGCGCTGGTGGCCGGGTGCTGCCGCGAGCACGGCTTCGAACCGCGTATCCGGCTCGAGACCCACCTGCAGCAGACCATCGTCAACCTGGTGGCGGAGGGGCTCGGCGTGTCGCTGGTGCCGCGCTCGATGAGCCGGATGCAGCTGGCGGGCGCGGTGTTCCGGCCGATCTCGTCGCCGCGGGTGATCGAGCAGGGCGTGATCTGGGCTCCGAACAATGCCAATCCCTGCCTGGCGCGCTTCCTCGACTGCGCGCGCGCCTTCGGCGAGGCGATGGCGGGCGGGGACTGATCGTCCGCTCGGCGCGGCGGGGGCTCGCGTCCTGTCACGCACGGATGCGATGATGCGGGTCCCCGAACCGGATGGATTTTCCGATGAGCAAGAACACCCCCCTGCGCGCCCGCAACTTCCCCTCCGCCGAAGACGAGGCCAAGGCCGCCCAGCCCCACGGCCGCTATGACGGCCCCGGCAGTTCCTTCCGCATGGCCTTCACCGACACCGACTTCCTGCTGCGCGAGGAGCTGCGCCCGGTGCGGCTGCAGCTCGAGCTGCTCAAGGCCGAGCTGGTGCAGCAGGAGCAGGGGGTGGAATCGACCGTGGTCGTGTTCGGCAGCGCGCGCTTCAAGGCGCCGGAGGTGGCCGCGCAGATGCTCGAAGACGCGACGGCGGGCGGCGACGAGGCGGCGATCGCGCGTGCCCGGCAGATGGTGAAGAACGCGCGCTGGTACGCCGAGGCGCGCCGCTTCGGCGAGCTGGTGACGCGCGAGGCCGACGCCCTCGGCGAGCCGGTGATCGTCGCCACCGGCGGCGGGCCGGGGATCATGGAGGCGGGCAACCGCGGCGCCTTCGACGCCGGCGGGCGCAGCATGGGGATGAGCATCTTCCTGCCCTTCGAGGAGGCGCCCAACCCCTACATCACGCCCGAGCTGTGCTTCCAGTTCCACTACTTCGCCATCCGCAAGATGCACTTCCTGATGCGCGCGGTGGCGCTGGTGAGCTTTCCGGGCGGGCTCGGCACGCTCGACGAGCTGTTCGAGGTGCTCACGCTCACGCAGACGCGCAAGATCCGCCGCCGCCCGATCGTGCTCGTCGGGCGCGACTTCTGGCAGCGCCTGATCGACTTCGACGTGCTGGTCGAGCATGGCGTGATCAGCCCGGAGGACAAGAACCTGTTCCACTACGCCGAGACCGCCGAGGAGGCCTGGGACGCGATCAAGGCCGCCTACAGCGGCGACAATCCTGCGCTGACCGCGCGGCAGCTGAAGGGTAACTGAGCGTGCCGCGATGCAGACCGAGAAGCCGCTGATCCTCTTCGTCCACGGCCTGTGGATGCACGGCGTGGTGTTTTCCGCGCACCGCCGCCAGCTGCGCCGCATGGGGCGCGAGAGCCGGGTGTTTTCCTGGCATTCGCTGCTCGGCTCGCTCGACGGCGCGACGGACGAGCTGGCGGCGTACATCGCCGCCCTCGGCCGCCGGCCGCTGCATCTGGTCGGGCACAGCCTGGGCGGTTGCGTGGTGCTGAACATGCTCGCCCGCCATCATCCGGAAGGCATCGGCCGGGTGGTCCTGCTTGGCCCGCCGTGCTGCGGCTCGTATGCGGGCGAGCGCATCCTGCGCGTCCCGGTGCTGCGCGGCGCGCTTGGACGAGTGCTGCCGCAGTGGCTGGCGCGGCCGCTGCCCGATGTGCCGCCCGGCTACGAGATCGGCGTCGTCGCCGGCAACCGGCCGGTCGGCATGGGGCGCATCGTGCCCGGCATGGAGAAGCCCAATGACGGCATGGTGACGGTGGCCGAGACGCGCTGGCCGGGCGCGCGCGACCATGCCGTGCTGCCGGTGACCCACATGCAGATGCTGTGGTCGCGCGCCTGCCTGATCCAGACCCTGCACTTCCTCGACACCGGGCGCTTCCTGCGCGGGGGCGTGCGCGCCTGAGCGGCCCGCCCGCCCCCTCCCGGGGGCGGGGTGCTCAGATTGCGTCGCGGATCTGCCGCAGGCGTTCACCGAGAACGGGCGGGCCGCCTTCCAGCAGCACGAGCAAGGCGTCGAGGTTCTCCACCAGCGAGGCGCGTTCGCGCGGGCTGGCGCCGCGGGCGAGGGCATCGCGGTAGGTGGCGAGGATCTGCCCGGCGAGCGCGGCGCACGCCTCGGTCGTCGCGGCGGCACGCTTGCGGCCGCGCGCGGCGGGCTCGGCCGGGTGCAGGCTGCACGCGAGCAGCTGCACGAGGTCGAGGTCGGCCAGACTGGCTGCGGTCCAGAAGTCGGGACTGCGCCCGGCACCCTCCTGCAGGCTGGTGCGCAGGCGCGGGAGCTCCTCTTCCAGCGCGGCTGGCGGCAGCCCCGGATGGGCAGTGTCGAGATGCGCTGCGAGCAGCACCGCGCTCGCCCAGTTGGTGAACGGGTAGGCGTCCTGGCTGCCGCCGGCTTCGAAGGCCTCACGGTAGGCTTCGGCGCAGGCGTCGAGCGCCTCCAGGCGGGCTGCCGGCGCGGCGGCGACGAGCGCGTGGCGCTTGTGCGTGCTGCCGAGCAGGCTCAGGCGCTCGACGGTGGGTGCACGCCTGCACAAGGGCTCGAGCTCGGCGAGCGCTGCCTGAACGAGCTCCTCGCGCGCCTTCGCCTGCGCGGTGTCCGCAGCTGCGCCGCGCCGGTGCGCGGCCAAGGCCTCGTCGGCGGCGAGGCGGGCGCGGCAGTTGGCGAGCTGTTCGAGCACGCGCAGCGGGCAATCGCCGGCGGCGGCGCGGATCGCACGATCGAGCTGCTCGATCGCCTCGGGCCAGGCGCGCGCCTCTGCCCAGGCGAAGCCGAGCGCGGCGCACAGGTCCGCACGCGCGAGCCACGCTTCGCGGGCGCTTTCGGGGATGCCTTCCAGAAGCGCGGCGATGCGCGCCGCAGCGTCGTCCCCGGCGCTGCTGCGCAGGGCCTGGGTGAGGTTGTCGAGTTCCACGCCGAGCTCGGTCGGGCAGTGGAAGCGGCGCGCCTGCGGCCGCGGCGCGGGTCGTCCGCGCAGCAGGGTGTAGGACGGGTCGCCATAGCACTGGTAGGCACCCCAGGTGTTGACCCCGCGGTAGCGCAGCCAGACCTCCTCGCGTGCGGCGCGCACCGCCTCGCCGAAGGTTTCGCCGGCGAGCATCAGGCGGTAGAAGGTGTTGGCGAAGGCGAGCGCGGCGGCATCGTCCACCGCCCAGCCGGCGGCGACCACCGCGCGCACGCCCATCTTGATGAACTGCATGCCCAGGTTGGCGGCGAGCGCGCCCTTGTCGCTGCCGCGCATGCTGCCGAGGTGGCAGCAGTTGATGAAGACCAGCTCGGGCACCCAGCGCATCTGCTCGACGTCGCCCGGGGTGAGGAAGGTGTCGCGCCCGATGACCATGCCGGATACGGTCTGCGGTTCCGCGGCCGGTGGATCGCCGGGTTTGCGCCTGGCCTGCGGCAGGGGGAAGTCGTGCTCGCCGTGGCCGGCAAGGTGGAGGATGCGCCACGGGTTGCGATGCAGGCCGGCGAGGACCTCGTGGGTGGGCGGATCGATGCAGCGCTCCACCCGCCAGCCGGCAGTCTCGAAGCATTCGGCGACCTCGCTCGCCTCGGCGCGCGCGCCGGGCAGGTCGGGGAAGTCCTCCCAGCCGTCGAGGTCGGGGTTGCCCACCACCAGGATGCTGGCTTCGTCCGCGTGCACCGGTCGGGTGCGGTACTGGGTGGTGCGGATCTGGCGCACCACGCCGGCGGCGACCGCCGGCGGGCGGCCGCTGTCGCTCCAGCGGTTCTCCAGCAGCTCCCAGGGGTAGCGCGCCGAGCGCGGATCGACCAGCAGCACCAGGTTGCCCTGGCGCGATGCGGCCTCGCGCAGGCTCACCGGCAGCAGCATCTCATGCAGCGTGAAGGCGGCCTCGGGGTTGGCCGCCGGCGAGGCCGCGGCCTCGCGGATGAAGGCGTCGGCGAGTGCGAGCTGGCCGCTCGCCAGGGTCTCCTCGGCGCGCGCGCGGTCGGTCACGAAGATGAAGCGCAGGCTGTCGCGCCGGCCCTCGTCCTCGATGATCTCCAGGCGCTGCCACCACTCCGGCGCCTCGTCGAAGCGCACCCGCACGCGCCCACCGCGCCCGGCCTCGATGGCCTGTGCCGGCCAGCGCGCCGCGGCGCCGAGCTGCGGGATGGCCAGCACCGCCTGCAGGCTCTCTGCGGCGCCGATGGCGACATCGGCGAAGAGCTCGACGAACTCGATGCGGTCGATCCACACCCGGCCGTCGAGCTCGGTCTCGTGCAGGCGCGCGTTGGCGGCGATCGCCGCGCGCACGATCGCCTCGACCGAGTCGCGCACCGACAGCGCGCCGGCGCCGGTGCCGACCAGCAGGCAGGACACCGAGGCCCGGCGCGGACCGCCGGCGGGGCCGAAGCGCTCGTCCGGCCACTGCGCGATCTGCAGGGCGTGGTCGAGGAGCGCGCCGCGCACCCCGGCCTCGAGCAGGCCCGGGGTGAGCTCGCCGACCTCGCCGAGGCCGACCACGATCGCGCCGGCGGGGCGCGCCTCGGGACGCGGGTTGAAGAACTGCGCGCTGCTGCCGTGCTGCCCGGGGTAGAGGCCGAGCGCCTGGCGGCGCGACAGCGCGCCGTCGAGACGACGGTCGAGCGCGGCCTCGGCGCTGACGATGGTGTCGCCGCGGTAGTGCCCCACCAGCACCGGGAAGCGCGCGTAGGACAGGTCGCCGTGGCGGACCGAGAGCTCGATCGGCGGTGTCGTGGCACGGGCTTCCGGCGGGCTCGCGGGCACGCCGCCGCCGAAGCCGAGGCTGCGCAGCTCGGACGGCGCGGGGATGCCGTCCGCCGGCGGCAGCGGCGGCAGCTCGAAGCGCGTTGGCTCGTCGGCGAGTGCGCGCGCGCGCTGCGGCGGCGCGCTCGGCAGGCGGGTGGTGGCGCCCTTGGCGAGGATGTCGAGATAGCCGGCGAAGGCCTTGCGCTGCACGCACAGGGCGTCGTGGGCGGTGTCGTCGACGTACCAGGTCGGCACCCCGGGAAGCAGGCCGGAGGCCCAGCTCACCGTGCCGTCGCCCTCGCGGCCGGCGATGAAGGCGATGCGCTTGCGGCCGGACAGCCAGCTGTCCTCGTCGTGGTCCTGCAGCTCATAGTCGATCACCGTGGCGCGCTGGCAGCCGGCGACGTAGGCCATGTAGGCCGGCTCGGGCGGCGCCGCGCGCAGAAGGGTCCAGGTCTCGCGCGCGCTGCGCAGGGCTTCGGCGGGCGGAGTCTTCCACTGTGCCTGGAGCGACTCGCGCAGCAGCGTCCACCGCGCCGGGTCGGCGAAGTCGGGGTCCTCGGGGGCGAAGGGCAGCAGCTCGACCAGGCCGGGATACTCGCGCACCAGATCGACGACCTCGGCGGTGCTGCGGGTGAAGTCGAGCAGCGCGAGGCGGGCCTGGGTGGGGTTGAAGCCGGTGAGCCAGCGCACCGCCTCGTAGGAGCCGAGGTTGGGCGTGCCCAGCATCAGCAGGCGGCTGCCGGGCAGGCGGGTGATGCGCTGCCACACCGCGGCGCCGCGTCCGCCGTCGGCGATCATCGCGCGCGCCACCAGGCCGCCCATGGAGTGCGCGACCAGATACACCGGCTGGCCCTCGCGCTCGGCCTGCGGCAGCCAGCCTTCGAGCGCCGCGGCGAGGCGGGCGGCGGCGGCGCGCACCGACAGCCGCCAATCGTAGGGAAAGATCTCGACGCGGTGGTGTTCGGCGAGGAACTCGAGCAGCGGGCCGTAGAAGTCGTCGAGCAGGTCGTCGGCCGAGACCTCGCGCGCACCGAGTTCGATCTTGCCGAGCCCGCCGCGCAGCAAGGTGAAGTAGTGCAGCCACACCGCCCGCCCGCCGGCGCTCAGCGCGCTGCCCATGGTGCCCGGCAGCATGACGGTGAGCGGACGCGGGCCGCCGCCGCGCGCACGGCGCACGGCCTCGCGCCAGCGCGGCGGCGTCTGCGGCGCCTCGGCGAGGGGGCGGAAGCCGCCGTCCTCGTGGTCGCCGCGGGTCAGGCCGGCGAGCAGCCAGCCCACGCTGTCGGCGTTGCGGAAGTAGCTGAAGTGATCGACCCGCGCGCCACGGTCGAGGCGGAAGCGCGCGCCGCCGTCGGGGCGGCGCAGGCCGCCGGACATCGAGCCGGTGTTGACCACGAGGTCGTGGTCGGCGCCGTAGAACCAGTCGGTGACGAGCAGCTTGAGCTTCTGCCACACCGTGTCGCCCTCCGCGTCGCCGGCGATCACGCTGAGGTCGGCGGCGGTGACGAGGTCGGGGTGGTGCAGCAGCCGGGTCAGCGCCGAGCCGGGCATCATCGCCTCCAGCCCGGGCAGGGTGCGCGGGTCGGTGCGCTCCTTGACCACCGCGAGCAGGAAGTCGAGGCCGTCGGCGAACAGGCCGCCGCCGAGCGCGCGCCCGGCGAGGAAGTCGAGCATCGACAGCCAGCGGTCGAGGCGGCCGGAGGCGAGCGTGGTGCCGCGCGCCGGGCATGCGGCGCGCACGAAGCGGGTGACGCGGACCTTGCGCTCGACCAGCAGCTCGACGAGCTCGGCGAGCGCCGCGCGGTCGGCATCGTAGGCGTGGTCGCGCGCCTTCGCCTCCTTGGGCGACAGCGGCTGCAGGCCGAGCTGCTCGGCGATCGTGCGGTCGGCGGCGAACAGGGTGTGCAGGCCCTCGGCGTCGAGCAGGCGGCGCACGCCCTCGCACTGTCCGAGGCAGAGCAGCTCGCCGATCAGGCCGCCGCGCGAGTGGCTGACCAGGTGCAGCTCGGCGTCCTGCGGCAGGCGGCGCGCGAGCGCGAGCGCGTTCGTGACCGGGCTCTCGGTGAGGCTGCGGTGTTCGAGGGCGAAGACGCGCTCGCCGTAGGCGGCAGCGAGACGGGTGCGGGCGGCCGCGCCGGCGGCGTTGCCCGCATCCCACAGCTTGCCGAAGCTGCCCTCGCAGCTCGAAGCTGTGCCGTGCAGGAAGACCAGCAGCGGCCCGCCGCCGGGCAGCTTGGCGTCCGCCGCGAGCGGCGCCAGCGCGAAGCGGTCGGCGAGGCTCACGCGGTGCAGGCCGGGGGGCTGCGGCTTGAGCTGGCGCTCCTCGAAGTGCTCGCCGAGCTTGCGCGCGGCGCCCTCCTTGACGCGCACGCCGAAGAACTCGAGCACGCGCACGCCCAGCCCGAGCAGGCCGCGCTCGGCCGTGGCCGCATTGGCCGAGGGAGCCAGCGCGTCGATCTCCCAGGCGTCGCCGCCGTCGCGGGCGCGGCTGCGGCGGCCGTGCTCGCGTACCAGGGCGTCGGCGCGGGTCCACAGCACGAAGCCGTTGTCGAGCTCGACGCGGACCACCTCGTCGCCGGCGACCTCGAGTTCGCCGCTCACGCCGTCGCGTGCGCGCCCGGGGATCAGCGTGCGCCTGGAGGCGATCGCGACCAGGCCGTCATCGGGCGTTGCAGCGGTTGAAGCGGATGAAGCGGGTGGGGTGGGCGCGATGCTGCCGCGCAGGCGGAAACGCGGGATGCTCATGGGGATTCTCCGCTGGACGTCCGGATGGCGAGCACGGACGTGCCCGGCTCGATTCAGGCTAGTCCAGCATCGGGGCGGCTGCCAGCGGGATCGTGTGCTTGCAGGTCGTGGGTGTCGATGTGGAGGACGTGGCCGCGGTGGCGGCTGACCTCCTCGACCATGTGCGCGGTGCCTCCGGCGCCGTCGCCGCGGTGCCCGTCCCACAGGCACAGCAGCCAGACGCGGTCGCCGCCGCAGGCAAGCGCAGTGTCGAGCAGCCAGCGGTTGCAGCGCTCGAAGGGGTTGTCGGCCTCTTCGGCAGCGGCTGCGGGCGGCATGGCGCGCGGCGGGCTGGCGAGGCGGGCGGCGACCGCGCGGTAACGCGCCACCCATTGCTCGCCCTCGCTCACCGGGCGCACCGAGCGCGCGAGGAACTCGTCCTCGCCGAAGGGCTGCAGGAACAGCAGCGGCAGCGCGCGCGCCTGCGCCGCCTCGGCGAACAGCAGGTCGCCGCCGGCAGCGCCCTGGGTGAGGCCGAGGTCGAGCGGGCCGGCCCCCAGATCATCGAGCGCGGCGGCGATGCGCGCCGCCGCCGCGGGCGCGAGCGCGGGCGGGAAGCGCGGCTCGGTGCGGCCGGGCGCGTCGATCATGTGGCCGCTGAAGAGGATCACGCGGCGCGGCTGCAGGCAGCTCGGCAGGACTGGGTCGGGGGCGGGCATCGCGGGTCTCCGGTGGTCGGTCGGTGTCGCGCCCATTCTGGAACGAACGCCGCCGTCACGGCTATCGGCGCGCGTCGGGGCTGAATATACTTACAGCCATGGTGACCCCCATCGAGACCCTTCCCGGGCCCCACTCCGAGCCCCACTCCGCGTCCCGCGCCGGAGCCGATGCCCCGCAACTGGCGGCCGCCAATCCGCTCGCCGCGCTCGACCCCGCCCAGCGCGCCGCGGTCGAGCACGGCATCGGCGCCGAGGGCCGCATCGACGCCGGGCCGCTGCTGGTGATCGCCGGCGCCGGCTCGGGCAAGACCGGCACGCTCGCGCACCGCGTCGCCCGCCTGGTCGCCGCCGGCGCCGACCCCGGGCGCATCCTGCTACTGACCTTCTCGCGCCGCGCCGCGGACGAGATGGGCCGGCGCGTGCGCCGCATCCTCGCGCAGGCCGCCGCCGACCGCCCCGGCCTGGCGCGCGCGGAGCTGCCGTGGGCGGGCACCTTCCACGCCATCGGCGCGCGCCTGCTGCGCGACTACGCCGGCCGCATCGGGCTCGATCCCGGCTTCAGCATCCACGACCGCGAGGACTCCGCCGACCTGATGAACCTGGTGCGCCACGAGCTCGGGCTGTCGGCGACGAAGCAGCGTTTTCCGCAGAAGGGCACCTGCCTGGCGATCTACTCGGCGGTGGTCAATACGCGCGCCGCGCTCGCCGAGGTGCTGCAGGCGAGCTTCCCGTGGTGCGCGCAGTGGGAGGACGCGCTCAAGCGCCTGTTCCGCGCCTACGTCGACGCCAAGCAGGCCCAGCAGGTGCTCGACTACGACGACCTGCTGCTGTACTGGGCGCAGATGGTGTCCGATCCCGGCCTCGGCGCCGAGATCGGCGGCCTCTTCGACCACGTGCTGGTCGACGAATACCAGGACACCAACGCGCTGCAGGCCACGATCCTGCTCGCGATGAAGCCCGATGGCCGTGGCCTGACCGTGGTCGGCGACGACGCGCAGTCGATCTACGCCTTCCGCGGAGCCACGGTGCGCAACATCCTCGACTTCCCGGCGGCCTTCGCGCCACCGGCGCGGGTGGTGACGCTGGAGCGCAACTACCGCTCCACCCAGCCCATCCTCGACGCCGCCAACGCGGTGATCGCGCTCGCCGCCGAGCGCTTCGCCAAGAACCTGTGGAGCGAGCGCGCCTCGGCGCAGCGCCCGCGTTTGGTGACGGTGAAGGACGAGGCGGCGCAGGCGGACTTCGTGGTCGACAGCGTGCTGGCGCGCCGCGAGGAAGGGCTCAAGCTCAAGCAGCAGGCGGTGCTGTTCCGCGCCTCGGCGCACAGCGCGCGCCTGGAGCTGGAGCTGACCCGGCGCAATATTCCCTTCGTGAAGTACGGCGGGCTCAGGTTCCTCGAGGCCGCCCACGTCAAGGACGTGCTCGCGCTGCTGCGCTGGGCCGAGAACCCGCGCGACCGCATCGCCGGCTTCCGCGCCATCCAGCTCCTCGCCGGCATTGGCCCCAAGACCGCCGGGCGCGTGCTCGACAATGTCTGCGCGGCGCCGCCGGGTTGCGCGCTGCTCGCCGATCAGCCGGTGCCGGAGGCGGCGCGCGCGGGCTGGCTGGCGTTCGCCACGCTGCTCGACCGGCTCGCCGGGCGGGAGGAAGCCCCGAGGGCCGCATTCGCGCCTGCCGGCGCTCCTACAGAAACCGCCGTGCTTCCGGAAGATCTTGTAGGAGCGGCGGAAGCCGCGACTACGGGCGATGGAGAGGCGATGCGCAGGAACGTCCCGAGCGCCGCATTCGCGCCTGCCGGCGCTCCTACAGAAACCGCCGTGCTTCCGGAAGCTCATGTAGGAGCGGCGGACGCCGCGAATACGGGCGATGGGGAGGCGATGCGTGGGAACGTCCCGAGCGCCGCATTCGCGCCTGCCGGCGCTCCTACAGAAACCGCACCGCTTCCGGAAGATCTTGTAGGAGCGGCGGAAGCCGCGACTACGGGCGATGGGGAGGCGATGCGCGGGAATGTCCCGA
>Ga0116151_10000436_pt1 | contig 37866 bp, 25 predicted proteins | sample AD_UKC117_MetaG_FD_89893 | JGI IMG/M metagenome (GOLD analysis project Ga0116151, IMG submission 89893) | Active sludge microbial communities of municipal wastewater-treating anaerobic digesters from Hong Kong - AD_UKC117_MetaG | ecosystem: Engineered > Bioreactor > Anaerobic > Digestate...
ACACTTAATGGAATATCTGCTTTTTCAGGGATGCAATTAGTTGCTAATGCCGTTGACCCATAAGTGAAAATTTGAGGAATATCTTCATTTTTTGAAAAAAGCTTGTACGCATCGTACTGGGGATCGAATGCTTCTGTTGATTCCGTTAACAGGGCAACATTGGTTTCGTCAGTATAGCTGCCATCAAACACTGAAAGTTTGATCAGGTTTGGGTTTTCGGTTCCCTGTTTAAGATATGAAATATCCGAATGAACCCTTACATCGTTAGTCATTTTTAGGGTGCCATACGTGGGATAACCAGAACCGGGATCGGTTACTTTCACAAAAAAACCTTGTGCCGGTGGAATATATCTGCTACCCCCGTTTGTTGAAAACCCGGTTCCTGATGTATAGGTAGCCCAGTTTCCAGAACCGTTATAAACGTATGTAGTGGCATCAATACCCGTTTTAGTCCACCCACCGGATGCTTCCCAGTCGATTGAAGAGAGAAAAGGATTACCTGCCAAATTCCAGCCCCGTTCGGCTCCTCCTGGGTTTGATATGATCAGGTTGTTGTCAGCACCTGTAAGCCCCGTGGAAGGTGTCCCTTCAAAGGTGAAAGTATATGAACTTATCGCTGGAACAGCATTTGCACCGTCAACCCAAACCATATAACCTTCCATTGGATTGAGGCCAACATCTGTAGGTATAATATAAGAATAACCGTAGGTTTCCTCATTGTTTTCCAACAGATAAATATCAGGGTCACCTGCTCCGGGCAGATCAAACACTCCCGAAAGCAAATTGTTAAACGGAGGTGAAAAGCTGCACCATTGATCGGCAGGGAGGTAGCGTTCAGTTCGCCATATACCATCACCTAACAGCACCCCTCCATCTATCAGGCTTCCTGTTCCATTTACATCACTTTGGATATATAATGTACCATTATTAATCAGATTTCCAAGTACATCAAACCCGTTTACAGGGGGAATAGTGGCCATTGCTCCTGTACCTATCACCAAATTATTGCACGACCAGGGTTCATAAATATTTGAATATATCATCGGAGAAACACCGCCATTTATAGAATATATTCCAACATTGTCCCAGGGTTGGGGTTTTTCGCCAAGGCTCCAGTTGGTTTCTTCAGCCCAATAATCATAGGTAGTGCTGAGCCACATATTGTAGGCATTTGATGTAGTCCAATTAGGCGTACCATCAAAGTTGATTTCATAGGTATCGCCAGCTCCAATGATTGGCCAAAACCATTCAGAAAAATCGATGGTTATTTCTACGTTTGTATTATCGCCAATCAAATGATCCTGTTCTTTACCAGGGGTGGTAATACTTACGGTTTTACCAATCAAGGCATCAACCGTCCAACTGGCATCATAATCCCTGAATTTAACCTCATAGTCGGTCCAATCAATAGTGCCGGATAAACTGCTGCTAAATCCTGTGCATGTACCATCATTTCCATTTCCTGTATAATCCGGGAGTTCTGAGCCAAAATTGTTATCAAAAGTGTAATAAGCCACCAGTCCTTCCTCATTCCCGGTGAGGTTTTTGGTCATATTCTCACGGATATCTCTGGCTGTTTGCACATTGTTCCAAAGACATACATCGTCAATTTTGCCAGCGAAAAATTCACCGCCTGCCCCCAATCCAATTTTTAATGGGTCGGAAGTAGCGGCAGGAATGGCGGTATGGGTAAAACTTTGAATAAAATTTCCATTGGCGTAAAATGAGATTAAACTGGCACTCCTGTCAACAACCATGGCAATATACACCCAGGTATCCTGGGGGATTGAATATGAACTTTCGTGCGTTTGCCAGGTACTTCCATCGCCTGTGCCACCACTTAAGTATCCGCTGGGATTGATCCCCATGTGCCCCTGACTTTCTCCTCCAAATCCATGATAAACAATGCCTTGCCAATTTGTACCAGTAGCCGGATTTGAGCTGCAGATCCATGCAGCATAGGTAAAGCTTCCGCTACCACCTAAATTGAAGTTGCCACAATCGATATAATTGCTGCTTCCATTCAGGATTAGTGCATTTTTTGGTCCGAATAGCGCGGCAGAGGTCTTCCATGAATAATCATAGAGATTTACAAGTGTCCCATTGTTTGAACCTGCGATATCTGGCAAAAATGTACCGGAAGATTGATTAAACTGGTAATATGCCAGTAAATTATCTTCCGTACCGGACAGTTCCTTATAAATACCTGTTCTGATTTCTGACTCTGTTCTTACATCACCCCAAATCCTCACTTCATCAAGCTTTCCATCTAACATTCTACCTCCTGGGTCACCTGTTGATCTTCCAAGATTCAGATTTTGCGAGGCATAAATGATATTATATGAATAATTAACTGATTTTACCTCAACTCCATTTACATACAGTTTAACATTGCTACCGTTATAAACGGCCGCCACATGCTGCCACTTATTTAAAAGCAATACTCCTGTTGCAGTGGTTGATGCCCAGTTATAGCCACCGGAATATCCAAAGGTAAAATCCAAATCACCACCAGGCCCGCCATACCTGAAAACATAACCTTCGCTATTAACACCGCTCCACGAATCATTTGCAGCTATGGTATTTTGCCAGGAGTAAGTTTTAAAATTATATGGATAAATCCAGGCCTCAATGGTCATGGTGTTGTCAGTGATCTTTAAAGCTGCGCCTGAACCGCAATCCACATAACCGGATAAGCCTCCAAATTCGAGGCAATGGTTTTGGGTATATCCCGAAATAAATAGTATTATCAGGACTGACAGGGAAAGAATTCTTATGGGTTTCATAATCTTTTCTTTTGGTTTGACAGGGTGGACAAAGGCAGTGTTTGGGTTTGATCACTGCTTTTATCATATTTATTTTACATATGCTTTTAAAGTGTTTGTTGCATTGTGATTGTTTAATGTTCCCAAATAAATTCAGATTTTTGAATATCCTGATCAATATCAATCCACACACTACCTATTCTTGAGATTTGATATCCCGTACCCTAGGGCTTCATTTGCATGAGTACCAAGGCCATTATTTACATTATTCATTATTACCAAAATCATTTTCTGGATTTAACACTTTGAGTTTAGCACTTTACAGTTCATCCAGTTAGTCTACTTCTATTTTATATTCAGCAAATTGGTCCTGCCCCATTTCATTAATGACCTTAAAATTACAAAGTCGCCTATTACAATTATAAAGCAAAAGGAATACCCAGTTAGGGTATTCCTTTTGAAATATTATTTTACATAAACTTTTTGGGTAATGAACGAACTCCCGTTACTCACCGTAACCAGGTAGATACCAGGATTAATGGCAAGTGGAATTTCATTTACAGATTGATTGAGCTTTCGGGACATTATTTGATGTCCAATAATATCATGAATTTTAAGTGTAAGTACTTCTTGATCTGAGGAATTTACATACAATATTTTATTGGCTGTATAAACGGATATTCCTTCGAGTTTGGAATTTTCTATTCCCATTGGGCTGAAATGTAGATTGAACCTATGCTCATTTTCAAGAGGATTCCATTCAAAAGTATATGATGAAATCGTAAGATCATGAACATTTCCGTTTTGAAGATCTTCCAGATACAAATGTCCAGCAAAATCATTCTGGATTGCTTTAAGTGTATATGTGCCTTCCTTGTCGCATGCAAATCCCAAAGGTAATTCATCAACTTCGGGTTGCTGATCAATTGACATACGATTATTATCCATCAATGTATAAAGCTGGGCAATTCCGGATTCAGTTGTTAAAATTTTCCAGGCATCATAAGCAAGGTCAAATGCTGCTGTTGCATCCTCATTGAACATTATGTATAATTCATCCTGATAATTATCATTACCTGCTTGAATAATAATTTTGTCGACAGCTTGCACCGACTTAGTGACCGGGATATGAGTTCTATGGCTATTTGATAAAGTGAAGGTTCCTGCTGAGCCCGGCCAGATCATGAATGCTTCCATTGGTTCAATATATTGCGAACCGGTTCCACTTCCGTTCCAACTTTGATATGCTGAACCATCCCAGTGATAAATTGCACCGTAGGTTTCGTTAAGCAAATCCCAATCAATACCTGAAGGATACGGATTACCCATTAGGTTAAAACCATAATGGCTCGGATTACCCCCAGGAGTATAAGTATAGCTGGTGGAAACATCACCTGTATTGGGAGTGCCCGTGAAAGAATAATCTCCTTTTGCATTTCCCCACAAAGCATAACCAACCCCCACATTGAGCGGCGTAGCGGGAACAATAATCTCATTCCAGGTATCAGTGGCTTCAGTGTAGCTCATCAAATATTCACCTAAAAACACATTGGCTGTTGCACCACTTACCGGACTGGATACCAATTGCCACATCCCATCAGTAACAGATTTCTGAATTGTAGCCGATCCATTAAGTGTAAAAGTACCGTTATCGATAAATGATCCTCCATCCTGAATAGTAAAAGCGTTAGAAACTGTTAAGCTACTGCCGGAGTTCATGGTTAACGTGGCACCGCTATTTAAGGTAATATTATATGCGCTGGCATTTGTCCCGCAATTAACCACAGGATTATTTGAAACATCAGGAATTGTAATATTTGCTTCGGCATTAGGAACAATATCAATGTCCCAGTTTGATGAGGTATTCCAATCACTATCTGTGGACCCATCCCACACAAAATTAGTTAAATAGGTTGCGAAACAAAGACCCCTGGTTTGATATCCGTTTCCTAAATCTACAGGATTTGTTCCATCAATATTAAACCTGTACAAATTATTGTAATTGTACATTACATACAAATAGTTCGCATCAACAAGTACTCCCCAGGTATGACCCGAACTCAAGCTTGATATCCAGGTTTTATCAATGTATGATCCATCGTGAGATGCTCTCCCAACATTTCCTGAGTAATCCCGCCAGTATACATAATTTTCATCAGCGGCAATACCTTCAATAGCGCTATTAGCATCCAGCAATTTAACCTTATTGGAACCATCCATATCACATCTTGATAAGTTCGTACTATTTAAATTTGAGCCTCCTCCACAGAAGATATAATTATCGGAGACAGCAATAAAGTTAGTAGTGTTATTGTGTGAACCTGTACCTATTCCAGTGAAATCAAATTCCTGAAAGTTAGAAGGATTATTTAATTCAACCTTTACAACTTTATTATTATATTCATTGCCAATGAAGAGGTAGTTATCATTGATCGCACTTGCTGCGGTATAGTTGGTATAGGAACCAGAAACATTATTTGCGTAATCGAACCATAATGCTCCATTTGCACCATTTATGTCGTAACGCCATATTTTTCCTGAATACCATACAATATAAAGGTGAGTATCAGTTGCAGATGGCCCAAAGGCACTTCCTCCAGGACCAGAAAGATTGATATAGGTACCAGAGCCTCCGGCAATGGGGTGCTTTTTAACATAGTTAGACCCATAAGTTGCAGAAATAATGTGTGTTTGTGCAAATATGAGATTGCTGCATAATAACAGTAATCCCAAAAAGTAAATTGCTTTTTTCATAATTATTCGGTTTTCTAGATTTTTTTTAATTTTTAACTATCGAACGACCTGAGCAACCGCTTGTACTTGTTTCTGATCATTTTCATGTAAAAAAGCCCCGGATTTTCAGCTTTAATAAAAGCGTCTGAAATTTCCTCGGGGACATTATAATACCTGAATACAAAACCATCTCGTGTTGTGATGTCAAGATGTTGATCTGATTTAAAATAATTGCAGGCTTTAACTATTCCTGATGGAAAGGCAGGTGCATTCATAATTCTGGATTTAATTTGTTTTAAAAACTTAATTTGATCAGGGTTTGATCAAAACGACTATTCAAGTGCTCTCTTTCTTAGATCATACACTTTTTTGGCACCATAACCTAAACTCATTGCCAGCAGGATAAGTAAGCCTCCACCAATTGGTGCTCCGCCACCAACTGGGGTACTTCCTACTCCCGGATCACTTCCACCGTTGGGGTGTGGTGGTGTTTGGGCCATCGAAACAGTGACCATCAATGAGATCACAGCCAATAAGAGAAATCGTTTTAATGTTTTCATAATTAATTCTGTTAAGTTTATAAATGGGATTATAAAGTCATTCAAAATTTATTACCCACCATAACCCTGGTTGAACACAGAATTGCAAGCAGATTTCAGTTGAGGATAGATTCTCCTGGATACAGGAAAGTTGTAAAAAGTAGCTTGAGTTCTCATAATTCTAATTCAACATATGGGTTTTAAAACACCCACAATGTGAACTATCCCTGGTTCATCATAAGTTTAAAAATATCATCTTTATTAAGGAATAATTCCATCGGGTTTTTTCGGGTTGTCTTGATAAAAAATTCAATTCTTGTTTAATCGGATAGTTTTCTACGGAAGTTTTGTTGTAAGGATACACCATCTTTAAAAATTATTCCACTATTACATAAAAGCAAGGGCAGTCAAGAGGTATTTGAATATTTATATTGGCAAAGTGCTACAATTTAATATTTTTGCCTGCCTAACATAAAAGCAGTGGCTTTTGCGTTATGATAAAGGTTATTTAAATATTATCTACAGAAAAGAAGATATGAGAAAACTGATTTCGGATTTATTTATACTGTTTTTCTTTCTTTCCTTCCTTCAAACTACAGCACAAACCGATCCTTTGATGACTATTATGAAGGATGAATTATGGAGAGAATACAATGAACTGCAGGAAAAGGAATATCCTCCTTATTACATAGATTTTAAAGCCATAGAAAGCTACGGGGCTTCCGCATCCTCTACCTTTGGAAATACCCTGTCATATGATGTGGATAAAAGCACCTCATTTGCTGCTACCATCAGGGTTGGGTCCTATGAATTTGATAACACCCATACCTTTGATAATCAAATGGGAATGGGTTCTTTTTATGGAGGATTTGGTGGTGGATACAATACCCTTCCCCGCGATCTGAGTCCCGACCTGGTTAAATACTCCATTTGGGAAACAACAAACCGGCTTTATAAGGATGTTGTTGAAAGTTATCAAAACAATTTGGACAATCTGGACAGCACTAAATTAAAGGAAGTTGATGATTTTAGTCACGAAGAAGCAGTACAATATTATGAGGACCGGCTTCCTGAGTCATCCTACGAGGTTGATATGAACGAATGGAAGGCCAGGTTAAACAGGTATACTGCAGTTTTTAAAGGAATTCCTGAAATCACCATTGCTACAGCCGGGTTTGCTTATTCGGTTGACCGCGAATATTTTGTAAGCACCGAAAAAAGTGAGATTACACAAAACAAGCGATTAAGTATACTAACGATTATTGTTTTGGGCCGTTCCACTGAAGATGAATTTATGCCTTACAGCCAGGCTTATTATGCTTTTACTCCGGAGGGCCTTCCTTCTGATTCAGTAATATTGGCTGACATGGAGAAAGTAAAAGAAAAAGTACTGGCACTTTGCAATGCTCCCAAAGCTGAACCTTATTCAGGACCCGCGATTTTATCCGCAGAGGCTGCCGGGGTATTTTTCCATGAAATATTAGGCCATCGCATTGAGGGGCACCGCATGGAAGATTCATTTAATAGTAAAACCTTTAAGGATAAAGTCGGCAAGGAGGTTATCAATAAGTCCATTTCTGTTTATTCTGATCCAACCCAATCAAACTGGCAGGGAACTGATCTGGTAGGTCACTACCTGTACGATGATCAGGGAATTGCCGCCCAAAAGGTGGTGAATATAGAAAATGGGAAACTTATGAACTTCCTTATGTCGCGCAAACCAATTGAAGGTGTTAACCATTCCAATGGGCATGGCAGATCTAACCTTTCAATGGATCCTGTGGCCCGTCAATCCAATCTGTTTGTTACTGCAGAAGATGCGGAAAGCTCTGAAAGTTTGAGAAAAATGCTGGTTAAGGAATGTAAAAAACAGAAGAAAGATTATGGCTATTATTTCAAAACGGTTTCTGGAGGTTTAACAAATACCATGAACTACCAACCCGATTATTTTAATATCTTCCCCATTGAGGTTTACCGAATTTATGTGGATGGCCGACCCGACGAATTAGTCAGGGGTGTAAATTTAATAGGAACTCCGCTGATCATGTTTTCTGAGATTATTGCTGCGGGAGATGAATATGAGGTGTTTTCCGGTATGTGTGGCGCAGAATCGGGATCAGTCCCTGTATCTACAATTGCTCCGGCAATGCTTGTTCGGAAAGTAGAAACGCAAAACCAGTTTTCATATAAACCCGAATGGCCTGTATTACCAGATCCTGAAACGGAAGCCATCCAACAAAACAATCTGAACTATGACAAAAACTAAATTATCGTTTGCCATATTACTGCTTTTATGCAGTAGTGTTTATTTTGGTTTTTCACAAACTGTAAATGATTCCGTATTGTTCAGAGCCATGGAAGACGAAATAACACGAGGGATGGATCAGCTTGAATATAAAGATTATGCAAAGCCCTGTTATATCAGCTACGAAATAACCGACAGTAAGGACCTTAATATTCAGGCCGAACTGGGGACAATAAGCAACAGCGATACCAGTAACTCCAGAACCTGGTCGTTCAGGCTGATAGTGGGAAGTTATGAACTCAACGATGAAAATTTCAGTGGACAAAACCAGGGAAACATGGGAATGGGAGGTGCCCCCGACATTTTGCCCATCGACAATGATTACTGGGGCATCCGCAGGTCATTTTGGCTGAACACCAATGATATTTACCTTGAAGCCGGCGCTAACCATCGTGAAAAGCTCAACCTTATTGAAAAAGGTAAAATTGAAGCAGATGCGCTTAAACTCGACGATTTTGCAAGAGCTGATAGCGTTGAATTATTGCTACCCTGCAATTTCGTGCAACCTGATATTGAAAAGCTCGAAAAGAAAATTGCAGAACTTTCCAACTCCTTTTACAAGTACCCTGAGCTTGATTTTTCAACGGCCTCAATGAGTTTTCATCAAAACATTGTTTATTTTATCAGTAACGAAGGAACAAAATTCAGAATCCCCGTTAACTCAGCTAGTATAAGGGTGAGCGTAAGCAAAGATATTGATGATGACAACAGACTTTCAAGTTCATTTTCATATAGTGCAATTTCCCCCGATGATTTCCCCTCAAATGAAGTTTTGCTGATGGAAATTGAAACACTGATCGGGGATTTAATGGAAAATGAAAAGGCTGAAAAGCTTGAAGAAGACTATACTGGCCCTATTCTTATCTTAGGTGATAAGGCTTGCGAAGTTTTAATGGACAATCTATTTGACTATGATAAAAGCTTGTTTGCTGAGCGAAACAACCTGGTGGTTGATTACAATGGAGATGTATATTTTGAGGAAATCGACAATGAATGGCAATCCAAAATAGATAAAAAGATTCTTGGAGATGGCGTTACCATTACCGCATTACCTAAACTATCTTCCTGGCATGGAAAGCCGGTATTAGGAGGCTATCCCATAGATTCCGAAGGGATCATCCCACCTGATTCAATTGTTTTAGTGGAAGATGGTATACTTAAAAACATGCTCTCCTCACGCACACCAACAAATGTTACCAGCGTGTCGAACGGACATTACCCATTTACCGCATCCTATTCAGGCGTTAGCAAATCCAAATCGCCTTCTGTAATAAAAATTGAGGATAAAAATGGTTTATCAGAAGTAGATTTAAAAGCCAAATTGATTGAAACCGCAAAGGAAGAAGAACTGGAATTTGCGTTGATTGCCAGGACTATTCCTTCCAACGTAGTTGAAATGTCATATAATATCTACAAGGTGGATTTAGAAACAGGTGAAGAAACCATTTTGGGGAATATTTACCTGAATGGAAACATAGAGGCCAAGGACATGAAGAAATTGGTATTTGGCAAAGAAACCGGCCTCGTTAATACTGGTACCGGAGGCTACTATGATTATGGTCATTTATCATCTTGCATTGGTCCAACTGCCCTCTTAATTGAAGAATATGAAATTAAAGTAAATAAAGAGCGAGATAAAATCCATACCGCCGGCGATGAAATTACCAATCCATTGGAATTGGTTGACAGGAGCGCCTCAGGCATGACTAATTAAAATACGGCGTATCAATGGCTATTTTTAATACCTGACCCTCATCTAACTTTGAATTTTCTTCCAGGCCATTTATCAGGGCTGTTTCTTTGGCATCCAGTGCATTGCCCGTCCTTTCACAAAACTGGCTAATGGTTTCACCTTTCTGTGCCACAGCTGATTTCAATTTTAGTCCTGTAATCATTTGTTTTTCTTCTTCTGTTAAATCCTTCAGGCTTGTGACTGCTTCCATAACAGGTTCTTCAAATTCAACCAATGAAACCGCTACAATATTTAACAGATATTGTTCCTTTTGAATCCACCATGAATTTAAAGCAATGACTTTTTCATTCTGTTTTTCGGTAACCGAAATCCTCCTTGATTTATATCCATTTATTTCAACCGAATCATTTATGTTTGGGTCCTTGCCCGACCACTCCTTAAACTTTTGAGCAAATGTGTTCGCAGCTGAATCTACAGTGCTGAACTGATCCTCTAGAGTAACAATGATCTGGGCATTCCCCTTTTCCTCAAACGCACCAACCGCCGCAGGAACATTGACGGTTTTCCAATCTTTTGGAAATTGCAAACTGAGATTTAGCTCAGGATGAAGGAATAAATTGTCCTTAAAAATCCCCTGTGAAGGATTTTCCCCAATATACATTCCATTCAGCTTTGAAAAAAGGATGCTTTTGTTCTCAGCTATGGGAGTTGCTGAATTCCATGTGATTGAGTGAACATGTTCACCCAAATCCTCAACCCTTTTTGGTGTAAAGGGATGAGAGCTAAAGTAACTTTTCTTTTCAGCTTCGCCGGATAAATTCTCTACCTCTTTCGATAGATGATGAAGAATAACAGCAAGTTTGGATGGGTCATAACCTGCCTCAGAGGAAAGTTCAACCCCATAAAGATCAGCTTCCTTTTCCTGCTTCCTGCTGTAATTCATAAGAAACAAATTAGAGCCTAATGAAATGGGTGCATTTATTATGTTTCCGAGATCTTCATTCACCAATCCACCAACCAACGCTCCGGGAATCATAAGGATAGAAGGTAAAATACTTTTCTTCATTTGTTTGATGGAGTGCCTTTTTGTAACATGGATCATTTCATGTCCTATTACTCCGGCCAGTTCATCTTCTTCATTAACTAACGAAAGTAACCCCCTGGAAACGTAAATAAAACCACCCGGCAGGGCAAAGGCATTCGGTTCGGCCATATCCACTACATTAAACTCAAAATGAAATGGTGATTTACCAAGGGCAACTACCAGCCTTTCACCAACTTCATCCACATATGCATTTAACGTAGAATCAGGATATAAGCCAATCATCATCTCAACCTGTTTGGCTGACTGTTCACCAATTTGTCTGTCATAGGTGTAATCCTGGGCATGAGCCAGTAGTGTCAGCATTAAGCACACTACAATGATTTGCATTTTTTTTATCATAATAATCTGTTCTTTCTGAATTCGATATTTGATTTGTTTTTCAACCAGCCGCATTCAAATTTTCAGTGGGGTTATCTCCAACCCAAAGCAGGATCAACTTATATCCCAGAGCAAGGATAACAGCTCCTAAAAAGAGGCCCATAAATCCTGAGGTAATAAACCCTCCGATGGATCCCAGGAAAATCACGAGCGTAGGAACAGAGGCGCCCTTACCCATGAGCAGCGGTTTAATAATATTATCCGATAGCATAACCATAACTAAAGCAATGGTCCATAAAATAGCCACCCAGGTGTCCGACACCGAAAAAAGGTAAATGATAACCGGGATAATTACCAGGCCGGGGCCAATTTGGACAATGGCCAGGATGAGGCAGATTATTGCCCATAATCCGGCATAGGGCACTCCTGCCAAAACGAAAACAAGGCCGGCTAAAAAAGCCTGGATAAATGCCACACCGATCACACCTTTAGAAACATTTCGAATGGTATTTTCAGTAGTAAGCGCAAAATCCTCCCCTTTTTCACCAATCAAACGGATAAATAATTTCTTTAAAAACCGGCTGCTCGAATTTGATGTAGCCAATAATACGCCTGAAATTAAAATTGAAATAAGAAATTGTAAAAAGCCCATTCCGGTTCCCATTAAGGCATCAAGAAACCATTTACCCACAGACTTCAACTGCGATGAATATGATTTTACAGATCCTTCAAAGTCATCGTAGGCCCCTGCCCAGGTATCATAAATAAAATCACCAACCAAGGGTGTGTTTTTTATTTGTTCATCGGGAGGCGGAATTGTAAAATTTTCAGCATTGAACTGATAACTGTATTTTTTAACCCCAGCCACCATTGATTCTGTAAAAATAAATCCCGGGACAAGCAATATGGCTAACAGTATCATTGTAACAATAGCAGCAGCTACTTTATTTCTATTTTTGAGCTTTTTTGCCAGCCTGGTATATAATGGGTAGAGCGTTACAGCAATAATTATTGCCCAAAACATAATGGAAACAAATGGTGATATGATCCAAAAACACCATGCTAACAATAGCAAAACTACACCAACTTTTATAGTAATATCCATGGCATGGCGAACCTGTTTTGAGGCCTGCCCGGAATTGATTTCTGTATTCATTGGAGATATTTAATTAGAAGTTAGTTTACAAAGCTAATCAAAATCATTAACCGGAAAATGACAGCAAAAAGCCGCCCTTTGAAACAAAAAAGGGCCAAAGATGTTAATTAAGTGTTAAACAGCTTTATAATTTCAATTTTCAAACACCCATTCTGATTTTCAGAATGTCAGTTGAAAAGCATAATTTTTCCTGAATCATATTTAATTATAATCAAATGAAATATCAATTTACGCTTTCTATTTTTCTTTTAATGGTTTCTATTTCAGTAATTGGTCAAAAATCAAACGAAACCTTAAAAGCAACCTCAGTTGTACAGACAAGTTATATGTTGGAAGTCCCTTCAATTGCCTCACAAATTGCATCCGGCACTTTTCAGGAGGCCTTGGAAATACCTCAAGAAGTTAACCCCAAGCGCCGCTATGCAAATCAAGCAGTTCCGGGAAAAGGGCTGCCCGCCGGTCCTGATCCTCTTTGGCAGCAGCAAATTAAAAGTACAATGATCAAAGGCAAAGAACCCATTTTATCCTTTCAGGCGGCTGCATCAAGCACCATTCCTACTGATCCAACTGGTGCTGTTGGACCAAACCATTTCATGAATTCATGGAATTCATCATTCAGGATCTGGGATAAACAGGGTAACTCCTTGATCCCGGCTGCATCATTGGGGACCATATGGCCCGGACAAACTTTGGGCGATCCAATTGTAATGTACGATCAAATTGCTGATCGCTTTATTATTACTCAATTTTACAGCAATGGATTTTTATTTGCCATATCACAAGGCCCTGATCCGGTAAACAGCGGCTGGTATACTTACCAGTTCCCTACCAGCACTTTCCCTGATTATCCGAAGTATTCAATGTGGTCGGATGGATATTATATTACCTCCAATAAAAATGCTTCCTCAGCTGGCTTTAGTGAAGTAGTTTATGCCCTTGACAGGGAAAAAATGATAAACGGTGATCCCACTGCTCAAATGATTGGATTCCCATTACCAGGAATAACCACAAGTGGATTTTACAGCCCGCTCGGATTCAACGTAACAGGCCCTGATATGCCCCCGGCAGGAAATGCGCCAATCATATACATGCAAGATGATGTTTGGAGTGGTGTAAGTACCGACCATCTAAAAATCTGGAATATCAATGTTGACTGGGACACACCGGCAAATTCAAGTATTTCAACGGCTCAATCGATAACAACCACTCCTTTCGATGGATTGTTTGACGGTGGTTCTTTCTCTAACCTGCCACAACCTTCAGGACCGGACATAGATGCTTTACAGGCTACTATTATGTATATGGCTCAATACCGCCGATTCACCGACCATAATTCTGTGGTTTTTAATTTTGTTGTTGATCTCACCGGAGCCGACAATAAGGCCGGAATTCGCTGGTATGAATTACGTCAGGCAAATGATGGTGACGACTGGGCAATTTACCAGGAAGGAACTTATGCCCAACCCGACGGACATAGTGCATTTGCCGGCAACATGTGTATGGACTCCCAGGGCAACATCGGCCTGGCCTATTCCGTTGTCAGTAATTCCCTATATCCGTCACTTCGGTATACCGGCCGGTATGCAACGGATGAACTCAACGTGATGACCATTGCCGAAGAGAGTTATGCTGAAGGCTCTTCATCCAGCCCATTTAACCGCTATGGTGATTATTCTCAAATGACCATTGATCCTGCAGATGATAAAACCTTTTGGTCGATTGGAGAATATTTTAATGGCGGACCCAGAAAAAATCAGGTGGGTGTATTTAAAATTGCTCCTGATCTGGCGAATGATCTGGGTATAATTAGCGTGGATGAACCTCAGAATGGCATTTTAACCGGTGCCGAACAAATTACGGTTACCGTTAGAAATTTTGGTGTGGATGACCAATCAAATTTCCCGGTTACATATCAAATTAATGGCGGAACAGTGGTTTCTGAAAATTTTACCGGAACGATATCAAGTAATACGGATGTACAATTTACATTTTCGACTACGGCAGATCTTTCAGTTCCCGGTGAAACTTATTTAATTCATGCCGGAACAAATTTAGGTACTGACCTGAATCCGGAAAATGATACCATCACCCAGGCTGTAACCCACTTACTTAATAGCGATCTTGGTGTAACGGCAGTGCTTTCACCCGAATCAGGCGTTTATCTTTCAAATGAGGAAACAGTTGGAGTTACACTGTATAATTATGGTGCTGATGCGCAATCAGATTTTGATATTACTTTTATTCTTGACGATGGAACACCCGTTACTGAAACCGTTTCAAGCACTGTTAATTCAGAGTCTTCCATGGATTATACTTTTGCTACTCCGGCTGACTTTTCAGTAATTGGATGGCATCAACTGAAAGTTACCACTGAACTGGCAGGTGATCAGAATATGGATAATGATACTACCTCTGTGTTTGTGATAAACAGTTTATGCCAGCCGGAAATTAACTGTGAGCAGGGTGTTGGGATCTATAGTTTTGAATTGGGAACCATAAATAATGTTTCCGGTTGCGATCCCAATGGATATGGCAATTACACCAACATGAGCACCAATCTGCTTAAACCGGCGCCCCACGACTTAACTATAGGTTGTGAATACGGCAACACCCATGTTAGGGTATGGATTGATTACAATGATAATTTCAGCTTTGAAGATGAAGACATTGTGATAGATGATTATGTAATAGCTGAAGGGCAAACTTCAGGTAATTTTACGGAAACCATTTTGCTGCCCGTAACTAATAATGCCACCCTCGGTGAGCATATGTTAAGGGTAAAAACCAATTACAACAACAACGTACCGGATGATCCTTGCGAAGAAACTGTTTTTGGCGAAACTGAGGATTATATCGTTAATATTACACTCGGAACGGGCACCGACATCAACTCACTGGAAAACAATGAGCTAATATTGGTTAACCGTGGAAATAATCATTTTGAGGTTTCCTATGAATCCAACTATCTGGATGAAACCATGATACTGACCATTCATGATATTCAGGGCCATACGATGATCAGTAACCGGGTTCCCGGACAGGACGGTTCCTACAGTTTTGATTTTGATATGTCATTTGCACCCAAAGGGGTATATTTACTCCGGCTGGGAACTGAGCAGTTTGGGAAAGTCAAGCGTTTTGTGGTTCAATAAAAACTTAAAGGCCTTCAATATAAGAAGGCCTTTTTTATGATTTTCTACTTCAATTTCATTTCACATTTTGTGAATATCTTTGTTTTTAGAAATATTTCAAGTGCCTAAAGAAAAATCCTCATACAAATCGGCCTTAAAAGTCAACCAGGGAATTGATCAGCCCACTGGATTTAATCCCGATGCCAGGCAACATATAAAAAAGAGCAAGCAAACCGAGGCATCGGCAAAGGAGCTATTCGAAGGCATTAAATCGGGTAACCGTGCGCTATTGAGCAAAGCCATCACCATGGTTGAAAGTTCACTCCCAAGGCACCAGCAAATCGCACAGGAGGTAATTGAGCTTTGTATACCTATTGCAGGAAATTCAATCCGGGTTGGTATCACAGGCGTACCCGGTGTGGGTAAAAGCACCTTCATTGAAGCACTTGGGATTTATCTTACCAAACAAGATCACAAACTTGCGGTTTTAGCCATTGATCCAAGCAGCGAACGGACCAAAGGCAGTATTTTGGGTGACAAAACCCGGATGGAAGATCTTGCCAACGACCCGAATGCATTTATCCGGCCTTCGCCTTCGGCAGGTTCCCTGGGTGGTGTTGCCCGAAAAACCAAGGAGATCATCACCTTGTGTGAAGCGGCGGGATTCGACATCATCTTTGTTGAAACAGTTGGCGTGGGTCAGTCAGAAACAGCTGTTCATAGCATGGTGGATTTTTTCCTGCTATTAATGCTTGCCGGTGCAGGTGATGAGTTACAAGGGATCAAACGCGGGATCATGGAAATGGCCGATGCGCTTGTCATCAACAAAGCGGATGGCGATAACAGCGAAAAAGCCAATCGCGCAAAACAAGAATATGCCAATGCTTTACATTTATTTCCCCCTGCCTCCTCAGGATGGGCCCCTGTGGTTCAAACCTGCTCTTCCTTAAAAAAAGCAGGGATTGAAGAGGTTTGGCAATCGATAATGAAGTATTTTGAGCTTACAAAAGGCAATGGTTATTTCATGGCAAAGCGCCAGCAGCAGGAACTGCGGATCATGCACAATGCCATTCAAAATGCACTTCAGGATAATTTTTATGCCAATCCTGTAATTCAAAATACCCTAAAACAAGCCGAGCAAAATGTAAAAGACGGCCATACAAGTGCCTACCAGGAAGCTTCCAGGCTAATTGAGAGCTTTTACCATACAATAAAATCACGCAAAGATTAACTACCGGTCTTTTCTTTTGGCGGAAAAAAAACAGAAGCCAGCACACTAATGCTCAAAATCCCAAGAATAACATAAAGGGAGTGCACCGTTTGAAATCCCAGCTCTTTTAAAGGTTCATGAACAAGCATTTTTAAACCGATGAAGGTTAGTAGTACAGCCAGCCCGATCTTTAAATAATAAAAACGGTTGAGCACATTGGCCAAAAGGAAAAATAAGGCTCTTAGACCCAGGATAGCGAAAATATTGGAAAAGAAAATAATATACGGGTCTTTTGAAACGGCAAAAATTGCAGGTATGGAGTCTACCGCAAAGATCACATCCGAAAACTCAATAACAAGCAAAACAATAAGTAAAGGGGTAATGTATTTTTTACCATCAATTTTCACAAAAAACTTATGCCCAACAAATTGCTTATGAACATTAAAATATTTTGAAGCAAATCGCACAACAGGGTGTTTGGATGGATCAATCTGGTCTTTTTTATTACGATCAAGAAAAAGTTTGATTCCTGTAAATATCAAAATACCACCAAAAATGTAAAGTATCCAATCGAACTGACGAACCAAAGCTGCACCTGTGAAAATAAAAATAAATCGCATTACCACTGCCCCAAGAATTCCCCAAATCAAAACCAGTTTGTAATATTTCTCCTCGACACCAAAGGCGTAAAATATGAGGATGATCACAAATATATTGTCAACCGAAAGCGATTTCTCAATCAGGTAACCGGTGATATATTCAAGGGCCAGATTTTTTTCATATACAACCAGTGCATCTTCAAAACCTAAGCCCGAAATATTTATGGGATGTTTAAATTCATCAATCCTGAATTGTATTTCAGCAAGGGTATCAATTCCGTGAACAAGGTAACCGAAATGAATTAGAAAAAAGTAAAAACCAACGGAGAGGGCAATCCACACCACCGACCAGATAAGTGCTTCCGAAAATCCTACTTTGTGGCCGTTTTTACTGAAAACACCAAGATCGATCAGTAAAATGGCAAAGATGAAAACCAGGAACACTGCAAAAAATCCTATTTCATTTATACCCGTCATATTCTTGATCCAACAAAATTAACGAAAGTCGCTTCAAGGTGTTCACACTGCAATTAAAAATACATGGATATCTCTGCAATGATTTGAAAAATTCTTTAAGTTTGACCCCCTTTTTGGGTTAACAAAAACAAAGCTGTATGAATAAGTATACCGAAATGAACCCGAATCCGCTGGTTCAATATTTAAATAAACCCTCTTCCGAATTTACAAAAAACGATATCATCCGATATGCCGAAGATCATGATATCGCCATGGTTAATTTTCGCTATTGCGGATGGGATGGAAGGCTTAAAACACTCAATTTTGTAATTAACAGCAAACAGCACCTCGATAGCATTTTATCATATGGTGAGCGTGTCGACGGATCGAGTTTATTTTCGTTTATTGAAGCCGGATCCAGCGACCTGTACGTACTTCCAAGGTATAAAACAGCTTTCAGAAATCCATTTAGTGAGGTGCCTACTCTCGACATTTTGTGCTCCTACTACAATAAAGATGGTGAACCACTGGCAAGTTCACCGGAGTATATTTTAAAGAAAGCGCATCAAACCCTTACCGAAAGAACAGGTTACACCCTTGACGCCATGGGTGAACTGGAATATTATATCATCAGCAAAAAAGATGAGCTTTTTGAAGCCACCGATCAGCGGGGTTATCACGAAGCTGAACCGTTTTCGAAATGGGGAGCTTTCAGGCGTGAAGCCATGCTGGCCATAGCAGAGGCTGGCGGGTTGATCAAATACGGCCATTCCGAAGTTGGTAATTTTACAGTTGATGACCTGGAATATGAACAAAACGAAATTGAATTTGCCCCCACAAATATTGAAGATGCAGCTGATCAGCTACTCATCGCAAAATGGATACTTCGCACCCTTGCACATAAATACGGTGTAACCGTGACATTTGCTCCCAAAATTACAACCGGTAAAGCCGGAAGCGGAATGCACGTTCATTCGAGGTTGATGAAAAAAGGTCAGAATATGATGACCAAAAAAAGTGGTGAGTTAAGCGAGATAGCCAAACGAGTGATTGCCGGATATCTTGACCTATCGCCATCATTAACCGCCTTTGGCAACCTTAACCCCATGTCGTATTTCAGGTTGGTACCTCACCAGGAAGCACCTACGAACATTTGCTGGGGCGATCGAAACCGATCTGTACTGGTAAGGGTACCTCTGGGCTGGAACGGTAAACTTACTATGGCCAATGATGCCAATCCGCAGGAACCTGCCATTGATACCAGCGAGCTGAACAGACAAACCGTTGAACTGCGCAGTCCTGACGGTTCGGCTGATGTTTATATGTTGATGGCTGGAATTGCTGTTGCTGCCTTGCATGGCCTCGAAATGAAAGACGCCCTCAAATATGCAGAAAAGACCTACGTGGACGTGAATATTTTTAATGATAAAAAACGATTAAGTGAGCTCAACCATCTTCCTGCTTCATGCTGGGAATCAGGCATTGCCCTTGAAAACCAGAAGAGTCATTACTTAAAATACGGTATCTTTACGGAAGGAACACTGGATGGGATTATCAAATATCATAAACAGTTTAACGACCAAAATTTAAGGGAAGAACTAAAAGATAAACCCGAAGAGTTATTGAAAATGGTAAAAAAATATTTCCACTGCGGTTAACCCAATCTATCTGATATGTATTCTTTTAAAAAATATGACCAAAATCAGGAAAGCATCGCCAAACGGATTGAAGCCGCCAGGCAAATAAACCCTGACCAAGCAGAAGAATTAAAGGCCTTAAAAATCATACTTAATTGCATTGACCTTACTACCCTGGAAGGCTCAGACACTGAGGAAAAAGTATTAGGACTTTGCAACAAAGCCAAAAGTATTCACAGCCTCGGTGCTGATTTTCCTGATGTAGCTGCAGTTTGTTTTTATCCAACTTTTGCAGCGTTGGCCAAAAAAAACCTGAAAGACACAAATATAGAAGTTGCTTGTGTAGCCGGAGCTTTTCCTGCGGGTCAGTCACCCATCGAAATCAAAGTAGCCGAAGTTGAATTTGCAGTTGTACAGGGAGCTGATGAAATTGATATGGTGATCTCACGGGGTAAATTTCTGGAAGGAAAATTTACCGAAGTGGCTGATGAAATAAAAGCGATTAAAAAGGCTTGTGGCGATGCTCACTTAAAAGTAATTCTGGAAACCGGAGAATTAAATACGGTAGATAATATCAGGAAAGCTTCCGAAATTGCTATCAATGCAGGTGCTGATTTTATTAAAACCTCTACCGGGAAAATACAGCCTGCAGCAACACTTGAGGCAATCATGGTAATGGCCGATACGGTAAAAGAATATTTTGAAGCAACGGGTAAAAAAATTGGATTAAAACCTGCAGGCGGGATTTCAGATTATAAAACGGCCCTCGATTTTTACCAGGTGATAAAGCAAACCCTGGGACAACAATGGCTCAACAACCAACTCTTCAGGATTGGTGCCAGCCGCTTAACCGATGATGTTATTGAACGATTAAAGCAAATCGGATAATTGCCAACTCACAGTTTCATTGCTCATTCTAAACTTTTTATAACATACAACGTTATTACAATCGTTGATGTCAATTTATAAAATACAATTATGAAATCCTTTTTTATTGCTACTTTTTTACTTTTCTCAGTTTCCATTTTTGCTCAAACTACATTGGATACGGCGCTCAATTTTTCAGTAAAAGATACGTATGGAAATAACATTATCCTCTATGATTTGCTGGATGAAGGCAAAATTGTTGTCGTCGATTTCTTTTCTGTAGCTTGAGGGACTTGCCAGGCGTATGCGCCAGATTTGCAGGCGGCATACGAAAGTTTTGGATGTAACCAGGGAAATGTTTTTTTTCTTGGAATTGATAAAGGCAACACCAATGCTGCGGTTTTGCAGTTCGACTCCATATACAACGTTCACTATCCCAGTGCCAGCGGAAACCAGGGCAACGGAAACATCGTCCATTGGGACTATAATATCCAGGCAACGCCATCCGTAGTTGTTATTAATCCTGATAAAAGCATTGCCGTAAAACAAATATTTCCGCCTACTACTGAAAATTTGATAGATAGTGTTTCGATGGCAGGTGGAATTCAGCAAGCATGTTTAACCCTTGTTGAAGAATCAGGCACAAACGAAATAAGTCTTTTTCCCAATCCCGTGCATGACTATTTAGTAGTTACAGCATATCAAGATCAAACAATCGAGTCATTCCAAATTTACGATTTGACCGGACGTAAAATTCGGGAACCGGAAATTATTGGAAATACCCGAAATAAAATCATTGTGAATACCGCGGGTTTTACCAATGGATTTTATTTAATTGAAATCAGGTTCAGATCCGGGAAAACGGAGATTAAGAAATTTATCAGAAAATAGTTTTTAAAGCTGATATTTCAGGTAATCGAGCAAAAGCGGAATTTCTTTTTGATCAATCCCGTTTTTAATTAAATATTGTTTGTCTTCCTCAAAACTGCTAAGGAATAATTTCAGGTTATTATCACTTCGATTTATGGAAAGCTTATAATTTCTTACAGCGGATTTCCTGTTCCCCATACACCATTCCACATGTCCCAGGTTAATGTAATCAAATTTATTGGCTTCGGCTTCAATGATTTTTTCAAGGTATTTTTTAGCAGTATCAAGTTTGCCCAAAACAAACGAACACCATGCAATGGGCCGAAGCACTTTTCTGTTTTCATCAGCCATGAACTCAACCTTATAATAATATTCAAGCGCCTTGTCGAATTGTTTCAGGTCGAGATACGAATGCCCTATGTATGTTTGAACATATAAATTTTCCGGATCGAGTTTTTCGGCTTCCAAATAATAAGAAAGCGATATCTCATAATTTTTCAGATAACGATAACACAAAGCGATTTTCCTGAGATTCCAGGCGCGGTTAGCATCAAAAAGTTCGGCTCTTTTATAAAAATCCAGGGCCTCTTCGTATTTTTTCAGCCTTTGGTAACAATAGCCCATTTTCTCAAATATCTCCATGCTATTATTGCCTTTCGCATTTAAAAATCCATAAAGGCCCAGTGCACTTTCAAAGTTTCCGTTTTCAAAAAAGAACTCAGCTATATTCCGGTAGATGTCATTATCATCGATCAGTATTTCGGCAAAATGACAATCCTGAATATGAAACCTAAGCGTAAAAATATCGAGGAATTCATGGCGTAACGGATGCAATTTATAAAACCTGTATAGGTCCTGAATATATTGAGAGTAGATGCTTTTAGTATGTGCAGGCTTGTTCAGGATATCATCTTCTTTTTGTAACTCCTCAATGCTTTCAATTTCGGCATGAAACATCTCCAAAAGCATATTTTTCTGAAGATCGGGCATTTGCGTAATATTCAAACTAAAAGAGTATTTATCAGAATTACACATGAAAAACGACTTTGATAATCCGTCCAGAAAAACCCCGGTGTCAAATTTTTCATTTTCTCCTTTGAGTGCATGCCTGATGTATGCGTTTTCAGGATAAAAAGGTTTGAACCAGTTGATGATATGGTTAAAAAACTCAAAATGTTTTAGGCGGGCAAAAGTGCTCATAAACACATCAGCTCCTTCCATTTGCAATCGGGATATCTCCTGAAGCTTATCCAGTAAATCCGGTGCATCCTCAAAAACTGTTTCCCAATCGGGGTTTTTATCATCCATAAAATCACTTGACAGGATATTATCCAGATCAAGTTTATCCCTCAAGACAGGCTGATATTTCACCATTTCGGGTAAAATTTCGTCATGAAGTTTTTTGGTAATTTTTTCTGTTTCCTGCGATTTTATCATTTGGATCGCAATCATTTCAAGGTGCATTCCTATGTTTTCAATCTGTTGTAAAACCTTGATTTCCTCCAGCAAATCCGGATAAAGCTTTAGCCTGTGGTTATATTGATACAAAATAACAAACAACCCAACAAGTGCACGCTGCCTGAGTTCTGCCTCCTCATCAAGGGCAAATTTTATCATCAGCATTATTTTTCTTTTATCAAAGCATCGTAAGGTGCTTACAGTGAGTGCACTTATTAAAATTGCTTTCTCATGCCAGGGAAATTGGTTTATACTCCAAATAGAATCAAGTATTTGCTGATCCGAATCGTTAAACTTATCGGTAAGCCAAACCAGGTTGAAGATCCTCAGTATTAACTCCTGATGTAGCTTATAGGCAGCCAGCTCGTCCTGTCCGGTATCCAAACTTGATTTCAACACATCGGAAAGTGCTTTGTCCATGAGCAAGTTTTCGATGCTGTCCAGGGCATCTTCTTTCACTTGTTTCGAATCAAATTCGATTTTCTTTTTTAGCCTGTAAATGTATTGATCACTTTCATTCATGTAAGCTGATTGCAGGGCAACATCGGCCAGTTCAAGTACCGAAACCAGCAATCGATTATAAATATTTTCGCGCTCCGGGTCATTTACCCCCTCAATGGAATATTTTAGCAGGTTTTCATAGGTATCATCAAGGTTATCATATTGTGTAACAAACTCCCCCTTCTTTGAATTCAACACAAGATCTTTAAGCATATCAAGAGCATCTTTGAGTTTCCCTTGTAATACACAATCTTCAATTTTTCGATAATTCCGTTCCAGGCTTTTTTTATCCATGAGCAGGTTTTAATTTAATATTATTTAATGGTTTGTTGCAGGAGTAACATCAAAAGTAACTACAGTTTCAATCACCAGTTCATTTGCCTTGTAATAAAACTTTTTGGCAGTTCCTGAAAGTTTTAGTTTTCCGCTATTTTCGAGCAGGGTAGCTGTAAATGAATTATTGGATCCGGCAAATGATACGGAGTATCCGGTAAGAAGTTCGCCACTGGTAGTAGTGCCATATTGGTTTGGGATATTCAAAGAAACGGTGATATAATTGGCATCGGTTTCAGTAATAACTACCGTTACATCGTACCCATCAGTTGTTTCATTACCTACTGCGTCATAAATTGAGGCATTCCCCTGCCATGATCCTACCCAGGAATCAATTTTGCAATCGTTACAATTACTCCATTTATTACTTTCTTCTTTTTTTGAGCAAGCAAACAGGACTAAAATAATTGTAGTCAATAATAATATGCTTTTTGATATTTTAACGTTCATTAATTTTATTAATTTAGCTGATAGCAGAATCATTGGTTACACAAATGTAATGATAACTACTCACACTTCAAATGGGTATATGATCAGCAAATTGCAGAAACAATAAATTTATTTAAATCACATGAAAAGAACGATGACCGGACTGGTATTATTTGCCTTTTTGACAATTGTATTAAGTTGCACTGATGAATTTGATCCCAATGATCTCACAGATGCCCGTGATGCTTTTCTGGGAACCTGGTCTGTGTCGGAATCATGTGCAAAGGATACTTATTCTGTGACCATAATCAAAGACCCGAGCAATAGTTCGCAAATAATAATTCAAAACTTCTGGCATATTACCAACTGCTCAGATCCGCCATATGCAATTATTGCAGGAAGCAATCTGGTGATGCCAACTCAGGATATTTGCAGTGAATCATTTGAAGTAAACGGATCCGGGAAACTCGACAAGGGAAAAATTACCATGACCTATTCGGTGAATGATGGCGCCGATCTGTTTAATTGTTCTGCAACGCTTTCACAATAAAACTAATCTTTTTCTTCAATTTCATTCTTCATTTTGGTGAGCCGGGTGATCGCTTCAGCAAACATTTCATCAATAACATCCAGATCACTTTGGTAATAATTAAATGAGGATTCGAATTGTTCTTTAGTAATACCATACTTTTCAAGAATAGTGAAATTTAACTGGTATTTCAAGTCGTATACCTTAGCATTTGCCTGCCGTTGTTCCTGAATAACTATACCATCCATCAATCTGAGGTCGACCATAATATCAATCATGGTATCCCTGGGTATCAAATCATCCGGTGGGTCAATTTTTGAATTTAATTTATCGGTACATGCGCTGATCAACAACAGTCCCAAAGCAGCAACCCAAATCCAGGTTTTAATCTTCATTAGGATTATAATGTTTTTGATATTCTGCATTTAATCCTTTCAAAACGAAGTTGGTAATATCTAAAGTATCTCGGGTTAATAAAACCGGGCTTGCCACGGAATTATTAAATATGTAGTCATAATTTTTGTCGAGATTCATTCTGTGCAGGAAGTTTTTAACCGTATCAATCAATACACTGGTCATTTCGTAATCCTGCTGCGCCATTTCATCTGAATATTGCTGCTGCAATTCATACAAAGCCTGCTGTTTTTCCATTAACTGATTGTAAATTTTTTGAGCGCTTTCTTCGGATAAGCTTTGATTTTGCATGGCTTGCTGGAAATAGGTAGCTTCTTCTTCGTACTGGCTCGACTTGCTTTTAAGATCAGCATCTCTTTTTCTTCTTTCTTTTTCAAATTCATTGGCCATTTGTTTTACAAGGTCATATTTGTCAAGCAGCACATCCGTGTTTACGAAAGCTACATTTGATCCTTCACCTCCCTGCAATACTGGCAATTGTGGCATATCGGCGTTTTCCTGAACCGACTTTTCATTTTGTTTATTGAAAAACAGGATATATAATATGATCAGCCCTATGGCTAAAATGATGTTAAGGCCTATGGATATTCCGGCAAGTTTGTTAGTTCCTGTTCCGTTATTTTCAGTCATTTTCTAAATTTTTTAAAACAATAAGCTTGCTAAACAATTTAGCAGGTCAGGGTTAATATACTTTGATTAATTTCCAACCTCTGAAAGGAATTTTATTCGCATCAGGCGGATTTCTTCCTCGCTGAATTCATCCTCACCGAGTTCATTAAGGGCCTCTTCAATACTGTCAGTTTCCGCCTCGTTAAAATATTCGTAAATTTCCTCCTGATGATATTCATCTACATATTCGGTGATATAGTAATTGATATCCACTTTAGTTCCCGACAATACAATTCGTTCAATTTCCGAAAGTAACTCATCAACCGTTAAATCCTTGGTCATAGCAATATCTTCAAGTGCCAGTTTACGATCAATGCTTTGAATGATATAAACCTTCAAACCTGATTTATTTACAACCGATTTAACCACCATGTCGTTGGGGCGCATGATATCATTTTCCTCAACATAATTTTTAATGAGTTCGAGGAACGGTTTTCCATACTTTTTGGCTTTGCCCTGCCCAACCCCAGTTATTTGAAGTAATTCGTCTTCTTTAATCGGGTATTGAATTGCCATATCCTCCAATGAAGGATCCTGGAAAATGACGAAAGGAGGCAGGTTTTCTTTTCGGGAAATATCTTTCCTCAAGTCTTTAAGCAAGGTAAACAAAGTTTGGTCAGCGCCGGCTGATTTGCTGCCCGATGCTCCAAATTCTTCATCCTCATCTTCACCGTTCTCATAATTATGATCTCTTGCAAGCATCACAGAGAAAGGTTCTTTTAAAAATTTCTCACCCTCTTTGGTTATTTTTAACAAACCATAGTTTTCAATATCCTTAACAAGAAGCTTCTGAATGAGAGCCTGGCGAATTACCGCATTCCAGAATCGCTCATCATTATCCATTCCACGACCAAAGGCTTCAAGTTTATTATGCTTGAAGGATTTAATGGTAGCTGAATTTTTACCCATTAAAATATTAACCACATGGTTGGTTTTAAAAAGCTGCTTAACTTCTATAACTGCTTCCAGGGCAATGGTAATATAATCTTTGCCTTCAAAGCGCTCTTTGGGATGATTACAATTATCACAGGCACCGCAATTTTCTTTCAGGTATTCTTCACCAAAATAGTGTAGCAATTGTTTGTGACGACATACTGCCGATTCAGCATAGGCAACCGTTTCCTGTAATAATTGTTTGGCAATTTCCTGTTCAGCTACGGGCTTACCCTTCATAAATTTTTCCAGTTTCACAATATCATCGTAGCTATAAAATGCAATACAATTGCCCTCACCGTCATCACGGCCTGCCCTTCCGGTTTCCTGGTAATATCCTTCAATGCTTTTAGGAATATCATGATGGATCACATACCGGATGTCAGGTTTATCAATCCCCATCCCAAATGCAATGGTTGCCACAATCACATCGGCCTCTTCCATCAGAAATTTATCCTGATTGATCCGGCGTGTAGCAGAATCCAAACCTGCATGATAAGGAAGCGCTTTTATACCATTTACCTTAAAGGTTTCGGCAAGCTCCTCTACTTTTTTGCGACTCAGGCAATAAACAATACCTGATTTATTTGAATGCAGCTTAATATATTTGATAATGTCTTTAACAACATCTTTGGTCTTTGGCCTAACTTCATAATAAAGATTTGGCCTGTCGAAAGATGATTTGAAAACCTCTGCATCAACGATGTTCAGGTTTTTTTGAATATCCTGTTGTACTTTCAGGGTAGCGGTAGCTGTAAGTGCCATCACCGGAACATTTTGTCCGATGGATTCTATGATCGGCCTTATCCTGCGGTATTCAGGTCTGAAATCATGACCCCATTCCGAAATACAATGAGCCTCATCTACTGCGTAAAATGAAATTTTTATATTTTTAAGAAAGTCAACATTTTCTTCTTTGGTAAGCGATTCGGGGGCAACGTACAATAATTTTGTTTTGCCGGCCAGTAAATCGTCCTTTACTTGTGTAATTTCTGCTTTTGAAAGTGAAGAATTCAGGAAATGGGCTATTCCCTGTTCCGCACCGAAGTTCCTTATAGCATCTACCTGATTTTTCATCAAAGCAATCAACGGAGATATAATTATAGAGGTTCCTTCATTTATAATTGCCGGTAGCTGGTAACACATCGATTTACCACCACCTGTAGGCATTATAACAAAGGTATTGTTACCGGCAAGTACACTGTTAATGATTGCCTCCTGGTTTCCTTTAAAACTATCAAATCCGAAAATGCTCTTCAGTAGCTCGTGTAGTTGATAATCGTCCTTTTTTGCCATCTCGTCCTTTATCAATAAATAATCGTTAATAATATGCTGTCAACAGTCTGATTTGGAGAATAATGTTTTGCTTAATACAAATTTATAGAAAAAAAATATTGTTAAACAACAACTTGAGTGATTCAAAATCAATAAATCAAAATTAAAATTAAAACAAATAAATTTTAAAACCAATAATTAATTTTTAATTCGGGTAAAAAAGTGCATTATGGATTGTTCGTATCTTTGTGCAAATGCATATAAAAATCAGCCGGATTGAAATCACTACATGAAATAAAACAAATTGCCAAAAGAACGATTGAAACCGAACTGGAAGCCATTCATCAATTAACGGATCAGCTCAACGACGATTTTGGGGAAGTTGTATTTTCCATATTGAATACCGATGGGAGGGTAGTAATTACTGGTATTGGCAAAAGCGCAATTATCGCTTCAAAAATCGTTGCCACTATGAACAGCACTGGCACACCTGCAATTTTTATGCACGCTGCCGATGCCATTCATGGCGACCTGGGAACCATTCAAAAAGAGGATGTGATAATATGTATTTCCAACAGCGGCTCCACACCTGAAATTAAAGTACTGGTGCCGATTTTGCGCCAACGGGGAAATAAACTGGTAGCAATGACAGGGAACCTTCATTCATTTCTTGCTGAAAATGCGGATTTCATTATCAACTCTGCCGTAAAAAATGAAGCCTGCCCCAACAATCTGGCACCCACCAGTAGTACTACTGCCCAATTGGTTTTAGGAGATGCACTGGCTGTAGCCCTGCTTGAGTGCCGCGGGTTCTCAGTAGAAGATTTTGCACAGTTCCATCCGGGTGGCACACTCGGAAAGAAACTCTATTTAAAAGTTAAAGATCTGTATATTCACAATGAAAGACCAGTTGTAGATTTTTCAGAAAACGTTAAAAATGTAATAATTGAAATATCTTCGAAACGATTAGGCGCAACTGCCGTGATTAAAAACGACCTGCTGACGGGGATTATAACTGATGGAGACATCCGGCGTATGCTCGAAAAATATCAGGATTTTAAAAACCTTACAGCATCGGATATCATGTCGCCCAACCCCAAAACTATCGGATCAGATACCCTTGTGGTGGATGCCCTTGGCATTATGCGTAAGAACAACATCACCCAATTGCTTGTTGTTGATGGCACTAAATATGTTGGAGTGATTCACCTGCATGACATATTGAGGGAAGGTATAATTTAACATTTAACTGATATTTAACATATTACTATAACGCATTCATTATTTTTACAAATATTCCGGAGTTGAATTACTATCCAATTTGAATAAATTATACGAAATGGGAGAATCATCTGGAAATTTCAACCGAATATTGGCGCATCATTACACAATTAAACCGGCCTGATGGCATTTCATTTATATAGAAAATATATTCTGACCATAATTATGATGTTTATGATGGCTGGTGCCTGGTCGCAGGTTACCAAAATCATGGGCAAAGTAATTGATAATTCTACACAGGAGCCGGTTCCATTTGCAAATGTTTATTTCAAGGGCACCACCATTGGTGTTACTACTGATTTTAATGGTGAGTTTTCAATAGAAACCAGCCAGGCAACGGATACCCTTGTGGCCTCTTTTATGGGATATCAGCCGCAAATGAGAAAAATTACAAAATTTCGTTTTCAGCAGGTCACTTTTACCTTGTGGCCTTCCAATATTGATTTACCCGAAGTAGTCATCGTTGCAGGTGAAAACCCGGCAGAAATTATTCTGCGAAAGATCATTCAAAATAAAGATAAAAACCGTTCGAAGGAATTTGAGGCTTACCAATATGAGGCATATACAAAAATTGAAATTGATGCCAACAACATTACTGACGATTTTAAAGAGAGAAGGATTTTACGACCTTTTAAGTTTATCTTTGATTATGTTGATACTTCCACCGTCAATGGTAAAACTTATCTCCCCATTTTCCTGTCGGAGTCACTTTCCGATTTTTACTTTCGCAAGGATCCTCATGCAGAAAAAGAAGTAATTAAAGCCGCCAAGGTTTCGGGAGTTGAAAATGAAAGTGTGCTTCAATTCCTGGGAAGTATGTTCCAGCAATACGACATCTACGATAATTATATCAGCCTTTTCCAAAAGAACTTTGTTAGCCCTGTTGCCAATTTTGGATTAAATACATACAGGTATTACCTGGTCGACAGTGCTTTTCAGGGGAACAAGTGGTGTTATCAAATCATGTTTAAACCCCGCCGGAAACAAGAGCTCACTTTTACTGGAAATTTTTGGGTTAATGATTCTACCTGGGCAATTAAATCTTTTGAACTTAGAATTGCTGATGACGCCAACATCAATTATATCAACGACCTTGTACTATCGCAGGAATTCGACCTGATTGACGGAAAATACTGGATGATAAGCAAGGATGGTGGAATAGGTGATTTTAATGTATTTGAAAACAATGAAACAATTCTTGGGTTCTTTGGCAAAAAAACTACCACCTACAGGCAATTCGTATTTAATGACATTAAAGATAAAAAATTCTATTCGCAGCCTACCAATGTAATAGTGAGCGATAAGGCTTACGTGAAAGATGAAAATTTCTGGGAGCAAAACAGGCATGAAGACCTGACCAAAGACGAGAAGACGATTTATCACATGGTGGATACCCTCCGGAATTTACCCGCTTTTAAAACCTGGGTTGACATCGTGGAAACGGTAGTAACCGGCTACTACGAAATGGGAAAAGTGGAGCTGGGACCCTATGCTTCAGTGCTTAGTTTTAACACCATTGAGGGCGCCCGGTTCAGGTTGGGAGGCCGAACAACGGCTAAGTTTAATGAACAACTGCGGCTTAATGGTCATATTGCTTACGGAACCTTAGATAAAAGATTTAAGTATGGTGGCGGCTTTCTTTATTTGCCCAATAAAAATCCACGTCGGGCATTTGGTGGCGATTACAGGTATGAGATAGAACAGCTGGGAAACAGCCCAAATGCTTTCAGAGAAGATTTTCTATTTGCAGCCCTGTTCCGTAGAAATCCTGCAGATAAATTATCATTAACCGAAGAGTACAAATTTTATTATGAACACGAATGGTTCAATGGCTTTTCGAATAAATTGAATTTCAGATACAAAGAAATCCTACCACTGCAGGAAAATGCAGTCAGAATCATAAATTCAGAGGGAGAAACAGTTTCGCAGGACAAGATCATAACAACAGAAATAGGCTTTGAAGCGCGTTTTGCATTCAATGAAAAATTCATTCTGGGTGATTTTGACCGGGTAAGTGTTGGTACAAAATACCCGATTTTGGGCATTGAGTATGCATATGGAATTCCGGGTGCTTTTGGCAGCCAGTATGAATATCATCGGTTGAGCCTGGGTATTAAACACTGGTTTAATGTTTTTAACCTCGGATGGTCGAAATACATGATCGAAACAGGTAAAACCTGGGGCACCTTACCTTTTCCACTTTTACACCTTCATCCTGGGAATGAAACTTTTTTGTTTGATGAATATGCATATAATCTCATGAACTATTTCGAATTTGTGAGTGATGAATATGTGAGCGTTTACTACACTCACCATTTTGATGGATTTTTCCTCAACCGGATACCTCTGATGCGAAAACTCAAGTGGCGGGAAGTTGGCTATTTTAAAGGTGTAATTGGAACTTTAAGTGAAGACAATAAAAATTTTAATGAATTGCCACAAATTACTCATACACTTGAAAGGCCTTATATGGAAGCCGGGGTGGGAATTGAAAATATTTTCAAGATCATAAGGATAGACGGCGTGTGGCGGCTTTCACATTTGGATAATGACAATATCAACAAGTTCGCCCTTTTCCTGTCGCTTTATTTTACTTTTTAACCCAATCAATTTATTTAACAATAATCGTGTGTTTATTGAAGTTTATTCAATTCAAAGTTATGCCTATCTTTGAACAGGTTAATTTTTGATTATGATCCTCCGAACAGATAACCTTGTAAAAAAATACAGCAAAAGAACCGTAGTAAACCACGTTTCCGTTGAAGTACATAATGGTGAAATTGTTGGGCTGCTGGGGCCAAACGGTGCCGGCAAAACCACAACATTTTACATGATCGTTGGATTGATCAAGCCGCTGGAAGGAACTATCTATCTCGAAAACACAGAAATTACCAAGGAACCGATGTATCGGAGGTCACAGCGTGGAATTGGTTACCTTCCTCAGGAAGCTTCCGTTTTCAGAAAACTGAGTGTGGAGGATAATATTAAAGCGGTATTGGAATTTACAAGTCTTAGCAAAGATGAGCAAAAGAAACGACTGGAAAGTTTGATTGATGAATTCGGGTTGGGTCATGTTCGCAAAAGTATGGGCATACAATTATCGGGAGGTGAACGTCGGCGAACAGAAATTGCAAGGGCACTTGCCATGGATCCAAAATTCATTTTACTGGATGAGCCTTTTGCAGGTGTTGATCCCATTGCTGTTGAAGATATTCAGGCCATTGTTGGCAAACTGAAAGCAAAAAATATTGGCGTGTTGATCACCGATCACAATGTGCATGAAACTCTTTCGATCACTGACCGGGCTTATTTATTATTTGAAGGATCAATTCTCAAACAAGGCACTGCTGAAGAACTTGCAGCCGATGAACATGTCAGAAGGGTTTACTTAGGTAAAAATTTTGAACTCCGCCGATAACTTAATCATCCTCCTCGTCAGATCTCCTGAAAATTGATGAAACCATATCTCCGGCCAGAGAAGAAAGAGTAGAATAAAAATTTTCGTCTTTTGCACGGTTGTAATCCCTTAGTGCGCTCCAGTATTGCTTTAATGCTTGTTTAGCTTTTGCACGGTATAAATATGCATCCGTATAGTTTGGATTATTGCTGAGTGTACTGTCAAAATCAGTGATGGCTAATTCATAACTTTCTTTCAGGAAATAATTAACACCTCTCAAGTAAAATATTTCTGCATTGGAGGGAAGTAATTTAAGCAATTTATCACAGGTTTTTATGGCTTCATCAAATTTTTGCTCCTCGGTGTATTTAATTGCAAAATCAAGATACTCTTCCACGGTTTGCGCATTTAAGCTCAATCGGAATAAAAGGAACAACAACAGGATAGAGTATATTTTCATTGGCAACAATTTACCGGTACGACGACTAAACACAGGATTACGTTACAAGGTGCAGTTATATTTACGAAAGCTCTTCAGCAAATTGCTGAATCAACTTCCAGGCATTATTCACATGTTGCTCTGTTACATTGGTTTGACCAATCACCATACGCAAGGTAAATTTCTCCGAAAGTTTTGTATGCGACATATAAACTTTACCCGTTTCATTAACACGATTCAGGAGCAACTGGTTCAGATCATTCAATAAATTTTTATCCTTAATATTTGCTGGTTTATACCTGAAACATACAAGGTTTAGTGTTCTTGGCGTAATTATTTCAAAATTGGGATGTTTATCTATTTCTTTTTCAAGCCAGGAGGCAAAATGGATATGATCTCTGATTTTAGCTTTCAGCCCATTTGTACCAAAATTGCGGATAACAAACCACAGTTTCAGAGCACGGAATCGCCTGCCAAGTGGCACTCCCCAATCACGATAATCATTGACGGCTCCTTCATTGTTTGTTTTTAAATATTCGGGATTAATGGAGAAGGTTTTGATCAGGGCTTCCTTATCTTTAACAAAGTAGGCTGACAAATCAAAATTGGTAAACATCCATTTATGAGGATTAAAAACAAAACTATCTACAGCTTCAACACCGTTGATCATCCACCGGTATTCATCAAGAATAAGCGCCGAACCGGCAAAAGCCGCATCCACATGTAACCAGATTTTATACTTTAAGGTAATTTCCGCTATTTCTTTTATCGGGTCAATGGCTGTTGAACCCGTTGTTCCAAGTGTTGCGATAACACAAAGAGGATTAAACCCTTTTTGGATATCTTCCTGTATGGCCATTTCAAGTTTATCTGTATCCAGCCTGTAAAACTCATCCACATCAACTTTAACAAGGTTTTCTTTGCCAAATCCTGCAATCTTAACTCCTTTTTCGATGGATGAATGTGTTTCAGAAGAGCAATATATCCTGAATTTTTGATTTTGAAATCCTTTATTGTTAATTTCAAAATTACTTGCTCGTTCACGTGCGGTTAGCAAGGCGGTTAATGTAGCAGTGGATGCTGTGTCCTGGATTACACCTGTAAAATTCTGAGGTAACCCAATCATTGAGCGGAGCCAGTTCATTGTTTTTTCTTCAAGTTCGGCAGCAGCCGGCGAAGTGGCCCAAATCATACACTGGGCACCCATGGTGGCTGTGAGCATTTCAGCAAGCACCGATGGATAACTGGAATTAGCCGGGAAATAGGCAAAAAAATTGGGACTCTGCCAATGGGTCATCCCGGGCAATATCAATTTCTTAAAATCATAGAAGATATCTTCAATATTCTCTGTCTCTGCTGGCGGATAATCAGGCAGTTGGTCAAATATTTCTCCCGGTTTGATTTGCGATTTTACGGGTAAAGTTTCCACCTGTTCGAGGTAATCGGCCATCCAATCAACGAATTGATGGGCATTATGGCGGAACTGGTTTGAATTGATCATTGTATAAAATTTATCGAACGAATTTACTAAAAAAAGAAAGTCCCGCTTGAGGGCGGGACTTCTAACCAAAAACCAATTTAAACCATGAAAACTACTAACGAATAATGATTCGATTTACAGTACTTCCCTGGTAGTTTTCGATTACAAGGAAGTACATACCTTTATATTCTGAACTCAAATCGATGGTCCTTGCAAATCCTGAATTTACTGACACTTCAGCTTCTTCATATACAGTTTGACCAAGCGTATTGAGCACCTTAATAGTCACATCTTGTGTAAGAACTTTTCCAAATTCGACGGTAAATATACCATTATTTGGATTAGGATATATAGAAATTTTTTCAATATTTTGTTCTTCTATACCGGTGCATACTGAGCATAATACATCATATTGCTCTGATACTACACCATTTCCACAATCATTTACCCCCAAAACAGTGATACTTGCAGTACCTTCCCAATTTGGTGTCCAGGTAATCATAGCAGTGGTTCCGGTTCCGGAAACAGTTCCTGCCTCATTCGGTTCAATCGACCATTCGTAGGAAGTAGCCATGGCAGCACCGTTTGTAGTATAATCACTGCTAGTGACCTGATTGGTACATACTTCAGCATCGCCATCAGGAGTTGCGGCCTGTTCAGGAGCTGTCATTACGGTAATATAATTTTCAAAGGTGATAGAAACTGTTTCATTTCCGTCGGAAACCTCAAGCGTTACATCGTACGAACCGGCATTATCATACATTACCTGTGGATTCTGCGAGGTTGATGTTCCTGGGGTACCTCCTTCAAATGTCCATGACCATGAAACCACATCACCGGCTGACATATCATAAAACTCAACTATTCCGTTTTCACAAACTTCATTGATATCACTTGAGAAGCTGGCTTGCAGTGTATTTGTAAATCCGAAAAACTCAAGATAAGCCTGCATCAATTCTTCTTTTGTTGATGGTGATGATCCATCATTTAATCCGCCAAACTCATGGGATGCTGCGATGGTTTTATAGGTTCCGGCATCGTAGGCAACCCCTGTTCCGTAGGATGGGGATGAATTTTGGAAAATCAAAGTAGCTGATCCGCTTGCTTCAATATGATCAATCCAGTTATTATCGCCACTGTAACTGAATGACATACCTTGAGTAAAGGTTCCTGACTGACCATTCACGGTACTAAGGTCGGATCCTCCATCCGCTGTTGCATTAACACCGAACATATTATGAACAGCAGTTTGTGTGTCATAGTACCAGGTATCACCACCTTCCATATAGAGGTTTCCTCCATTGTTGAGGAAGTCGGCTAATTGTTGTCCTTCAGAAGATGTTAATATATGATTATCGGAATAGATGCCAAGGCATAGGAACACTGTTGAGTAAAGACTTAAATCAGCAGGGATACTTGTTGAATATTCGGCGACCATATCATTATTTGCCATAGCTTGCTCCATATCGGTTCCGGAGTTTGTATTTCCATCCAGGTCGATAATAAGCAATGGGATCTGGCCAACAACTTCGAGCAATGAACCTGATCCGCTTAAGCCCATATCTCCGGTAAAATCAAGATCAAATGTAACGGCATGTCCTGCAGGAGTACTAAGGTTGGCAGTTAATTCAAAGGTTGCAGATCCATTTCCTCCTGCTCCAATATCACCAAAATCATCTGTTGACTGGTTGATACTGATATAAGGATCGGCACAACTTATTTCACCCGTTAAATTATAAGCATCCGATGTACCATTGTTGTTCAGATTGATGGTAAGTAGAACCGTTTCGCCCGGATCAATTTTACCATTGTTATTTCCGCTTGCATCATTAATGGTATATTCGCCCATTTCCATCACAGGTGCGTGCAGCGTTACTGAAAGGTTGCTGATCCATAAGGATTTACTTCCATCCGAAAACTCAATTTCAAACATTGCATTGTGCATATCAGGGGCATCCTGTGCCACTTCAATTTCAAAAGCACCAATTCCCTCAACGATATTGCCCGCAGTTATATCACCAAAAGTATAAGTACCATCAATGATCGAAACATAGGAGTCAGTGGTTGTAATTGTAGCTTCAACGCCCATCGCATTATCTGTTCCAACATTTTCAGCAGAAACATCCAACATTACTGTTTCACCATAATCGGCCTGTCCGTTATTATTTCCTCCCTCATCATTTACTACAGTATTACTTACCACCACATATGCACCACCCGGCGGAATAACGGTTACTTCGTCGTAAATAGTAGCCATATTGAAGGCTGTAACAACAAGTTTAGCAGTTCCCGGAGTGAGCGACTGTTCAATAGTTACAGATCCAGTTGCATCGGAAATAGCAGTATAATAATTACCATCTTGCGACAAACAAACCATTGCACCTTCAACTGGTCCACCGGGTCCGTTAACGATCGTATTAAAATCGGCACCTACCAAAACAACATTATTTGAGAGGTTCAATGCACCGGGCTCAGCAGTTCTTGGCTGTATTGCCGGATCACCAAACAGGTGCCAGGTTTTAGCAGTTTCCCAATCGGATGAACCACCGGATTCTGTGGTCATTAAAACCAATCCGTTGAATGCAATTGCTCCAAGTGTAGTTCGTCCTTCGGTTGTATTAATACCATTTTGACCCGGATGAGCATTATAATCGTATCCACCTATCAATACATCATTGAAGTAATCCTGTCCGCGCATTGGTGGATCCCAGGGTTGGTTAATAGTTGACATCATTGTAGCAATGGCACCACCATTTACCTTTTTCAACCATGCCTCAGCAAAGCATTCACCTGAATGGAAAGCACCATTTACACAGGCAACAGAAAAAATAAACGGAAGTTTATCGCCATTGGTAAGTCCGGCAATATGGCTGTTACTGAATCCGGTTGAACCCCATGATGTTTCAGATCCGTGACCACAATAATTAATAATACTTACTCCACCATTAATTGCATTGGTAACCATTTGAGCAGTTCCAGTCGGGTCGTACGCCGTGGAGAAAGAATCATAAGTGAATGGATCGAGTTTATCGTTATAAATCACATCAATTTGCTGATAATCCAATTCATTATCATCACCAGGGCCCTGGTTTGATGCAACACCTAAAGCAGAAGTGTACCAACCGCTACCGGGATTTTTTTCATATTGGATCACTTTATTAACTTGTGTAGTAACATCATTTGCCGAATTAGCCGAAAACCTTCCAATGGTGATGTCAGGAAACTGATCAGTTCCAACTACACAACCCAATTGCGGATCCATGGGGGCATATCCGCTTAACAAATCCGACTTGATATCGGCCCAGTCGCCAACCAGTAATACATACAAAATATCCGGATTGTTG
>Ga0116151_10000437_pt1 | contig 37691 bp, 27 predicted proteins | sample AD_UKC117_MetaG_FD_89893 | JGI IMG/M metagenome (GOLD analysis project Ga0116151, IMG submission 89893) | Active sludge microbial communities of municipal wastewater-treating anaerobic digesters from Hong Kong - AD_UKC117_MetaG | ecosystem: Engineered > Bioreactor > Anaerobic > Digestate...
GCGTCGGCCGAGTTCGTGATGAGCGTCAACGGCGGCAACCAGACCGTGCCGACGGTGCTCTTCGCCGACGGCGCCGCGCTCACCAACCCCTCGATCGGCGAGGTGAAGGCTCGGCTCGGCCGCTGACCGATCTGTGGCAGGAGGTCAGTCGCGTGGTCGCGCCGGCCGCCAGCCCTCGACGACCGGCCGTCCGGCAGCCTCCTCGACACTCGTGCCAAGCCACCGCTCGATGAGCCGGCGGGCGATCGAGATGCCACCCGGCACCCGGATCGAGCCGTCGCGCAGCAACGCGGCATACCCCGGCCTGCTCACCCACCGCACCTCGGCCATCTCGGTCGAGTCAGGGGCGAGCTCGGTCGTCGTCGCCCGCGCGGTGCAGCCAATCATGATCGAGCACGGGAAGGGCCAGGGCTGACTGCCGAGATAGCGGACCTCCGCGATCCGAACGCCGCTCTCCTCGGCCACCTCACGGACCACCGCCGCCTCGAACGACTCCCCCGGCTCGACGAAGCCGGCGAGCACGGAGTACTGCCCCTCGGGCCAGCCGAGGCCGCGGCCGAGCAGCAGCCGTCCGTCGGCGTCGATGACCGAGACGATGACAGCCGGGTCGGTTCTCGGGAAGTGCTCGCTCCCGTCCGCTGGGCAGCGACGCATCCAGCCGCCGGCGGCCGGCCTCGTCTCTGAGCCGCATCGTGGGCAATAGCGGTGTGTCGCATGCCAATTCGCGAGTGCTTGGGCGGTGGTGAAGGCGCCCGCGTCGAGGTCGTCGAGGGCCAGGCCGGCGTGCCGCAGGGTCTGCCACGTCGGCTCGCCGGGGGCCGGCTCGCCCTCCGGAGCCGGGGTCGGGTCGTCGACGACGAGGTATGCCGCGCCGCCGGCCTCGCCGAGGAAGAAGGCCGTCGTCTCGGCGTCGCCGGGTCGCGGCGAGCGCCACTGCAGCCGCAGCCGACCGTCGGCCTGCCCGACGGCCATCCGGTCGCCACGGCGGACGGCGACTCGAGTGCGGGGATCGGCGAGCAGCCCGGGCAGCAGGTCGGGATCCGCGCGCAGCTCGGAGCGACGATCGAGCACTCCCCGGGAGAGGGTGAGGCCGGCCAGCGGGGAGAAGGGATCGGCCGGTCCGGTCTGGTCGGTCGGGCCGGTCTGGTCGGTCGGGTCGGGCAGGTCGAGTCGGTGGTCCGGCGGCTGGGGCACCGAGGCACTCTATGCCGCCAGCGCGGGGCTCCCGCGGCACTCGGTGAGCGCCCGGTCAGGCCCGCCTCCCGCCGTGCGGCGAGCACACGGCATACGGTGTGAGGGTGACTCGGACTCCCGCCTATCTCGCGGCCCTGGCCAGCTCCGCGGTCGCGGGTCTCGACCCGGTCGCGGCGCGGCTGGTCAAGCCGACCGCGTCGAGCGAGTTCGACATCGCCTTCGTCATCGACAGCCAGGACCGGCAGTGGGTCGTCCGGGCGCCGCGGTCCATCACCGCGGGTGGGCGGATGGAGGCGTCCGTGGCCTTGCTCGCCCTGCTCGCCCGGCGAGTGCCCTTCCAGGTGCCGGTGCCCAAGGGCTTCGTCGACACCCCGGAGGGTCGGGCGGCCGTCTATCCGTATCTGCCGGGTGACCCTCTCGAGCTGGCCAACCTGCCGGCCGGACCGGGGCTGGCTGCGTCGGTGGGCAAGGCGCTCGCGGCCATCCACAACGTCGACCGCCGCCTCTTCGAGGAGGCCGGGATGCCGGCCTACGAGGCCGAGGACTATCGCGCCCGCCGGCTCTCCGACCTCGACCGGGCCGCCGCGACCGGTCAGGTGCCCTCGAGCCTGCTGTCCCGATGGGAGAACGCGCTCGATGACGTCACCTTGTGGCGCTTCGCGCCGACGCCGGTCCACGGCGATCTGTCCGGTGACCAGGTGCTCGCGGTCTTCGACTCCGATGACGACGCCCGCTCGGGCCGGGTGTCCGGCATCACCGGCTGGGAGGACGCGCGGGTGGCCGACCCGGCCGACGATCTCGCCGCGATCGTCGAGGCGGCACCTCCGGCAGCTGTCGAGTCTGTGCTCGAGGCCTATGCCAACGCCCGGATCGAGGGGGCCGATCCGCATCTGCAGCGGCGGGCCCGGTTGGCTGCCGAGCTGCGCTGGGTCGGTCGGTTGCTCGCGGCAAGCAGCTCGGGTGGGCCCGCGCTGGTGCGCGAATATGCCGGTCGGTTGCGGCGGCTCGAGGAGTCGGTCGACGTTGACGACCTCGCTCCCCCGGCACCGGCCGTCGTGAGCCCGAAGCCCGTGGTCGTACCGGCTGCGGCGCTGGCCGCAGCCGATCCCCGCAGCGACGACGAGGATGCCACGGCGCCCTTCGTCGACGTGTCGCTGCTGCCGCCGAAGGGCGAGGTCACCGCGGAGGTGACCGCGCCGGTCGCCAGCGTGTCGGGCTCGGGCGAAGGTGGGGCCGCGGCACCGGCGGGGGCTGAGCAGAACGAGGGTGCAGCTGCCGGGTCGGGGAGCACGGCTGAGGCGGCGGACGCGGACGACGAGGCGGACGACGAGGCGGACGACGAGGCTAGGGAGACCGCGGCGGGCGCGGCTGGCGCCGACGAAGGGCGGCCGGCCCGACCGCCGGTCCGCTTCGACGACGAGGAGTAGGCCGCCCACTCGGCCAGGTGCGACTGCCCTCGGTCAGCGGACTGCAACGTGCTGACCCGTCGATATCCGGCTGGCCCAGCCGGTTGTTGCACCATCAGCACGCTGCAACCTGCTGAACCGTCGATATCCGGCTGCCCCAGCCGGTTGTTGCACCAGCAGCACGCTGCAACCTGCTGAACCGTCGATATCCGGCTGAGACCGCGACAACCCCCGGTGACCCGCTGAACCCGCCGAGCCCGCCATTGCACTCGCCGAGGCGGCCCCTCGCCACGCCCGCTGCCCCTCGATCTGGCACCCGGCTGCTCCCCCCGGCCCGCGGCACTCCGCCCGGCCGCCGCCCCTCAATCTGGCACCAGGCCGCTCCCCGGCCTGCGCCCCGGCGCGCGGCACTCCGCCCGCCCACTGCCCCGGCACTCCGCCCCGGCGCTACTCCGGCACGGTCGCAAGCAACGCGACCAGCTCGTCCTCACCGGGCAGCTCAGGGCGCACCGTGACCCCCGCCGAGACGTAGCAGAAGGCGCCGTCGACGTCCTGCGCCGCCAGCCCGCGCAGCCGCGCATAGGCCAGCGCATACACGGCGAGCTGGAGGGCGGCCACATCGGCCGCGGCTCCGGTCGGCACCGGCCCGGTCTTCCAGTCGACGACGGTGACGCCCCCGTCGGCGCGGGCGAAGACCGCATCGACCCGACCTCGGACCGCGATGCCATGCAGCATCGTCTCGATGGCGATCTCGACCTCGAGCGGCTCGCGGTCGGCCCATTCCGAGGCCAGGAAGTTGGCCTTCATCCGCGGCAGGTCGGCCTCGCTGCCCGGCTCGCCGTCGGCCGCCCCCGGCAGCTCGCCGATGTCGACGAGCGCCGCGCGAGCGTAGTGCTGCTCCACCCAGGAGTGGAAGGCGGTGCCACGACGGGCAGCCAGCGCCGGCGGGGTCGGCATCGGCCGGCGCACCGCGAGCGCGAAGCCGACCGGGTCGGCGGCATACCGGACCAGCTCGGAGGCCGAGAGGTGCCGCGGCAACAGCACCGGCGCACGGCGCTCGATGACGGCTCGACGCTCGGCGAGCAGCAGCGCCGCGTCGCCGGCCCGCGGGTCGAGCAGCCCCGCGGGCAGCAACGCTGCCCGTGACTCGCCGGCAGCCAGTGGTCCTGTGATGCCCCGCCCGGCCGCCGAGTGGGCGGCCGCCTGGTCACCCAACCCGCCGGCGTATGCCGCGTCCTCGCGCGCCTGCGACACCGCGTCGGCCGCACGCTGCAGGGCGACTCGGCGATCGGCGTGCGGGTCGGTCGGCCAGAGCACGAGCCGGGACTGCTCGAGCGCCGGGTTGACGAGGCTCTCGCCGGGCGCGGGTGGGTCGGGCATCGGGTCCCACCGGGCGACCCGGACGCCGAGCTGGGCGGCCGCGGCATACACCTCGTCGAGGAAGTGGGAGGTGACCCGCAGGCGGGTGCCGCTGCTCCACATCGGTGCGGTGAGCAACAGCCGCCGCCTGGCGCGGGTCACCGCGACGTAGGCGAGTCGGCGCTCCTCCTGGTCGAGGCGGGCGGCCTCGGCGGTGCGGAAGTCCTGCCAGCGCTGCAGCAGGTCGGCGGTGTCGGATGCGCCGGCCACCTGCCAGCTGGGCAGGCTGTCCCGATCTCCCCGCAGTGGGTAGGGCAGGCCGGTGAGCCCGGAGGTCCAGGCCGGGCGACGGGGCGCGGAGACCCGCCACCGCTCGCCGTCGTGGGTCGGCTCGGGCGCTCCGGTGTCCCACGCCGGGAAGATGCCCTCGACCAGCCCGGGCACGGCGACCGCGTCCCACTCCAGCCCCTTGGCGGCATGCACGGTGAGCACCTGGATCGCCCCAGGCGAGGGCTCGATCCAGCCGAGGTCGAGCCCGCGCTCCTCGGCGAGCGCCGCGTCGAGCCAGGCCAGGAAACCGTCCAGGGTGGGCCGGTCGGCACCGGCCGAGAAGCTCGCCGCGACATCGGCGAAGGCGTCCAGGTGGGCGCGCGCGGCCTGCGGCGAGTACTCCGGGCGGGCGAGCACCTCGACGTCGAGGCCGAGAGAGCGCTCGGCCTCACCGACGAGGTCGGCCAGCGGCAGCGCGCTCAGCCGACGGACCGTGCCGATCGCCTCGGCCAGCCCGCGCAGCCGGGCGTGACCTTCAGGGTCGATGCGCTGCCGGTCGGGGCCGACCCACGCTGGCACCGGCAGCTCGCCGAGCGCCTCGACCAGGCTGGTCTCGTCGACCGCGTCGGGGGCCAGGTCCGCGAGCCGGCCGGCCACCCGCAGCGCGTCGGTGCCCTGGTCCTCGTCACGCTCGGCCGGGTCGAGGTCGAGGTCGAGCTCGCCGCGGTCGAGCCGCCGGTTGAAGCGCTGCCGATAGCGGGCCCAGGCGTGCAGCCAGTCGAGGTCAGCGGCGCCGAGCCGCACGAACGGCCCGGTGAGCAGCCGCATCAGCGCGTCGCCTCGGGTGGGGTCGGCGACGACGCGCAGCAGCGCGACGAGGTCGACGACCTCGGGGGTGAGCAGCAGCCCCCCGAGCCCGACGACCTCGACCGGCAGGCCCGCCTGCTCGAGCGCATCGACGACCACCCCGAACTGGGATCGCTTGCGACACAGCACCGCTGCGGTGGTGCCGGAGCGTGAGCGCGCCTCGCGCAGCCAGTCCACAAGGTATGCCGCCTCGTCGGCCTGGGTGCCGACGCGGGCGATCGCGACGTCGCCGGCCCCGGCTCCGGGCCGGGCGGCGAGCGGCTGCACGGGGACCCGGGCGGTCGAGCGCAACGGCTCGGCGAGCAGGTTGGCCACGGCGAGCACCCGCTCGTCGTTGCGCCAGGTCGTCGACAACGGCAGGACGTCGGCCGGGCGCTGCTCGGCGAACTCACGGGGGAAGCGGGCCAGCGTCGAGCTGCTCGCCCCCCGCCAGCCGTAGATCGACTGGTGCGGATCCCCGACCGCGACGACGCTGACCCGCCCGTGGTCCGACGCCCCGCCCACGGGTGGGGCGAAGAGGTCGCGCAGCAGCGCGAGCTGGGCCTCGGAGGTGTCCTGGAACTCGTCGAGCAGCACACAGCGATAGCGCTCGCGCTCGGCCCTCCCGATCTCGGGCACGTCCCGAGCCAGCCGGGCGGCCAGCGCCACCTGGTCGGCGAAGTCGGTGGCGTCCCGGTCGCGCTTGAGCTGCAGGAAGTCCTCGACCAGCCCGACGACGGCCCGCCGCTCGACGAGCGCGTCCCGGACGCCGCGCAGGTCGGCGGGCACGGCCCGCTGCCGCGGCGCGAGGGGCGTCGCGTCGATGGCGGCGACCACCCGGTCGAGCTCGGCCCGCAGCTCGGCGGGTCGGCGCAGATGCTCGGCGAGCTCGCCGGCGAGGTCGACCACGGCGTTGACGACGGTCGACTCGGCCTTGGTGAGCGCGGCGACCCCGTCGTGTCCGTCGTGCCGGAAGACGACCTCGGCGGCCAGCTGCCAGGCGGCCGCCTCCGACAGCAGTCGTGAGTCCGGCTCGTAGCCGAGCCGCAGCGCGTGCTCGCGCACCAGCCCGCCGGCATACGAGTGATAGGTGGAGATGGTGGGCGTGGCACCGAGGGTGAGCGCGCCCGTCTCGTCGGTGCCGGGCTGCCACAGGCCGGCCCGCTCGAGCCGGCGGAGCCGTTGCGCGACCCGCTCGGCGAGCTCGCCGGCGGCCTTGCGGGTGAAGGTGAGGCCGAGCACCTGGTCGGGCTCGACCAGACCGTTGGCGACCAGCCAGACGACCCGGGCGGCCATCGTCTCGGTCTTGCCCGAGCCGGCGCCGGCGACGACGAGCAGCGGCCCGAGCGGGGCCTCGATGACCCGGGCCTGCTCCGGGGTCGGGTCGTGGCTGAGCCCGGCGGCACGGGCGACCTGGCTGGCCGAGTACCGAGGCGTCACAAGGCTGTTCACAGCACACCGCCCTCGGGTTGGGCGGGGCAGCTGGTGCGGACCGCGCACACCGTGCAGTGCTGGCCGGGCGCGGCGACGAAGCGCCCACCAGCCATCCCCTCGGCGATCTCCTGCACGAGCCGGTGGGCCCAGGCCGGGTCGTCGTAGTCCTGCAGCGGCGGTTGTGGCTGCAACCCGACCCGACTCTTCGGCGCGGCCTTGCCGAGCTGCAGCAGGGCCGCGCCGGCCGAGTCTGTGCCCAGGTCGGCGAAGGCGCCCTCGGTGACGGCCACCTGGTAGGCGGCGAGCTGCGGGTGCGCCTGGAGCTCGGTGGCCGAGGGCTTGGTCGCGCCGGTCTTGTAGTCGAGGACCCGCAGCTGCCCCGAGCCGGTATGCCGCTCGAGCCGGTCGACCGTGCCGCTCACCACCGCGCGCCCCACCTCGGCGGTGAGGGACACCTCGGCTCCGGCGAGCTCCCAGCCCTGGCCGGTGGCCGTGGCGACGTAGTCGACGACCCGTTGGGCCATCGCATGCGCCTCGCGCCGCTTGCGCTCACCGACCCACCCGTCGGGCAACCCGAGCTGCGGCCAGCGCCGGTCGATCTCAGCCTGCAGGGTGGCCGCGTCGACGTCGCCGCACTCGGCGACGACGTCGTGCACGAGGGTGCCGATGCTGGCCGAGGCCGACTTGGGTCCGGAGCCGCCGCTGGCCAGCAGCAGCCACTGCAGCGAGCAGCGGTGGAACTGCTCGAGCTTGGAGGGCGAGACCCGCACCGTCTGGTCGGAAGCCCGACGGGGCCGATCGTCGGCGGCGCCGCCGAGCCCCCACCAGCGGGAAGGGTCGGCGCCGGGCACCTGCTCCTCGGCGATCCGGGCCAGCAGCCGGGCCGCCCGGGTGCGCTCGACGCGGTCCTCGGAGGCGGCCGAGCGGCGCAGCGCGCCGACGAGTGCCGGCATGGTCAGCGGCAGCTCGACGTCGGTGAAGGGACGGGTCAGCACGTCGTCGGGCAGCGGGTCGATGACGTCGAGGTAGGGCGAGGGCTGGGCGTCGTCGTTGCGCACCGCGCTGACGAGCAGCCGCTCGCTGGCTCGGGAGACCGCGACGTGCAGCAGGCGGGTCTCGTCGTGCCGGACGGCGGTCTGGGCGGCGCGGCGGGTCCGCTCGCGGCCGGTGACGGCGTCGACGAGCGCCTCGGAGCCGAGCAGCGATCCGCGCAGTCGCAGGTCGGGCCAGGCGCCCTCCTGCACGCCGGCGACGCAGACGAGCCGCCACTGCCGGCCGGCCGCGGCGGCCGGCGTGAGCACCGCGACCGCGTCGTGGCTCGGCGCCCGCAGCGCGAGCGTGTCGCCGGCGACCTCCTCCCCGCGCACGTGCTCGAGGAAGGCGTCCGGTCCGGCGCCCGGCAGCCGGTCGGCGAATCGGGCGGCGGCGTCGAAGAGGGCGACCACCGCGTCGAGGTCGCGGTCGGCGCGTGCTCCGCGCAGTCCGCCGCGCAGGGCGTCGCGACGCCACGAACCCGCGAGGTCGAGAGCCTCCCAGACGGCCCACAGCACCGCCTCGGCACTCACCCCCGGCGCCCAGCCGGCGCTGTCGCGGGCCGCGGCGCGGACCCCGGCGACGATGGCGCGGGTGATCCTGCGCAGCGGCTCGGCCTCGGGCTCGTCGCGGTCGCTGAGCATCGGGTCGCCGAGGGCGGCGGCGAGCAGCTCGTCGCTGGTGCGGCGTCCGCCGCTGTCGAGCTCGTCGCGGCGCAGCGCCCGACGGAGCCGGCGCAGGGTGACCGCGTCGCTGCCGCCGAGGGGCGACAGCAGCAGGTCGGCCGCCTCGGTCGGCCCGAGCCGCGCCTCGGGGTCGACGGCCCATCGCAGCACGAGGTCGAGCAGGGCCAGCAGGGGCCGCACGGCGACCTCGTCGCGGACCGGCAGCTCGCCGGTGGGCGCGGTCAGCGGCACCCCGGCGGCGGCGAGCACCCGGCGCAGCGTCGAGGCCCGGGCACTCCCCCGCACGATGACCGCCATCTCCCGCCAGGGGATGTCGTCCTGCAGGCGGGCGCGGCGCAGCGTCGTCGCGACGAGCTCGGCCTCCTGGGACGCGGTGCGCAGCACCGCCACCCGCACCGCCCCTCCGTCGCGCATCGGGCGAGCGGCCCGCTGGCTGCCGCCCCCGAGCGCCCCGATCCGGCAGGCGACCGCGCTCGCCACCTCGTGCACCGTCGCACCCATCCGGTATGCCGCCCGCAGCACGATCGTGGGCGCGTCGCCGAGCGCCGGCCACCGGTCCCACCAGAGCAGTCCGGGGTCGGCGCCCCGGAAGGTCTGCACCGCGCTGTCGGGGTCGCCGAGCAGGACGACCTGCAGGCCGGGGTGGGCGATGGTGGCGAGCAGCCGGGCGGCCGGCCAGGTGAGCTCGTGGGCGTCGTCGACGACGACGAGGGAGAGCCGGTCGCGCAGCCGGGCCAGCGCGGTCGGGTCGTCCTCGAGCAGGTCGGCGGCAGCGGTGAGCACCCACGCCGGGTCGAAGGCACCGGGCTGGGCCAGGGCGGTGACCTGGTCGTACTCGTCGAGGACCTGTGCTGCGGCGACCCATTCGGGGCGTCGATGCCGGCGGCCCAGCTCGGCCAGCTGCCCCGCCTCGACGCCGTGCTCGGCGGCGCGCATGAGCAGGTCGCGCAGCTCGGCACGGAAGCCGCGGGTCGCCAGCGCAGCGCTGACGGCCGGTGGCCAGCTCGGCCCCCCTGCCGGATCGGCCGCGTGCCCGGCGAGCAGCTCGCGGAGCACGACATCCTGCTCCGGCCCGGACAGCAGTCGTGGTGCTGGCTCGCCCCGCAGGGCGGCATGCTCACGCAGGATCGCGAAGCCGAGCGCCTGATGGGTGCGAGCCAGCGTCTGGGTGGTCGTCGCCCCGACCCGCTCGGTGACCTGCTCGCGCAGCGCGGTGGCGGCCAGCCGGGTCGGAGCCAGGACCAGACACCCGTCGGCGCTCAGCCCGAGTCGGGCCACCCGGTCGGCCACCAGCTCGACGGCGAGCGTGGTCTTGCCGGTGCCGGGTCCGCCGAGCACCCGCACCACCGGTGCCCTGGCCGGGTCGAGTGCGAGCACGGCCTGCTGGTCGGCGTCGAGGCGCGGCACCTCGAGGACCAACCGGGCAGAGCGGCGCACCTCGACCATGCCGTCATCCCATCACGAGGGTCCGACAGGGTGTCTTGGGCAGCTCAGGTCCCGGCGACCAGCTCGACCTCGAAGCCCTGATCGTCCTCGAGATAGGCGGCATAGTGCTCCGGCCCGCCGGCGAAGGGGTGGCGATCACCGAACAGCAGCGACCAGCCATGCGCGCTCGCCGCCACCACCAGCTCGTCGACCTGCTCGCGACTGCCGGCGTGGAAGGCCAGATGGTTCACCCCGGCGCGTCGCCGCTCGTGACCGCCGGCCAGCACATCGGGTCCCGCCTCGACGACGAGATAGACCGGCCCGATCTCGTAGGCGAAGCCATGCCCCCAGTCGTCACCGAGCCGCCACCCCAGCTCGCCGAGCAGCCAGCCCCACGAGCGTCGCGCCGCGTCGAGGTCGGCCACCCAGATCTCGACGTGGTGCACTCCGCCCCGGTATGCCGCCCGCTCACCTGCCACTCGCGACTCGCCGGCCGCGGCGCTCGCCGCCCCGCCCTCAACGCTCGCCGCCCCGACCGGAGCCCAGCGGGCCCGCCGGAGGTCGACCCGGTAGTCCGGCGGCGTCCCCCGCAGCGGCGTCCCCTCGGCGCGGTAGTGCTCCAGGGCGGACTCCGCATGGCACTGCGGCGGAAGGCCACCGGCTCGGATCACCCGCCACCACGGCACGTCCGACCCATAGCGGCTCATCACCTGCCCGACCTGCCTCGGCCCGCCCGACCCGACCAGCCCGGCCAGGTCACCGTATGTCGCGACCTGTCCCTCCGGGATCTGCCGCACCAACGCGAGGACGCGCTCGGCATACTCCATCGCGTGGTCAGCACGACCCGATCCGCTTGCGAGAGAGGGCATCTCAGCGCTCCTCAATACGTCGGCAGCGACGGGTCGACCTCGCGCACCCAGGCGAGCACACCACCGTCGAGGCTCACGACATCGCGCCAGCCGGCCGCCTCGGCGAGCCGGGCCGCCTGGGCCGAGCGGCCCCCCGACTTGCAGACCAGCACCAACGGCTCGTCCGGCCGCCCCAGCACATCGCCCGAGAATGCCTCTCCCCCAACGAAGTCCGCCAGCTCGACCGCCTCAGACCCGGCGATCTCGACGATCGCCCGCTCCGCCGCCGGCCGCACGTCGACCACCCGGACCCCCCGCCCCGCCGACATTGCCCGCGCCAGGTCGGTCGCCCTGATGGTCCGCACCGGCGCCAGCTCAGCCACCCCATCGACCGGACTCGCTTGCCCCGCAACGCCCCTCGCGCCACTCCCACACGCCGCACAGTCCGGGTCGGCCACCACCGGCAGGGTGTCCCACGTCTGGCGCAGCGCGTCGTGCACGAGCAGCCGACCCACCAGCGGCTCCCCGACACCGAGGACGATCTTCAGCGCCTCGGTCGCCTGCACCGACCCCACCACCCCGGTCAGCGCGCCGAGCACGCCCGCCTCCGAGCACGAGGGCACCTCGCCGGCCGCCGGTGGCCGCGGGAAGACACACCGGTAGCACGGGCCCCGACCGGCCCACCACACCGCCATTTGGGCGTCGAAGCGCAGCACCGACGCCCACACGTGCGGCCGACCGGCCCGCGCGCACCCGTCGCCGACGACGTAGCGCGTCTCGAAGGTGTCCGTGCCGTCGACGACGACGTCGTATGCCGCGACCAGCGCGTCGACCGTCTGCGCGGTGACCCGCTCGCGATGCCGCACGACGCGCACCAGCGGGTTGACGCGGCATACCGCGTCGGCGGCCGAGTCCACCTTGTCCCGACCGGCGTCGTCGGTGCCGTGCACGACCTGGCGCTGCAGGTTCGAGACGTCGACGACGTCGTCGTCGACGACGCCGATCGTGCCCACCCCTGCCGCCGCGAGATAGAGCAGCACCGGCGAGCCGAGCCCACCCGCACCGACGACGAGCACCCGAGCAGCCGCGAGCCGCGCCTGACCCGCGCGGCCGACCTCGGGCAGCAGCAGGTGGCGGGAGTAGCGCGTCGTCTCCTCGCGCGACAACCCAGGCTCCGGCATACCGCGCAGCATAGGCGCGGGCGATGGCGCCTCAGCCGCGCCGCGGAGCGAGGGACGAGCGCCCCCGGGCCGACAGCGGCCGGTTCGGGACGCCACGATCCGCCACCGGCGGCGCGCCAGCGCGTGCGGGCGTCCTCACGACCCTTGGCTACTGGTCGGTAGGATGCGGCCACGCCGACCGTCGGACGGCGCACGCGGGCTCGAGCGAGCGAGGGCAGATGTCGGTGGGTTCGACTGGGGCGACCGGCCCGTCGGTGCGCTCTGCCGTGGGGCTGTCCAGGGCGCGCGGCACCCGATTGCCGCGCTCGGCCCGGCGCGCCCAACTACTGCAGGCCGCCCAGGCCGCCTTCGTCGAGCACGGCTATCACGCGGCCGCGATGGACGACATCGCCGACCGGGCCGGGGTCTCCAAACCCGTTCTCTACCAACACTTCCCAGGCAAGCTCGAGCTCTACATGGCACTCCTCGAGCAGCGCGCCACAGACCTCGAGCGTGAGGTCCGGGCCGCCCTGGAGTCGACGTCGGACAACAAGGCGCGAGTCTTCGCCACGGTCCGGGCCTACTTCGCCTTCGTCGAGCGCGAGGGCTCGGCCTTCCGCCTCCTCTTCGAGAGCGACCTGATCAACGACGATGCCGTCTCCAGCCGCATCGACCGCGCGCTGCAGGCTGTCGCGCTCGCCTTCGCCGACGCGATCGTCGGCGACACGGGGATGGCCCGCGACGACGCGCTCGTGCTCGCCACCGCGCTCACCGGCATGGCCCAGGTGTCCGCCCGGGCGGCCCTGGTGAGCGACTACGACAGCGAGCGCGCCTCGCGGCTGGTCGGGCAGCTCGCCTGGCGCGGGCTCGGCGGCTTCCCCAAGTCGGGCGACGTCGCCCCGGCACCGGGCGATGCGTCGCCACCCGCGGTGTCCTCGTAGAGTGGCCCGCACGCCCGCACCCGCAGAGAGAAGGACAGCCGTGGAGGTCAGGATCGGCGTGCGCGACATCGCACGGGAGATCAGCTTCGAGTCCGACCAGAGCGTCGAGACCGTCACCGGAGCCGTCGAGGCGGCGCTGCGCGACGGCACCGTCCTGTCGCTCACCGACGACAAGGGGCGCCGTCACCTCGTGCCGGCCGCCGCCATCGGCTACGTCAACATCGGCGACGCCGAGAAGGGCCGGGTCGGCTTCGGCTTCCAGTAGGCCGTTCGCGCCCTCACCGAGCTCGTCCGGTATGCCGCGCGCGCGGCGCGGCAACGCGGCATACGACAGCAGGTTTGTGGTCGCTGTGATCGGTAGGGTGCCACGCGCTGCCCACCCATGGGCAGCGTCCCGGAAACTTGGCACGGCTCAATCCAGGGAATGTGACCGGTTTCATGGGAGTTTGGTGCCGTGGGGTATGCCCTGCCGGTGTCGACACCGGCAGGCAGACGGTCGCACCAGCGACCAGAAGGAGTCTCATCAGATGTCAGCCATCCTCGGAGCCGTCATCGCAGGTGCCATCGTCGGCGCCCTCGGCCGGCTCATCCTCCCTGGCAAGCAGAACATCTCCATCGTCATGACGATCGTCATCGGCGTCGTCGCGGCATTCGTCGCCGGCTTCGTGCTCTCGATGCTCGGCTACGGCAACGCCAACGGCGGCCCGGCGTGGATCGCCTGGATCGTCGGCGCCCTGCTCGCAGCGGGCGGCATCGTCCTCTACGGCAACATGACGAACAAGCGCGTCTGACCCACGCACGCACGGATCGGCCCGGGGCACCCGCCCCGGGCCGATCTGCGTTCGGCGTCCTGATGCTCAGGCCGAGAGGCCGAGCCGCACCATCCGGGCCGTGTGCGCCTCGCCGATCCGGTCGAACATCCGGCCCACCTCGGCGAGGTCGGCGCTGCCGACGAGCAGCTCGGACAGCGTGTCGCGCTCGGCGACCGCGAGCTGGGCCTGCTGCATCGCCTCCCCCATGATCCGCCGGCCCCACAGCGCCAACCGGCCGGCCACCCGCGGGTCGTCGGCACACGCGGCACGCACCGTGTCGACGACGTAGTCGCCCCGGCCGTCGACCTTGAGCACGTCGAGGACGAAGACCCGGGTGTGCTCGTCGACGAAGCGCGCCACCTCGGCATAGAAGTCGCGGGCGATCCCGTCGCCGACATAGGCCTTGACCAGCCCCTCGAGCCAGTCGCTCGGCCGGGTGCGATCGTGGAAGCCGTCGATCGCCGGGGCGAAGGGCGCCATCGCGACCGACGGGTCGGCGCCCAGGTCGCGCAACCGGTTCGCCACCTGCTCGTGGTGGTGATAGAGCGCGACCGCCATGCCGGCGACCGCGCTCTTGTCGGCCAGCCCCGGTGCGAGCGCGGCGTCCTCGGCCATCGCCCCGAAGCCGCTCAACGTCGCATACCCCAAGGCCCCGAGCAGGTCGACGACGGCCGGCAGCTCGGCGGCACTCGGGGGGACGGACGCGGCATCGGCATCGCTCATAGCGCGCACTCTATCGACGGGCTGCCTGGGATACTCGGCCCGACGACGACGGCCACGACCCCCGAGGGGGACATCGAGGTGGAATGGAGCGGCTCCCCGCTGCCCGCGGACTACCAGCGCCTTCTGCACGAGTGGGCAGGGTTGCGCATGACGTACTCGGACGACCGGTTCCAGCACCTTCGCTTCTGCACCGTCGATGATCTGGCGCAGCGGCAGCTCGGCTACGCGGTGCACGGGCTGACCGGCGAGCCGATCGAGGGTTGGCCGCCGGCCTTCCTCGTCATCGCCGACGACGCTGCCGATCCCTACTGCCTGGACCTGAGTCGCGACGACACCGCGGTCTTCTTCGCGTATCACGGTGAAGGGCTGTGGGATTGGACCCTCGAGTATCCATCGTTGCAGGACTTTGTCGCTGACCTGCCGCCGGGCCTAGATGGCTGGGCGCCCCTGCCGGGTGCCCAATCAGCCACGTGGGACAGGCTCGTCGTCACCGGGTGGGGGGCCGACCGAGCCGCGGCGCTGCGCCTGGTCCGCAACGAGCTCGGGGTGGGGATGGCCGACGCCAACAGGCTCATCGACGAGGCGTCCGTGGCGGACGCCGGCCTGCCGATCCCACGGCGTCCGGGGCTGCTCGACCGCGCGGAGCGAGCGGGCTTGCCGTTCCGGCTGGCAGGCGGCCGGTAGACTGGAGGGCGACAACGGTGCCCGATCGGCCCGAATCGATCCCTGCCGAGTGGCTCGGCAATGCTCCGAAGGCTCCCGAAGACCTCCGATCGGCCCCCCACGCCGCACGCGGCGCCGCCCTGACTGGCGGCGCGCCCGGCCCGATCGGAAGCGACGCATGACGACCACCGACCCGACCCGTGCCTCCGTCGAGGCACCCACCGACCTGCCGGCCGAGATCACCGACGAGCACGCCGACCTCGCGACGGAGGACACTCCCCCGGCTCCGGAGCCGACCTTCGCCGACTTCAACGTGCACCCCGACATCGTCGAGGCGCTCGCGGCACACGGGATCGTCCACCCCTTCCCGATCCAGGCGATGACCCTGCCGGTCGCGCTCGGCGGGCACGACATCATCGGCCAAGCCAAGACCGGCACCGGCAAGACCCTCGGCTTCGGCATCCCGATGCTGCAGCGCGCCGTCGCCCAGCACGACGAGGGGTATGCCGCGCTCGCGCGGCCCGGCAAGCCGCAGGCGCTGGCCGTCGCGCCGACCCGCGAGCTGGCCGTCCAGGTCGCCGGTGACCTCGAGCGGGCCGGCGCCAAGCGCGGCGTCCGGGTGCTCACCGTCTACGGCGGTCGGGCCTACGAGCCGCAGATCGAGGCGCTGCGCAAGGGCGTCGACATCGTCGTCGGCACCCCCGGCCGGCTCATCGACCTGGCCAAGCAGGGCCACCTCGACCTCTCGCAGGCGCGCACTGTCGTGCTCGACGAGGCCGACGAGATGCTCGACCTCGGCTTCCTGCCCGACGTCGAGACGCTCATGGCGCTCACCCCGGCCAGCCGCCAGACGATGCTCTTCTCGGCGACCATGCCGGGGGCCATCGTCGCGCTCGCCCGACGCTACATGAGCCAGCCGACGCACATCCGGGCGATGGGCGACGAGACCGAGAACGCGCACACCGTCAAGGCGATCGAGCAGTTCGTCTACCGCGCGCACTCGCTCGACAAGGTCGAGCTGCTCTCCCGCGTGCTGCAGGCCGACGGACGCGGGCTGACCCTCATCTTCACCCGCACCAAGCGCACGGCGGCCAAGGTCGCCGACGAGCTGACCGAGCGCGGCTTCGCGGCCGCCGCGATCCACGGCGACCTCGGGCAGGGTGCCCGCGAGCAGGCGCTGCGGGCGTTCCGCAACGGCAAGGTCGACGTGCTCGTCGCCACCGACGTGGCGGCCCGCGGCATCGACGTCGAGAACGTCACGCACGTCGTCAACTACCAGTGCCCCGAGGACGAGAAGACCTACGTCCACCGGATCGGGCGGACCGGCCGGGCCGGCAACACCGGCATCGCGATCACCCTCGTCGACTGGGAGGACATGCCGCGCTGGTCGCTCATCGACCGCCAGCTCGACCTCGGCATCCCGGACCCGCAGGAGACCTACTCCTCCTCGGAGCACCTCTACACCGACCTGGACATCCGCCCCGACATCAAGGGCTACCTCCCGTCGGCCAAGCGCACCCGAGCCGGGCTGGACGCCGAGATGCTGGAAGACCTCGGCGAGACCGGTGGTCGGCGCCGGTCCGGCGGCGGTGGTGGCGGTGGCGGCCGGGCCGGACGCTCGGGTGGTCGCGACGGCGGCCGCGGTGACCGTGACGGTGGTCGCGGCGACCGGGCGGGCGGCCGGGGCGGACACGGGCCGCGGGAGAGCAGCGGCTCGACGGACGAGCACGGCGAGTCCGGCTCGGTCGAGCGCCGGCCGCGCAACCGGCGGCGCACCCGAGGCGGCGCAGGCGGCGCCGAGGGCGGCGGCGAGTCAGCCGGCACGGCCCCCCGCACCGAGGCGCAGGCCGGCGATCGCCCGGCCGACGGTTCCGACTCCGGCGGCTGCGAGGGTGGCGCCCGTCGTCCCCGGCGTCGACGCCGCCGTGGTGGCGGGAGCGGGAACAGCGGCGGAAACGGCGACCGCGGCGGGAACGGGAACAGCGGCGGAAACGGCGGCGCCACCTCCAACGACGCGTGAGTGGAGGTATTCGGCTGGGTCCCAGACCCAGCCGAATACCTCCAACCGGAGTCAGGGCACCGCGCCGGCGTCCCTGACGACCTCGACGACCTCGGCGATCTCGGCGATCTCGGCGATGTCCTGTGGAGTCACCCGGCAGCAGCCGCCCACCAGGCCGGCGCCACCGGCTAGCCAGCCACGCACCTGCGCCGGGCGGAAGCCCCCGGCGCCCCGCCAGCTGCGGGCCTGGGCATCCCACGTCTCGCCGCTGTTCGGGTAGACGACGACTGGCCGGCCGGAGGCGGCATACGCCAGCGGCACGAGCACGCCGGCATCGGCGGGTGACGTGCAGTTGACGCCGACGCCGACCAGGCCCGGCACGCCACGGCTCATCGAGAATGCCTCTGCCGCAGGCTCGCCCGACCGCAACCGGTCGCCGGCGCAGGTCACCGACAGCCACGCCGGTATGCCGCTCGCGGCCACCATCTCGAGCAGCACCTCGACCTCCGCGAGGCACGGGATGGTCTCGACGGCGAGCAGATCCGGCCCGGCGGCCACCAGCGCCTCCAGCCGACGCGCATGCCAGTCGCGCAAGAATCGTTGCAGCGCAGCGAGATTCGAGCCGGCCGTGGCACCGGCACCAGCAGCCCCGGCGGGCACGGCATACGCGCCGGTGTATTCGGAGCCGTCGGCGAGCGTCGCGCCGTAGGGTCCGATCGACGCAGCCACCCACCCGTCGACCGGCTCCATCGCCTCGCGCGCGCACGCCACGGAGAGGGCGAGCACATCGTCCGTCGACGCCGGGTCCAACCCCGCGGCAGCCAAGCCCTCGGCCGACACCTGATAGCTCGCGGTGATCGCCACCTGCGCTCCAGCTGCCGCGAAATCCCGATGTGCCGCAACGATCTCCGCCGGATCGTCGAGCAACAGCCGGGCCGACCACAGGGCCGATGAGAGGTCGTGCCCGCGGGCCTCGAGCCGGGTGGCGAAGCCCCCGTCGAGGACGATCGGGCCGGCCGAGACCGCCTCACGGATATCCCTCGGGCGGCTCACCGCAGGCATCCCGCGGTCAAGCCAGCGTCGGCAGCAGGCTGTCGGCGACCTCTCGATAGGCCTCGGCGCCCTTGGAGTGGCGGGCCGTCGCGAGGATCGAGCGACCGACAGCCGGCGCCTCGGCGAAGCGGATCGTCTTGGGGATCGGCGGCGTCAGCACCGGCAGACCGTAGCGCTCGCCGACGTCGGCGAGCACCGCCTGGGCGTGCGACGAGCGCCCGTCGAAGAGGGTCGGCAGGATGCCGACGACCCGCAGCCCGGGGTTGAGCAGCCGGGTCACGTCGCGCACCGTGTCGAGCAGCTGCCCGACACCGCGGTGGCTGAGCATCTCGCACGGCATCGGCACGACCAGCCCGTGCGCGGCGGTCAGCGCGGCGAGGGTGAGCACGCCGAGGCTCGGCGAGCAGTCGAGGATGACGACGTCATAGCGGCCGTCGAGCGACTCCAGCGCCGTGCGCAGCACGAACTCGCGGCCCGGCCGGGCGAGCAGCTGCGCCTCGGCCCCGGCGAGGTCGATGACGGCCGGCACGAGGTCGACGCCGTCCTCGCACTCAAGGATCGCGTCGGAGATCTCGGCCTGACCGAGCACGACCTCGTTGACGCTCGTCTCGACGGCATCGGGGTCGACGCCGAGCGAGAAGGTGAGGCAGGCCTGGGCGTCCAGGTCGACGAGCAGCACCCGCTTGCCGCGCTCGGCGAACGCAGCGCCGAGGCTGGCCACCGAGGTCGTCTTGGCGACGCCGCCCTTCTGGTTGGCGACCGCGAGGACGAAGGGCTCACCCGGACGCCGCTTGCGCTTGGGGGTGCGCCGCTGGGCGGCCGGCTTCGCGGCGCTGGCGTCACCCGCCGGGGTCGCCTTGGGGGTGGGGGCCTTGCGCTGGGCAGCCGGGCTCACAGAGTCTCCTCGTCGTCACGCGCGCGCTCGAGACGGTCGCTGCGGCCACCCTATCCAGCGCTCACGGACGCTGGATCGGCACCCCCGCGGCCATCGCCTCGATCCGCTCCAGCGTCTCGGGGGCAGTCCGATCCTGGCCGAGCCGGCTCGTCTTGCCGGTGCCGTGGTAGTCACTGCTGCCGGTGACGAGCAGACCCAGCGCGGCGGCGACGTCTCGCGCGTGTCGGCGGGTCGGCTCGTCGTGGTCGGAGTGCTCGGCCTCGAGCCCGGCCAGCCCGGCGCCGGCGAGCTCCTCGACGATCGGGTCGGGCAGCACTCCCCCGCGCAGCCGGGTGAACGGATGCGCGATCACCGGCACGCCCCCGGCCGCGAGCACCAGGCGCACCGCTACCGACGGGTCGGGTGCGTAGTGCCGCACGTAATAGGGGCTGTCGTTGTGCAGCCACCGCCGGAAGGCCTCATCCCGGTCGGCGACCACCCCCGCATCGACGAGCGCATCGGCGATGTGCGGCCGGCCCGCGGTGGCGCCCGGGGGCACGTGAGCGAGCACCGCGGCATACGAGATGGGGATGCCGTCGTCGGCCAGCAGCTCGACCATCCGCTCCAGGCGGGTCACCCGCGACTCCCGGGCCAGGGCGAGCTCGGCCTGCAACGGCGCGTTGGCGGGGTCGACGAGATAGCCCAGCAGGTGGATCGAGCGCCCGTCGCGCTGGCAGGAGATCTCGATGCCGCGGACCAGCGCCATCCCCTGCGCGTCGGCCGCCTCGGTCGCCTCGGCCCATCCCGCGGTGGTGTCGTGGTCGGTGATCGCGACGACGTCGAGCCCCGCGCGGCCTGCGCTCGCGACGAGCTCGGTGGGGGTCTCGGTGCCGTCGGAGGCGGTCGTGTGGCAGTGCAGGTCGATCCGCAGGTCGGTCGATCGCCCGGGCGCCATGATCATCGCCACAGGGTATGCCGCGCGCGCTCGCTCACCGGGCCGCGCCCGGGGCATTGCGGCGCCGACGTCCGTCACGCAGCCGCAGCAGCAGCCGGGCCAGCGACGTCCCGAGGGTGACGCCGGCGGCCAGCCCCATGCCCACGCCGGCCGCCTGCAGCAGGGTGGCCAGGCCCTCGCCGAGCCCGGCCTCGCTCGGGTTGGTCACCGCCTGGAAGATGCCCTGATAGACGAGCCGGCCCGGCACGAGCGGCAGGATGGCCGCCGTCGTGACGACGAGCGCAGGCACCCGCATCCGCCGGGCGACGAGCTGGGCCGGGAAGCCGACGAGGAAGGCCGCCACCGCGCTGGCCGCGGGCCGGCCGGCCCCGAGCCAGCCGAGCACCAGCAGGAAGACCCAGGCCGAGCCACCGGCGAGCGCCGAGAGCAGCACTCCACGCCCCACGGCATACGCGCTGACGGCAAAGCAGGCCGCGACGCCGACCGCGGCGAGCACCTCGAGCACCGGGCTCACCGACCCGACGGCGCGCGCCGAGAAGGCCATCGGCACCGCGAGCCGGTTGGCGACCGCGAGCACGGCGACGATGCCGACGACGATGCCGAGGGTGAGCACGAGGACCTCGTTGAAGCGACCGCCGGCCGTGACGTAGAAGCCCTCGATGGCGTCCTGGGCGGCGCCGACGAAGGACAGCCCGGACAGCAGCACGACGATGCCGGCGGCGACGACGAGCGAGGGTGACAGGGCGAGCATGAGGTCCTGGCTGCGGACCGCCGCGATCGCCGCCGCGACGGTCGTCGGGATGGCCGCGCCGATCGCCTGGGTGAAGAAGGGAGCGAAGCCGAGTCGGCCGAGCCGCCACTGGACGCTTGCCACGAGCGACGACGTGGCGAAGGCGACGAGCGCGATCGCCGGCCCGGCCCCGAGCAGCACGGCGGCGCTGAGCGCGAGCAGGCCGAGCGAGGCGGTGACCACCCACCGTCGATAGGGGTGCGGTGCGCCGATGACCGCGTCGAGATCCTCGCGCACCTCGGCGGGAGGTCGCGGTCGCGCGACGACCGAGTCGAGCAGGGCGCGCAGCCGGGTGTAGCGGGTGAAGTCCTGGCTGCGCACGGGCACGACCCGCAGGATCGTCATCGGGTCGCTGTCCGGGCCACGGTGGTAGCTGACGAGCAGCGACGAGAAGGTGACGTCGACGTGCACCGAGCCGAGCCCGTAGGCGCGGGTCACCGCGAGGACCCGACCGACCACCTCCGCGGCCGGCGCGCCGGTCGCCATGAGCGCCACACCGATCCGCGCGGCGAGGTCGACGACGCCCTGGCCGGTGGGTCGGTCGACGCCGTCCGGCCCGGTCCACACGGCGATCTCGTCGGTCGGCGGATCGGTGGGGCGCACGGCCCGCTCGACCGCCCGGTCGGTCTGCGCCAAGGCTCGATCGGTATGCCGCCGGGCCACCGATGCGGCACGGCGCCAGCGGGGGCTCCACTGACGACTGGGCAGCGAGGGCTCGTCGTGGGGCACGTCCCCACACTAGGGTCGGCCCATGCCCAGGGCCACCGGCGTGCCGGCGTACACGCTGCAGCAGCTCGCGGCGTTCGTCGCGGTCGCCGACACCGGCACCATCGCGGCTGCGGCCGGCCGGATGCAGCTCTCGCCCTCGGCGGTGCGCTCCTCGCTCGGCGACCTCGAGCGGGCGCTCGGCGCCCAGCTCACCGTGCGGCAACGGGCCAAGGGCGTCGAGCTCACTGCCGCCGGGCAGGTCGTGCTCGCCAAGGCCCGGATCGTCCTGCACGAGTCGCTCGACCTCGAGGCCGACGTGCGCGGCGAGCCGGGGCAGGTGACCGGCATCCTGCACGTCGGCTGCTATGCGACGCTCGGGCCGACCGCCCTGCCGCCGCTGCTGCAGGGCTACACCCGGCACTTCCCTGCTGTGCGGGTCGAGCTGCGCGAGGACACTCTGGACGGACTGCGGGCCGCGGTCGACGCCGGCGACGTCGACGTCGCGCTCACCTATGACGTCGACCTGCCCCGGCACTGGAAGCGGGTCGTCTGCCAGCGGCTGCACCCTCGCGTGCACATCGCGGCGGATCATCCGCTGGCCGCGGGCGGCAGCATCCGGCTGGCCGACCTCGCCGACGAGCCGATGGTGCTGCTCGACGTGCCACCGAGCCGCGAGCACGTGCTCGACATGTGCCGGGGTGCGGGCATCGAGCCGCGGATCGCTTTGCGCACGAGCAACTTCGAGACCGCCCGGGCGCTGGTGGGGCGCGGGCTGGGGTGGGCCCTGCTCGTGCAGCGCACGCCGAGCGAGGTGTCCTACGAGGGACGGCCGATCGTCAGCCTCGAGGTCGTCGACCCCGCCCTGCCCTCGGTCGAGGTGGTCGTCACGTGGCCGCGGGACGCCCGGCTGTCCCGGGCGGCACAGGCCTTCGCCCAGCTCGCCGCCAAGGCCGGCCGCCGGGCGCAGGAGGCGGAGACCGCCGCGACTGCCGCGCAGGGCGACTGAGCGGCGCTTGCGCGGCATACCAGCGCTTCGACGTCGAGAAGTCCTGCTTGCCCGCGCTTGTCCTGACGCGCAGGATGGGAGCAACCGCACCCGATCGAGAAGGAGAGGCTGCCGCCATGGCGTACTACCGCAGCGTCGGAAACGTGCCGCACAAGCGACACGTCCAGCACCGTGACCCCGAGGGCAAGCTCTACTACGAGGAGCTCATGGGTGAGGAGGGCTTCTCCAGCGACTCGACGCTGATGTACCACAGGTACATCCCGGCGGCGATCCGTGAGACCCGGCCCTGGCAGCTGCCGGACCAGACCCTGGTGCCCAACGACCCGATGCTGCCGCGGCACTACAAGACCCAGGACCTGCCGGCCGGCGGTGCGGGCATCGACGCGGTCAACGGCCGCCGCCTGCTGCTCGGCAACGGCGACGTGCGGATCTCCTACGTCGTGGCCAAGGAGACCTCGCCCTACTACCGCAACGGCATCGGCGACGAGCTGCTCTATGTGCACGGGGGCACGGCGACCGTCGAGACGGTCTTCGGCAACCTCGACGTGTGGGAGGGCGACTACGTCATCATCCCGCGCGCGACGACCCACCGGATCGTGCCTACCGGCGATGCGCCCGTGCGGATCTACGCGATGGAGTGCAACAGCCACGTCACCCCGCCCAAGCGCTACCTCTCGCGCTTCGGCCAGCTGCTCGAGCACTCGCCCTACTGCGAGCGTGACTTCCGGGTGCCGACCGACCCCCACGTGGTCGAGGAGCGCGACATCCCGGTGCACATCAAGCACTGGAAGTCCGGCGCCCCGGGCGGTATCGGCGGCACGATCCACGTCCAGCCGCACCACCCCTTCGACGTCGTCGGCTGGGACGGCTGCCTCTATCCCTACGCCTTCAACATCAGCGACTACGAGCCGCTGACCGGCCGGGTGCACCAGCCGCCGCCGACCCACCAGGTGTTCGAGGCGCACAACGTCGTCTTCTGCAACTTCGTCCCGCGCAAGGTCGACTACCACCCGCTGGCGATCCCGGTGCCCTACTACCACTCGAACGTCGACTCCGACGAGGTGATGTTCTACGCGGCCGGTGACTACGAGGCGCGGCGTGGGTCGGGCATCGCGGCCGGGTCGATCTCGCTGCACCCGATGGGCCACGCCCACGGCCCGCAGCCGGGTGCCTACGAGCGCTCGATCGGCATCGAGTCCTTCGACGAGACGGCGGTGATGGTCGACACCTTCGCGCCGCTGCTCATCGGCGAGGGCGCGCTGGCCGTCGAGGACCCGAAGTACATGTCCTCCTGGAACGAGGACTGAGCCTCCGCTTCCCCCAAGTGCCGGTCTGGCAGAGCTCCGCTTGCTGACCACGCCGGTATGCCGCCCGCGGCCCGTCTCACGCATCGGGTGAGCCGGGCCGCGTGTGCTTGAGGCGCGCCGTGTGATTGGGGAGGGTTGACCACGCCCTGACGGGGACAACCCTCCCCGATCGGTGTGGGACCAGTGGCCCAAACCAGAGACATACACCTACCTGGATGTACAGTCCTTGACATGTACATCTTCTCACGTATACATGGGATATGAACCGACCTGTTCGCCCCATATCGCTGACCTTGGGCGGCATACCGGACCTACCCGACATCATCGGGCGTGGCCCTGCCACCGACCTGATCGTCGATCTCCTCGTCCGCGGCCAGAGCGTGCTCTTCACGGGTGACCGCCGCTATGGCAAGACCTGCCTTTCCCGGCTCGTCGAGGCCCGGCTTCGGGACGCGGGGCACAAGGTGGTGCGGGTGAGTGCCGAGCGGGCGTCGTTCGGCGACTTCCTCGATGCCTTTGCCCATGAGGTGGAGCAGCAGTTGGGCAATGCAGTTACGAGGGAGCTGACACAGTGGAGGGCCACGTTCAAGGCTGGGCCGGTGGAGGTCAGTCGCACCCCGTCGACCCGCGGCCTCGACGAATTGCTCGAGCTGGCCGCGAAGCAGGGTTCCCCTAGTCGGATCGTGCTCATCGTCGACGAGGTGCCGATCCTGGCAAGCGCGATGGAGCACGAGCACCCGGGCTCAGGCCAAGCAGTGCTCGACACCCTGCGACGGGTGCGCCAACAGCACTCCGCCGGCCTGTCGATGCTCATGCTGGGCTCGATCGGTTTCCACCACGTGGCACGCCGGTCCCCGGGCAGCCTCAACGACATCACCAAAGAGCAGGTCGGTCCGGTCACCTCCGAGGACGGCGCCTACCTGGCGCGGTGCCTCATGGCCGGTGAGCGGGTGGACTGCACTGACCCGGCCGCAGTGGCAGCAGCGATGCACGTGGCGGCCGAGGGCATCCCCTACTACATCCAGCACCTGGTCAAGGACGCCCGGGACCGGGCGCGTACGGACGGTCCGGCCACCCCCGAGACGCCGGGAGCCTTGGTCGACGCAGCGCTGCGCCATGAGGACGACCCGTGGAACCTGCGCCACTACCGCGACCGAGTGCCCGAGTACTACCCGGGGCGCGAGGAGCTCGTGTATGCCGTGCTCGATGTCTACGCCGACGCTGACGACCCGCTCCGCATCGACGACGCCCGTCGGCTGCTGGCAACCAGGATGGAGGAGCAGCCGCCAGCGCGATCGACTCTGGTGACGCTCGTCGAGTTGTTGGAGCAGGATCACTACCTCATGCGCATCGAGGACGCCAGCACCTTCCGCAGTGGTTTGGTCCGGCGGGCCTGGTTGGCCTACCGGCGATGATCACGCTGCCGTCCACAGTGGGGTCGCCCGCCCACCCGGCCTTCACCCCGACCGCCCTGCCGCCGGAGCAACTCGATGCCGCGACGGTCGGGCGCGACGAGCTCATCGAGCGCCTCGTGTCCCGCATCCGGGACGCCGCCACGACGAAGGCGCGGCGGCATACCCTGCTCGTCGGAGCCCGCGGGAGCGGCAAGACGCACACCCTCGCGGTCGCCGTGCACCGCGCATTGCGCGACGAAAACGTCTCCGACGCAATCGTCTTGGCGTGGATCCCCGAGGACTCCCTCACCATCGCCTCCTATGCCGACCTGCTGGTCGAACTGGCCAGACAGCTTGACCCCGGGCTGGCTGAGCGGGCCCGCGCGTTGCGTCGGGAGCGCGACCGGATCGGGCTGGAGCAGATCATCGAGGAGTATGCCGCAGGCCGCCCGATCGTGCTGCTCGTGGAGAACCTCGACCGAGTCTTTCGAGATCTCGGCAGCCGCGACGCCGGGGCGTTCCGGGCGTTCGTCGAAACCAGCGGGCGGGTTCTGGTGCTCGCCTCGACGCCGCTGCTCTTTTCTGCGGTGTCCTCGCGCAGCGAGCCGTGGTACGGCTCGTTCGACACCGAGCACCTGGCCGAGTTGACGGTCGCCGAGGGCGCTCAGATCGTCCGGAGACGGGCGCTGGGGCGCGACGAAAGCGAGCTTGCGACTTTCGTGATGTCCCCGCAGGGCATGGCCCGGCTGGAGGCGCTGGCGCACTTGGCCGGCGGGTCGCCGCGGCTGTGGCAGATCCTCGCGGACGCGGTCACGATCGACTCGCTCGACCGGCTCGTGCCCGCGGTCGAGAAGCTGTTGGACGACCTGGCTCCCTACTACCAGCAGCGGTTGTGGGAGCTCGGCCCCAATGACCAGAAGCTCGTCGTCGAGTTGGCCCGTGGCACCGGCGCGGCCAGTGTGGCTGAGCTCGCCGACCGTGCCGGACTGGACCAGCGAGTCGCCGCCAGCGCCCTGGGCCAGCTTGCGGACGCCAGCTGGGTCCGCAAGAGCAAGGCCGAGGGCGGCGATCGCCGCAAGTCCTGGTACGAGTTGCGCGAGCCGCTGCTGCGCCACCACCTGCAATACCGGGACAGCCGCGGTGAGCCGCTGCGGGTCATCGTCGAGGTGCTGCGCGGATGGTATGCGCCGGATGCGCGGCGCCGCGCCCTCGGCGAGGTCGAATTCGGCTCCACCGCAGAGCGATTCCTGTCACTGTCGATGGCCGGAGATCCCCCGGCGCGTGGCGACAGCTCGTATGGCGCGCGCGACGTCACGACACTGCTCGCCGAGGCTCGGGCCTGGCGTCGCGGCACCAGCACTGCGTCGGTCGTCGGCAGCGACACCCTGGGCGAGTTTGTCGAGGAGGTTGTGGCAACTGCGAGGGCGGGATGTGAGACCCAGGCTGATATCGCTGCCGCGGTGGGCGCCGAGTTGGCCGCTGTTGCAAGCGATCGGATGTCACCCGGCGACCGACAGCTGTTGACACTCATCGAGTGCTGCTGGAACGGCGCCGACGACCCGCTCCGAACCGTTGAGCGGCTCAGCGTCCTTCGGGGCGAAACGCCGGCGGACTCCGCGCTCCAGCTGCTGGCTCGGGACGAGACCGCCTATTGGACCGGTAAGGCTGGCGAGTCAGCCAGCGCCCGCGACCAATACGCAGCCCTGCTACCCGACCGCACCCGGATCCTCGGCCCCGACCACACCGACACACTCGCTACCCGACACAACCTCGCCCACTGGACCGGTCAGGCCGGCGACCCCGCAAGCGCCCGCGACCAATACGCAGCCCTGCTGCCCGACATCACCCGGATCCTCTGCCCCGACCACACCGACACACTCGCTACCCGACACAACCTCGCCCACTGGACCGGTCAGGCCGGCGACCCCGCAAGCGCCCGCGACCAATGCGCAGCCCTGCTGGCCGACCGCACCCGGATCCTCGGCCCCGACCACCCATCGACCATCCGAACCCAATGGGAGGTGGGTCGATGGACCCTCTTGTCTGACCATCGCCTCGCCGAACTCGGCTTGCCCGAGGCGGTGCTGGCGAAGCTGGCGACGGAATACTCCTTGCTCCCCCTCTCGCCAGGCCAGGCGCTATCGCTCGCCCACGACATGACAGCGATTGGTGAGAGTGCAGCCTTGGTAGCCCTGGCACAAGCGTTGATCAGGCCGGGCGGCGCGGGCGTCTGGTTGGCGGCATACCAGGATGTCGGTGGCGTGTCCGACGAGGTGACCGAAACGCTGGCGGCTGCGGTCGACGGTGATCCCGAGGCGCGGATGCGGCTGCCGGAGGAGTTGCGGCGGCTTGTCGACGAGCGTCATGTGCAAGGCTGAGCCATGGCTGACTTCGTCGGTGCCGTCGACCAGGGGACGACCAGCACGCGCTTCATGATCTTCGACCACGCCGGGCGAGAGGTGGGCAAGCACCAGCTCGAGCACGAGCAGATCCTGCCGCGCGCCGGCTGGGTCGAGCACAACCCCATCGAGATCTGGGAGCGCACCCAGACGGTCATCGGCACCGCCCTCGGCCAGGCCGGGCTCGCCGCCTCCGACCTTGCGGCGATCGGCATCACCAACCAACGCGAGACGACGCTCGTGTGGAACCGCAAGACCGGCCGTCCCTATGCGAATGCCGTTGTCTGGCAAGACACTCGGACCGACCGGATCGCCGCCGCCCTCGACGCGGACGAGCGCGGCGACCTCATCCGGCGCAAGTCCGGCCTGCCCCCGGCCACCTACTTCTCCGGCGGCAAGCTGCAGTGGCTGCTCGAGAACGTCGACGGCCTGCGCGCGGCCGCCGAGGCCGGCGACGCGATCTTCGGCACCCCCGACACCTGGGTCATCTGGAACCTCACCGGCGGTCCCGACGGCGGCCGGCACGTCACCGACGTCACCAATGCCAGCCGCACCATGCTCATGGACCTGCAGACCCTCGCCTGGGACGACGAGCTGCTCGCCCTCTTCGACATCCCCCGCTCGATGCTCCCCGAGATCCTGCCCTCAAGCCACCCCGACGGCTACGGCTCGACGACGCCACATGGCCCGTGGCGCAGCGAGATTCAGATCTGCGGCGACCTCGGCGACCAGCAGGCGGCGACGGTCGGGCAGGTGTGCTTCGCCCCCGGCGAGGCCAAGAACACCTACGGCACCGGCAACTTCATGCTGCTCAACACCGGCGAGGAGCTCGTCCGCTCGAAGGCCGGCCTGCTCACCACGGTGGCCTACCAGTTCGACGGCGCGCCGGCGGCATACGCGCTCGAAGGCTCGATCGCGGTCACCGGCTCGGCAGTCCAGTGGCTGCGCGATCAGCTCGGCATCATCTCCGGCGCCTCCGACGTCGAGCGGCTCGCCGCCCAGGTCGAGGACAACGGCGGGATGTACTTCGTGCCCGCCTTCTCCGGCCTCTTCGCCCCCTACTGGCGCAGTGACGCCCGTGGCGCGATCGTCGGGCTCTCCCGCTTCAACACCAACGCCCACCTCGCCCGGGCCACCCTCGAGGCGATCTGCTACCAGAGCAAGGATGTCGCCGACGCGATGTTCGCCGACTCTGGCGTGCGCCTGGAGACCCTCAAGGTCGACGGCGGCGTCACCGCCAACTCCCTCGCCATGCAGATCCAGGCCGACGTCCTCGGCGTCGACGTGGTCAAGCCGGTCGTCGCCGAGACGACCGCGCTCGGTGCCGCGTATGCCGCGGGGCTGGCCACCAGCTTCTGGGGCTCGACCGACGAGCTGCGCGCCAACTGGCAGGAGGACCGGCGCTGGTCGCCGCAGTGGAGCAACGAGCAGCGCGAGACCGGGTATGCCGGCTGGCGCAAGGCGGTCGAGCGCACGCTCGGCTGGGCCGAGCTCGACTGACTCGACTGGTCGGCGGCCCCTAGCGAGCGTGACGTCGGGTCGATCAGGTCCACAGGTCGGCGATCGGGAGAGCAACGATCCGATCGCCGAGGGGGAGGCGCTGCTCACCCGTATGCAGCACGACGCCGACCACGAACTCGCCGCCGACCCGGTCCAGACGATCGCGGACCGTCGCGAGATGCCGCGCATCCTCGGGCCGCGCGCGCGTGGACGCCTTCACTTCGACGGCGCACACCCGGCCGTCGGTCGTCTGCAGCACAGCGTCGATCTCGATGCCCCCGGTCTCTCGCAGGTGATGCAATCTGATCGGGCGCTCGGCCCAGCTCACCTGCTTGGCGAGCTCGGCCACGACGAAGGACTCGAGCAGGCGTCCGGTCGCCGGCTCGGTAGGGCGACGCAGGGCGTCGAGGTCCTTGCCCAACGAGGCAGCGGCCAAACCGGTGTCGACGGCATGCAGCTTGGGGCGCTTCACGGCGGCCGCACCCAGGTTGCGCCCCCAAGCGGCGACCCGGTGGACGAGGAACGCCGATTCGAGCCATGGCTCATAGGTGCTCGCAGTCGCTCGATCGATGCCCAGCCGTTGGGCCAGAGATGCGGCGACCATCTCGTCGCCGGTCGACGCGAGCAGGAGCCTCGCCATGCGCTCCAGGGCATCGACCTTGCGCAGGTCCGCCGCCGATTCGATCTCTCGGCGCAGCACCGTCTCCAGATAGGCGTCGAACCAGACACCGCGCCCTCTGGCAGACAGCTCCTGGACTTCGGGCATCCCGCCGGTGCAGAGCAGTTCGAGGTAGTCGTCGCGCGGGACGGTCGCGCTTCCATGGCTGAGCAGGCCGTCAGGTCCATCGAGCAAGCGCCCCACGAGGCCGTCGTGCCCACCCAGCCGCTCACCGACGCTGAGCGGCCAGAGCTCGACCACTCCCATTCGGCCGGCGAGGCTCTCGCTCAGCCCCGGGGTGGTGAGGAAGCCCGACGAGCCGGTCAGCAGGAACTGGCCCTTCTCGCGGGTCGTGTCGAGTCGGGCCTTGAGAGCCAGGACCAAGCCGTCGCCGCCCCGCTGAACCTCGTCGATGACAGCTGGACGACCGAGCGAGTCGAGCAGCAGACCGGGATCCGAGCGGGCCAGGTCGCGGACGTCGATGTCATCGAGAGTGACCACCCGAGCGCCCAACTCCGCTGCGATGGCGGTCGCCAAGGTCGACTTGCCCACCTGCCGGGCGCCCTGCAGCAGAACCGACCGGAAGAAGGACAGGTCCTCGAGAAGCCGGGCCCGAGCTCGTCGGGGGATCAGTGTCACAGCGTCACTCTACTGCTACTCCTCATTTTCTGCGGAACATACTCCACAGTTTCTGGGGGTCATGACGAGCATTTTGCGCTGGCCGCGGCGTTGAGCCGAGCTGAGCGCCCCTGTCAACCGCCAGGCCCAGTCGGCGGTGGGAGACTGGACGGGTGACAACTGCAACCGCCCTGTCCCCCACGTCCCGCGACGCCGCCATCGATCGACTGGCCAGCGGTGAGGAGCTCGACATCCTCGTCGTGGGAGGAGGAGTGGTCGGCTGCGGCAGCGCCCTCGACGCGGTCACCCGCGGCCTGCGCACCGGGCTCATCGAGCAGCGCGACTTCGCCTCAGGCACCTCCAGCCGCAGCAGCAAGCTCATCCACGGCGGCCTGCGCTACCTCGAGATGATGGACTTCGCCCTCGTCGCGGAGGCACTCAAGGAGCGCGGCCTGCTGCTCACCCGGCTCGCACCGCACCTCGTCCGCCCGGTGCCCTTCCTCTACCCGCTGACCAAGCCGGTCGTCGAGCGGCCCTACGTCGAGGCCGGCCTGTCGATGTACGACACGATGGCCCGCGCCTCGCGGCATTCCGCGGGCCTGCCCTGGCACAAGCACCTCACCCGCCGCCAAGCGCTGCGAATCGCCCCTGCTCTCAAGGCGACCGCTCTCGTCGGCGCGGTCCAGTACTACGACGCCAAGGTCGACGACGCGCGGCATACGATGGAGATCGCGCGCACGGCAGCCTCATACGGCGCACTCGTCGCGAGTCGCGTTGCGGCAGTGGGCTTCCTGCGTCAGGGCGAGCGGGTCACCGGCGTCAAGGCCCTGGACAAGATGACCGGCCGCGAGTTCGAGATCCACGCCCGCCAGGTCGTCAACGCGACCGGCGTGTGGACCGACGAGACCCAGGCCATGGTCGGCGAGCGCGGACGGTTCCACGTCCGGGCGTCCAAGGGCATCCACCTCGTCGTCCCCCGTGACCGGATCCACTCGACCTCGGGTCTCATCCTGCGCACCGAGAAGTCGGTGCTCTTCGTCATCCCGTGGGGGCGGCACTGGATCATCGGCACCACCGACACCGACTGGAACCTCGACCTCGCCCACCCCGCCGCCACGTCGGCCGACATCGACTACCTGCTGCGGCACGTCAACACGGTGCTCGCGACCGAGCTCACCCAGGCCGACGTCGAGGGCGTCTATGCCGGGCTGCGACCGCTGCTCGCCGGCGAGAGCGACCAGACCTCGAAGCTGTCCCGCGAGCACGTCGTGGCCCACCCCACGCCGGGCCTGGTCGTCGTCGCCGGCGGCAAGTACACGACCTACCGGGTGATGGCCAAGGACGCCGTCGACGAGGCCGCTCGCACGCTCGGCGGCGACGTGCCCGCGTGCGCCACCGAGGACATCCCCCTCGTCGGCGCGGTCGGCTATCAGGCGATGTGGAACCGACGCAAGGCGCTGGCCGCCGAGTCCGGCCTGCACGTCGAGCGGATCGAGAAGATGCTCATGCGGCACGGCGTGCTCACCACCGAGATCCTCGAGCTCGTCGCCGCCGACCCGTCGCTCGGCGACCCGCTGCCCGGGGGCGAGGACTACCTCAAGGCCGAGATCGTGTATGCCGCGTCGCACGAGGGCGCCCTGCACCTCGACGACATCCTGGCCAGGCGGACCCGGCTGTCCATCGAGTCCTTCGACCGGGCGATCACCGCGAGTCGGCCGGCCGCCGAGCTGGTTGCACCGATCCTCGGCTGGGACGCCGCCACGGTCGACGAGGAGGTCGAGCACTACCGTCAGAGGGTCGATGCCGAGCGCACCAGCCAGACGATGCCCGACGACGAGTCGGCCGACCGGGCGCGGCTGCAGGCCCCCGACCGGGGCTGAGTCCGCCCGAGCGGGCGCGGGGAGCCGCCGGCGGTGCGTGGCCAAGGCCACCCCACCGGCGCAGCGGCTCGCCAGCCCCCTGGTGGGAGGATCGAGGCGACCCCATCAGCACCGCCCGGAGGACCCCGATGACCGAGACCGCCGCGAAGATCACGACCGGCAACTTCTTCGAGGACTTCCGGGTCGGCCAGCAGCTCGTGCATGCGACGCCCCGCACCATCACCGACGGTGACGTCGCCCTCTACCAGGCGCTCTACGGCTCCCGCTTCGCAGTCACCAGCGGCGCGACCTTCGCCGCCTCACTCGGTATGCCGCGGCAGCCGGTCGACTCACTGCTCGTCTTCCACGTCGTCTTCGGCAAGACCGTGCCCGACGTGTCGATCAACGCGGTGGCCAACCTCGGCTACGCCGGCGGGGTCTACGGCGCGCCCGTCTACCCCGGCGACACCCTCACGACGACCTCCGAGGTGATCGGCCTCAAGGAGAACTCCAACGGCCGCACCGGCGTCGTCTACGTCCGCTCGACGGGCGTCAACCAGGCCGGCGCGACCGTCCTGGACTACGTCCGCTGGGTGATGGTCAACAAGCGGGACGCGAGCACACCGGCGCCCGACCCGGTGCTGCCGGAGCTGCCCGAGTCGGTCCCTGTGGACCGGCTCGTCGTCCCCTACACGATCGCCGACTACGACACGACGCTCGCCGGATCGCCCTACCTGTGGGACGACTACGCACCCGGCGAGCGGATCGACCACGTCGACGGGATGACCGTCGAGGAGGCCGAGCACATGATGGCGACGCGCCTCTACCAGAACACCGCCAAGGTGCACTTCAATCAGCATGTCGAGGCCCAGGGCCGCAACGGCCGGCGCATCGTCTACGGCGGCCACGTCATCTCGATCGCCCGCGCGCTGTCCTTCAACGGGCTCGGCAACGCCCTCTCGCTCGCGGCGATCAACGGCGGCACGCACGCCAACCCGACCTTCGCCGGACACACTGTCTACGCATGGTCGGAGGTGCTCGATCGGCTCGAGCTGCCCGGCCGCACCGACGTCGGCGCCCTGCGGCTGCGCACCGTCGCGACCAAGGACCTGTCGTGCGCGGAGTTCCCGCTGCGCGATGCGGACGGCCGCTACCGCCCTGAGGTCGTCCTTGACCTCGACTACACCGTGCTCATGCCGCGCCGCTGACCGATTCGACCACGTCGGCCGTCAGATCCACAGCGGGATGCCGTGCGGGTGCACCAGGCCGAGGATCCGCCCGTCGACCGCGAGCGCCGCGTCGGCCGCCGGCCCGTCACCCGGCTCGTGCTCCATGGTCACGTGCGCCAGTGGGATCCGCGAACGCGCCTGTGCCACAGCTGCTTCCGTCCGACGCGTCTCCTCGGGCGGCCAGTACATCCGGGTGATGCTCTGCCACACGATGGTCAGCACGTCGTCGTCGACCGGATCGGCCAGTCGCCGCTCGAGCCACTCGCCCGCCCCCGCCGCCTCGACGGTCACCGGGTGCTGGCGGACGACCTCGAGGGCCGCGCGCAGCCGCTCGTGCCGGTGCAGCTGCCACGGCCAGACGAACGACGTGAGGTATGCCGCGCCCGCCGGCGTGTGCGCCGCCACCGGTGCGACGTCGCAGCCGACTCGGTCGACGACCGAGAAGTCTTGCGGCGCAATACGATCCGCCTTGGTGTCGAGGAGGAGTGGAGAGTCCTCCGGCCCCCACGTCCAGTCGACACCGGCATACCGGAAGCGATCGACGAGCAGGTTGAGCCCTCCCGACGCACCCGGCTCGAGCAACCGCACCCGGCGCAGGCCGTGCTGGCGCACCGCCTCGAAGATGCCGACGAGCAGCGCCGCCGATCGGCCGGGCTCGTTCGTCTGCGGGGCCAGCTCCAGCCCGCGGGCGAGCTCCACGACGTGCTCGGCAAGCACCTCGCGCAGCACCGGCCACACCCCCTCCGGCCCGGCCGTGCCGCCGAGGCAGGCGTAGAACGGCTCGAGCTCGGGCGCACGGCCGTCGAGGACGATGCGGAAGACGCCCGCGAGCAGGCGCAGCTGCACGACCGTGCCGCTGGGGCTGTCCTCCCAGCCGCGGCAGATGTCGCGCACCGGACCGCCGGCCTCCCAGTCGTCGGCCATCCCGCGCACCGCGTGCCCGTAGAGGTGGGAGGCGCCCCCGAAGTGCGACCGGAACCGCTCCGCGAGCGTGGCGCCGGTGTCGAAGACCACCATCTCCCCAGCATTCCACGCGCAACCCCCGGCCTCCTCGCGCGTCTGGACCGTCGTGCAGCCCCCGACGACCGCAGCGAGCGCAGGCGCGATGAGTAGCCTCACCGGCATCGACCTGCACAGCCTGTATGCCGCGCACCGGCTCCCGCTCGTGCGTCTGGCTGTGCTCCTCGTCGACGACGTCGCAACTGCCGAGGACGTGGTCCAGGACGCCTTCGTCGGGCTGGCGCGGCATACCGGATCGATGCGCGACCCGAACGCGGCACTGGCCTATCTGCGTCGCTCGGTCGTCAACGGAGCCCGCTCCACGCTGCGCCGGCGAGGCACGGTCCGGCGCTTCCTGGCCCGGGCGACCGAGCCGCCGCCGGAGCCACCGGCCGACGGGGACGTGCTGCGTGCCGATACCAACCGCGAGGTCCTCGACGCCGTGCGCCGCCTGCCGCCGCGGATGCAGGAGGTGCTCGCGCTGCGCTACTGGTCCGATCTCACCGAGGCCCAGATCGCCCATGCCCTCGGCATCTCCGAGGGCACCGTGAAGTCCACTGCGAGCCGTGCCCTCGACCGGCTCGAGACGCTGCTGGAAGGACGCCGATGAGCACGCGAGACACCGAGGAGCTGCTGCGTCGGGCCTATGCCGCGCGGGCGGCCGAGGTGACCCCGCAGACCCTCCAGCGCCGCTACTCCTCACCGACCGAGCGTCCGGGGGGCCACGCCGACTGGGCGGACCCGAAGGCCGACGGCGGTGGCGCCGAGCCGGGGCGGCGGGTCGTGCGGCTGCGGCCGCGCGGCACGACCACCCGGTGGCTCGCACCGGTCGCCGCGGCCGCGGCGCTCGCCCTGGTGAGCCTGCTCGTCTGGCGGCTCGTGCCCGGCCCGAGCGCCATCGGCCCGGGACCGGGCGGCCGCGTCACCATCGCCACCGGCGAGCCGTCGGACAGCCCGCCGGTGGCCACCGCTGCGACCAGCGCGCTGCCGGTGCCCTCGACCGGGACGGGCGTGGCTGGGAGCTCGAGCGCGCCGCGGACGCTGAGCCAGCCGTCTCCGTCCGGTGAGTTCTCTCGGGACCAGATCCCGTGGGATCTCGTCGGCGACGGTTGGGTGGTCGCCGTGTGGCGTGACCGCCTCGACCCGGCCCGGGCCGTCGGCACGCTCTACCTCGTCTCGCCGGTCGGCGCCCGGTTCTCGATCGGCACGCTGACCCCGGGTGAGCGGATCACCGACCTGTCGCTCGACGGGCGACGGGCGCTCACCGTCGATCCGTCCGGCACGACGCGCGAGTGGGACCTCGCCGCCGGGAGCCCACGGGTGCTGCCCATTCCGCGCAACCCGGTGCCGACGTCGGTGAGCTACACGCACCCGCAGGGCCGGGCGCTGCTCGTCGTGGCCGGTGGCGCGACCCGCTTCGCCGTCGACGGCAGCACCCAGCTCGCCTTCCCGGCCGGCGAGGCCGACTGGGGCTCGGGCTTCGTCGCGCTCGCCGACGGCACGGGCTACGTCGTCGCCGGGTCGGGCGCCGGTCCGGTGCTCGTCGGCAACGGCACCGGCGCCATCGCTCGCCGATATGCCGCGCCCGCCGGGCTCGCGACCTGCCGACCGATGCGGTGGTGGTCACCGACCGTCGTGCTGGCCGCGTGCTCGGCTGCCGACGGCGTGCGGCTGGTGCTGTTCCCCCTGGATGGGTCGCCCGCGACGATCGCCGGCTCGGGCGCGCGGGTGCTGGACGCCTGGCCGCATGCTGGCGGGCAGATCGGCAGTCGGGACTCATGCCAGCCGCCGGTGCTGATCGGCTCCGGGCCGCGCGCCGAGGTCACCCCGCTGTCAGCCAAGAGCCTTGCCGGACAGTCGATCACGGTGCTCGACGTCCAGGACGGCAGGGCGCTGCTGCTCGGGGTGGGCTGCACCTCCCTCGACGACACGTCGCCGATGACCCTCACGGCGCTGGACGTCGCCTCCGGCGCCGAGGTCGCGCTGCTCGGCCCGGGTGCCAACGGCGGCACCGTCGGCATGGCGCTGATCGTTGGGCGGCTCTGACGGCTGGGCGGCAGGTTCCCGGGGGCTGGGTGGCCGGGTGGCCGGGTGACAGCCGGGACTAGGCTCCCGAGAAGGCCGAGACGATCGCGGCTGGTCTGCGATCGGCGACTGCCCGTGCGATCGGCGACTGCCCCAGACGCTGATCGTCGAAACAGCTGCCCATCGCCGACTGCCTGCGCGATCGGCGACTCCCCCAGACGCCAATCGTCAAAACAGCTGCCCATCGTCGACTACCTGCGCGATCGGCGACTGGTGTCCGCGTTTGGCGACAGGCCCGCCCCGGCTCCCTGGGGCAACCGTGGATGCTCCAGCGAGCGCACCATCCTGGGGCAACCGTGGATGCTCCAGAAATGCAGCGATGGCGGAGCATCCGATAGCCGCGCGGACCCCAGACCCGCCCCGGGCGACCCGCCGCCGACCCGCCGCCGACCTCCCTCGCCGATCGCACGGCGAAGGCACCTGCCAGAATCGGCCTGTGGTGGACTCCCCGGCAACCAGGCCACTCGCCATCACCCGCAGCCACGGGCCGGTGATCGACCGGATCGTCGGGTGGCGGCACGACCACCTCGAGGGGGTGTCCTCCAGCGGGCTGGTGCTGGCCACCGCGGCATACGTGAGCGCCAACACCCCCTCGCTGCTGCCCCGCCCGTGGTACCTCCAAGGCCTGATCGCCGCCATCTGCGCCCTGCTCGGCCACGTCGTCGGCGCCACTCTCGGGGACCTCGCCAAGCTGCTGGCCCGGCTCGCCGGACTTGAGGTGAGCGTCAAGCCGGCGGCCCGACGCCTGCTGCAGTGGGCGGTGGTGGTGCTCGTCGCCCTCGGCCTGCTCGCCTTCCCCCTGCTCAGCCTGCGCTGGCAGCAGTTCACCGCGACGACCGCCGGTCAGTCGCCACCCGGCCTGGGCTGGGTGGTCGCCTCCACCGGGACCGCCGTGCTCGTCTTCGCCCTCGTCCTCGGCATCTGGCGGCTGCTCGCCGGCCTCACCGAGCGGCTCACCCTGCGCCTGGAGAGTCGTCGGCTGCTGCGCGAGAGCCTCGCCCGCGCGATCGCGACCGTGCTCGTCCTGGCCGCCGTCCTCGTCGTCGTCGAGCGGGTCGTGTTGCCGGGCGGCATGCAGTTGGCCCGCGCCCAGGCCGACAAGGTCAACGCCCAACAGCCGCAAGGGCTTTCAGCGCCCACCTCGCCAGTCCGCTCCGGCGGGCCGGGCTCCCCCGAGACGTGGCACAGCCTGGGATCCGACGGCTCGATCTTCGTCTCGCTCGGCCCCAGCCGCGCCGACATCGAGCGGGTCACCGGCCGGCCGGCCAAGGACCCGATCCGCGTCTTCGTCGGGGTCAACGACGGCGACCTCCGTCACAGCGCCGACCGGGTGCTCGCCGAGCTCGACCGCACCCGCGCCTGGGAGCGGCGGTCGATCTACCTCATCACGGCGACGAGCACCGGCTTCGTCAACGAGTGGAGCGCCTCGACCTTCGAGTTCCTCGGCCAGGGCGACACC
>Ga0116151_10000438_pt1 | contig 37682 bp, 43 predicted proteins | sample AD_UKC117_MetaG_FD_89893 | JGI IMG/M metagenome (GOLD analysis project Ga0116151, IMG submission 89893) | Active sludge microbial communities of municipal wastewater-treating anaerobic digesters from Hong Kong - AD_UKC117_MetaG | ecosystem: Engineered > Bioreactor > Anaerobic > Digestate...
ACGTGACCTCGCTCGAATAGGAGCCTCTAAAAAAGTTCTTTTGCAGGGGATCCCCCCTGCGCCCGGAGGCTCCGCCTCCGAACCACCGCTTAGGGCCAAGCCCTAAGAACCCACTTTTTGCATGTGTCCCGAATCATTCGGGGATTCCCAGGGAACGTGTCCCTTGGGTGGGATAGCAGGCGGAATCGCTGCAAAAAAAATCTTTTTACCGACCCTTGCGGAGCGCAGAATGCGCTCCGTTTTTGCGCCCCGGCGGTCGGCTGCGAGACCGCCGCTCAATTGACATTTGGTTGAAATTCGTATATATTCTAGGCGTTATTTGCACTCGTACTACAAGAATCTGATAAAATGGGATGGAATCGAATATGGAACAAAAAATCAGGCGGCGCCGCGGCGACCGCCGCGATGCTACGCTCGTGCGCGACCTCGACTCCATGCACGCGTTCTTTCCGCTTATGATGCCGAACCGTGCAGACAACGAAGCCTTCATTCAGGAACTGATCGACCTGACTGCTATCGAAGCCTATCTGGAAAAGAAAAACGCAGCAAACCCCGAACATAAATATACGCTTTTCCATGTGATCCTCGCCGCGCTGTCCCGCACGGTGCAGATGCGTCCGCGCATGAACCGTTTCCTCATCGGCGGCAAATATTACGACCGCGACAACATCACGTTTTCGCTGATTGCAAAAAAGGCGTTTTCGGACACGGGCGACGAGTCGATCGTCATCCTCAAGTACGATACCGACAGCGAAAAACCCGCCGTCGACGTGCTGCACGACAAGCTCTGTGCATTCGTTTATTCCATGCGCACAACGGACAAAGTCGACAACACGACGGACATTCTGGACACGATGGCCAAGGCGCCGCAGTGGCTCCGCCAGCTCATGATGGACGTCCTGCGTTCGCTCGACAGGCACGGCAAAATGCCCAAAGACATCGCCAAAGAAGACCCCTACAACAGCACGGTGTTCATCTCGAACCTCGGCTCCATCAAGCTCAACGCGGGGTACCACCACCTCTCCAACTGGGGTACCAACTCCGTGTTCGTGGTCGTCGGCGAAAAGCACATGCAGCCTTTCTACGGCGCGGACGGCGCCGTTGACGTGCATCCGGCGCTCAGTCTCGGCATCACGCTGGACGAACGCATCGGCGACGGATACTATTTTTCCAAGACCATCCGCCTGCTCAAAAAACTGCTTTCCGAGCCGGAGCTGCTCGACGTCCCGGCAAACGAGGAACTGAAAATTGAGTACTGAAAACATCCGTTTGGAAGACATGTCCAACGTCAAAGCGCCCTGGCTGGCGTTCTATGGCGAAGTGCCGCGGAATCTGACCTATCCGGACTGCTCGATGTACGCGCTTGTGGAGCGCAGCGCCGGGCTCTATCCCGGCAACATCGCTTTTACCTTTATGGGCAAGGCCACGCGCTACGACCGCATGATCGAGGAAGTGAAGCGCACGGCGCGCGCGTTTTCCGCGCTCGGAATCCGCGAAGGCGACAAAGTCATGCTCTGCATGCCGAACTGCCCGCAGATCGTGCTTTGCTTCTACGCGCTCAATCTCATCGGCGCAATCGCCGTGATGATCCACCCGCTTTCGAGCGTCGGCGAGATCGCGTTTTACATCAAGGACTCCAATTCGCGCGCGGTGGTCACGCTCGACCAGTTCTACGGCAAGTTTGAAGAGGTGCGGCAGACGACTCCGGTCGAAACGCTCGTGCTCACAAGCGTCGCCGACGCTCTCAAACCGCTGATGAAGATCGGCTACAAGCTCACCCAGGGACGCAAGATCAAGGTGCCGAAAAACGCGCCCGTGCTCTGGTGGAAGGACTTTTTAAACGGCGCGAAACCCGTTTCGGAGGACTGCTTCAAAGCGCGCAAAGCCAACGACCCCGCCGTCATCCTCTTTTCCGGCGGCACGACGGGCGTGACCAAAGGCATCCTCTTAAGCAACCTCAATTTCAACGCGCTGGGCATGCAGACCGCCGCGATGAGCAACTGTTTTTCGCCCGGCAAGCGCATGCTCGCCGCCATGCCGATGTTCCACGGCTTCGGCCTCGGCGTGTGCATCCACACGATGATCGCGCACGGCGCAACTGCCATCCTCGTGCCGCGCGTATCGGTGGAAAGCTATGCAAAGCTGCTCAAAAAGGAACAGCCAAACTACATCGCGGGCGTGCCGACGCTCTACGAGGGCATCACGCGCAACCCCTTTATGGACGGCGTGGATTTAAGCTGCCTGCTCGGTGTGTTCTCCGGCGGGGACAGCCTCTCCATCGAGCTGAAAAAGAAGTTCGACCGCTTCCTGCAGGACCACGGCGCGACCGTTCAGGTGCGTGAAGGCTACGGCACGACCGAATGCGTCACCGCAAGCTGCCTCACCCCCTACGACATGTACCGCGAAGGCAGCATCGGCCTGCCGTTCCCGGACACGTTCTACAAAATCGTCAGGGTCGGCACGACGGACGAAGTCCCCTACGGCGAAGAAGGCGAAATCTGCCTCTGCGGGCCGTCGGTCATGATTGAATACGTCAACCAGCCGGAAGAAACCGCCAGCACGCTGAAAAAGCACGCCGACGGGCACACCTGGCTGCACACGGGCGACCTCGGCGTGATGGACGAGGACGGCTTCATCTATTTCCGTCAGCGCATCAAGCGCATGATCGTCACCAGCGGCTACAACGTGTATCCCTCGCAGGTGGAAAACGTCATCGACGCGCACGACAAGGTGCTCATGAGCTGCGTCATCGGCGTGCCGGACTCCTACCGCATGCACAAGGTCAAGGCCTTCGTCGTGCTGCGGCCGAACGTGCTGCCCACGCCCGCGCTCAAGGAGGAAATCCTTGCGCACTGCCGCAAAAACATCGCCAAATACGCCATGCCGTATGATATCGAGTTCCGCAGCGAACTGCCCAAGACACTCGTGGGCAAGGTAGCTTATACCGTGCTCGAAAAAGAGGAGCTTGAAAAACAGGTCGGATGAGTTTATACTGGCAACAGGCTCGGCAAGTGCCGGGCCTGTTTTTTTTGTATTTTGCGGCGGTTTTCATACAAAACCTCGTTTTGCGCGCGCCGAATGCCGGATCGCCGTCCGGCTTTCGCCGGAATCAACGATTTAAGGGCCGCGGCCCTTAACAATCCCCGGGGGTTCCCGGCAAGCAAATCCGGCTCGGTAAGTGCCGAGTTCGTTTTTAACATTTTGCAGGAGGATTTTTTATGCGGTATTGCATGAACTGCGGAAAAGCGCTGCCCGAAGACACGGCCAAATTCTGCCCGAGCTGCGGAGCAGCCGTCCCGGATGGGACGGCGGAACAGACCCCCGCCGCTTCGCCGCCCCCTTCCGAAACGCCGCAAAAGAAAAAAAGAGCGACGCCCGCCGACGCGCCGGACGGACTCGACAAAGCGGCTTTCGTCAAACTGTACTCCGACGGACGGCGGAACTGCGTCGCCGCGTCGATCCTCGGCTATTTCTGCACGGCGATGACGGCGTTTGTTGCGCTGTCGAATTTTATCGATTATATCGGCATTTTTGCGCTGCTGGACGCGGCGATCATTTTGACATTGAGCCTGTTGATCCACCTGCTGCGCAGCAGGATCGCCGCCGTCCTTCTTTTGGCATACTCGCTTTATAACGTCGTTATCATGCTGATTTCGACCGGCGAGTTTTCCGGCTGGCTGGTCGTGGTTGCGGGCGTTCTGGCCGTTTTCGGCACGTTTCAAAGCGCAAAGGAGTGGAAAGAATATCAGCAGCGCTCCGATTCGGAGGCCAATCCATACGCTGACGTCCGCTGAAGCAAACCGCCGCGGCGGACGGCTGCCGTATATATGCAGCATCCGCTGCAAAACGCCGCCGACCCCCACCGCAAACCGAATCCGGGCGCAATAAAAGCAACGTAAAAAACGCCCGGGCATTTCCCGCGAAATGACTTGACACCCTTTCGGCGGTTGCCTATAATAGAAAAGCACGAGTTGCCAATGTAGCTCAGTTGGTAGAGCAGCTGATTCGTAATCAGCAGGTCTGGGGTCCGAGTCCCCACATTGGCTCCATTTTTTCGGGGTGTAGCGCAGTTTGGTAGCGCGTTTGGTTCGGGACCAAAAGGTCGCTGGTTCAAATCCAGTCACCCCGACCACTAAAAAGTCCTTAGGCCATAACGGCTTAAGGGTTTTTTAATTTGGGTTTTTGTTTGACTGTTTTTTCCAAGTGACAACAAAAAAACAGCACGGGGATTGACCCACGCTGTTTTTCAGTGTCTATACATGTTTATCAGCCTTTCCTTTCACGCGGCACCGGCTGCCGGGGCTAACTCTCGGCCGGATTTTCTTTTGGCGCATCCGAATCCGAACAATCCGCTTCGTCCAGCCCTCCGACCTGCATGATCGCCGCTTCCATCGAGCAAAATATCGGTTCAGGCGTGTATTCGAGCACTTCCACCTCCGTTTTCCGGCTCCACCAGTGCGGCCTGGTTTCTTCGTAAACTTTTCTGTCCGGAAAATACACCACAACGCCCTGATTGATAATAAAGACCAGGTCTTCTATCGTTTTGGCCTGCATAATTTTTATCATCCCCCTGAATTCAAAACCACATGTCCTGAACTATCCCCTGCTGATTCTTGAAACCCATCCTTCCGCTTCACCGTATCCGCTCAGGAGGGTGCGCTTTCGTCTTCCTTTTTGAGTGCCTCGTCAACGATCGTTTTCCAAAGTCCTGTCGCAATCACTTTTCTGTAAATCTCCGATCCGATGTTGGTGCGAAACGCGGGGTATTTGCGCAGAAACGCTTCCTCGCTTGCGTACAGGCCGTCGCCGACTTCGATTCGGTCCGTTCCGGTGCCAAGGCCATTATTATCTTTAAATGCGTAGTTAAGCACGCGCCGCCTGCCGGATTCGCATTTTTGATAGTACACGAATGCACCCAGCCCGATCACCGCGCCCGCGCCCAACGCCAGCCAGAAGGATGTGCGGTCCAATATTAAGGTCAAAACGAATATAACAATCGCTCCGATGAAACCTCTTGAGAGCGCGAGACCGCCTGCGACGGAGGCGAGGCATTTCCTGCACAGCCCCATGCGTGCCGCGCCGGAGAATCTTTCCTCCGTACGACTGACAGCGCCGATACTGTTTCCTGTCCGGGAAACGAGGAGATAATCCCGAAAGCATACCACCTCGTTCTTTTTACACATTTCACAGGTTTTCATAATTCCCCTCCAAATCTGAATCGCCGGAGTTGTTTTTTCCAGCATAAGGCGATATTGTTCTTTTTCCCGTAATACCTGCAATATAGCATCGATTTTCGCACGCAGCGTCATGCCTATGTTTGAATTGTAGTTGCAATATCCAACAACGTCAATCAGTAATCCATTTATAATCCGGCCCGCAGATTCATCCGTCCTTCCGCCGCAGGCAAAAGCAGCCCTCCCGTCCTTTCTAAACCGGCACGCACGCGGCGCCCCGGCTGCCGGGGCTAACTCTCGGCCGGATTTTCTTTTGGCGCATCCGAATCCAAACAGTCCGCTTCGTCCAGCCCTCCGACCTGCATGATCGCCGCTTCCATCGAGCAAAAAATCGGTTCAGGCGTGTATTCGAGCACTTCCACCTCCGTTTTCCGGCTCCACCAGTGCGGCCTGGTTTCTTCGCAAACTTTTCTGTCCGGAAAATACACCACAACGCCCTGATTGATAATAAAGACCAGGTCTTCTATCGTTTTGGCCTGCATACGCTTCACCGCGCTTTCATGATATTCAGAAAAATACCGGAAATGCCCTTTTGTTTGATTGTATCGTGCGCCCGCCGCCGCGTCAACGCGCGGCGAATCAAAAAAAACAGCAGTCTGCCCGGCTAAATTTGCTCTTCTCCCCAAAAAGCAAAAGAGCGCTCCCGCAAATAGCGAGAGCGCTCAGCTTGTCAAAAAAGTCCTTGGGATTGTTAAGGGTCGCAGCCCTTAACCCGTTTTTTCCGGCTGCGCCGGTTCATCCGGCACAACGGACCGGCCGTTTAGGGCGGTTTCTCTGTGCTCTTTGCCGTCCGGGAGTCCGAAGAACGAGAGGCAAAGAGCGGTTATCCCGTCAAAAAACTGGTTTTTTGACGGTCTCAGCGCTCCCGCAAATAGCGGGAGCGCTCTTTTGCCATATGTCATTCGCTCGCAATGCTGTCCCTGATCTTCACCCACAGATCGTGCACGAAGCTCGGCCCGCGGCCCAGCGCAACGCCGGTGAGCACGTACATCGCGTACAGCAGCACCGGCTGTGTGATTTCCACCACGCCCGCGAGGAAGCTGACCTTCGCCACGACGGCGATCAGGATGCCGATGCACATGCTCACGATCTCCGCAATCGTGATCTTGCCCGCGGTCTTGTCCCAGAAGGGCTTGAGCTGCTGCACGATCGCCTCGATGAATAACGCGATCAGAATCATGTTTGTCAATGTCATTTCCGTTTCTCCTTTATTGGTTTATTCTTTGGGTTCCGACGGCATGTCGCACATCTTTTCAAAGAGCGCGCGCACGCCGTGGTTGCCTTTGAGCGCTTCGTACTGCGTGAGCATGTCCGACACCGAATCGAGCACCAGCACCGGGCAGTACCCCTGCCGGTCGCACTCGCCGTATGCCTGGATAATCTCGTAGCGCAGCAGCGCGCGCATCCCGCTCCGGGTCGCCTGACTGCGTTTCCACATCGCCGTGAACGCGGCCAGCAATGCCGCGCACGCCGCCTCCGCCCAGTACTTCACGAACCATTCCTTCATGTATTTCCCCTCCGCCAAATTATCCTTTTGCTTCCGTGTCGATTCCCGTCACCGCTCCGTCGTCGCCGATCGTCAGGCGGTTGCGGTTCAGGCTGGCCTTCAGCCCGAACGATCTCGCGAAATACCCAATCAGCACCGCAGCCATCGCCGTCATAGCCGTAACCGGGTAGGTCACGCTCATGGTCACGTCCAGAAAGCACGCGACGGGATAGACCACGATGCAGCCGATCGTCAGAATGAAAAATGCGATCAGCCCGATACGGCTGAACCCGTTTATGAACCGCAGTTTCTTCACTCCTTCACCAGCTTCGCGTAGCGCGGAATGTTGCAGGAAACGAATCCCGCCCCGGCCGGACAATCCACGCCGTACCAGCCGGTGTCGTCGTCGAATTCCTCAAACGGGAGCTTTTCGTTTCGCGCTACGTAGATGATTTTGCCGCCGAGACCTGCGGGGTTGCGCACGTTCACCTTACCGGTGATCTGCACGTATGGCGGATCGATCTGGTCGGCTTCGGACGCGTAGTCCTCCGCGTTTCCCGCGCTCCCGCCGTCCTCCAGCACCGTCAGCGCGTGCCCGGAGCGCAGGTAGATACCGCCGCGCCGCGCGTATTGGTCGCTTTCGAGATGCGCCGCGTCGGCGTAGGCGGTAAACTTGCCGGTCGCCATGAGCAAGCGGTACATGTTGCCGGAATACCCGATCGCAACGTCGAGCCCCGACGCGATCAGCGCGGTGAAGATGAGGCTCGTGCAGTCGACGTCGCCCTCCGCCGTTTCGACACTCACGCCGTTCTGAATCGCTTTGTACAGCCCCTTGCGGTTCGGCTGGGAATAGCCGACGCCGGGATTGCCGCACGCCGCCTCGATAAACGCCGCGAACCGCTCGCGCAGATCGTCGTCGTTGCATTCGAGGTAATACTTCCAGCCCACGCCCCTGCTGTTTTTGGCGTACCAGGTCGCAAGCACAACCTCCTTGCCCGTCTGGTCGCCGACTTCCGGCCCGGTGATGCTGCCGTTTTCGTCCATAACGGCATGCCCGATCTTTACTGCCAAACTTTTCCCTCCAATCAAAAAAGAGGAGCCCGAAGGCTCCGTTTAACCCGCCGGTCATCCGGCGGGTTGTTCGTCCACTCCGGCCGCCTGCGCCGCCGCCTCGATTTCCGCAAACGTCGGCACGTTTACGCCGTCACGCGTGAACACACCGCCGGCATATTGGTCGCCGATCGCCACCGGGCGGTCGGAAACACACACAGCGTTCGGGAAATCGCCTGCGTTTGCGCCGCAGAGCCAGATTACGTTCGTTACCACGCCGTTTTCAACCAGCGCATAGTTTACGGGGTTTTCCATGTTTTGCCTCCTTACGCCGCGCGGGCGTTGCGGATGATTACGATGCCGGAGCCGCCAGCCGCACCAGATTTATCACCCATACCGCCGCCTCCGCCTCCGGTATTATTTGCACCAGCTGTAGCGTAGGTACCGTTACCACTTCCGTTTCCGCCACCACCAGCGCCTCCAGAACCGCCTGCCCAGTCACCGCAACCTCCGCCGCCACCACCGGCATAAAGCGCGCCCGTTGATAACCCAAACTCTCTAGTAGTCGCCCCTTGCCCGTCTCCACCTGCATCGCCCGCGCCGTTGGAGCCATCTGTCCCCCCGGCACGCACCGATGTAATGGAATTATTCCTCGCTGTACCACCGCCGGAACCCCCGTCGCCTCCAGATACATTCGTATCGTTTGATGCCGCTCCATAGTATCCGCCGCTCTTCGAAAGGCCAAACGCAGACGATGTGCCGCCATTAGAATTAATGCTTCCTCCAGCACCGATGGTGATAGCATACGCTGTACCAGCTGTCAGCGATAGAGACATCCATGTGCCGGTATACCCGCCACCGCCGCCAGCTCCTAGATGCCACGAATTACCGTCGTCTCCGCCACCGCCACCGCCGCCAACAAGAAAAACGTCGATTGTAAGTTTCTTCTTTGGCGTAAACGTGCCGCTGGAGAGAAACTTGATCCGGAAATCGCCGCTCCCGTCGTCGACCCAAGAATAATTGCCGGTGTACGTGAAATCGTCGGATTTGAACCCTGTCGGGAATGTCAAACAGGGCACCCAGTTTCTGATCATGCTAAATACCCCCACAACGACCATTCGTCAGCTGCTTCCTTTTTCAGCAGCACCGTTACATACCGTTCGGCAATCCCACGCGCCTCGCCCATCGAGTGCAGCGTAACGCCGGACGCACCCGCAATCGTTACCGCTCCGCTTCCATATCTGGTCACAAGAATTTCCGTCCCAACCGGAAAAACAACCGCCGCGTTCGTCGGGATCGTCAGCGTTGCCACCCCCGTGTTGGTGAACTTGACGCGCCGCCCCGCGTCCGCGAGGACTAGCGTATAACTGCCGGTTTTCACAACGGTTTCGACGCTCGCCTGTTCCGGCAGCACCTTAGCGCTCGTATTGAGTCCGGCCGCGCCGATATTCGCCTGCGCCTGCGCTTTCTGCGCGCTGGAAAGCGTCTGCGCGCCGGAAAAGCCGACCGCGCCCATGTTCGCCTGTGCCTGCGCTTTCTGCGCGTCGGTCAGCGTCTGCGCGCCGCCGTAATACACGAACTTCGTGGGATCGTCCCCGCCCGGCTCGTGCGTTGCGGCATGGTCGATCACCGCCTCGCCCTGCATGTCGCTGACGAGCTGCTGCGCCTGCGCCAGCACTTCGTTGATCTGCGCGGTGGCCATGGAGGTATCGACTTCGACCGTTTCGGTCACGACCCCGCAGACCGAGGCGTCGAGCCGTTCGTCCGTAATCATTGCGGCCGTGACCGCCAGCGTACCCGCGGCGACGCTGACCCGTGCAAGCGAAATCTGCCGCAGCGACGCGTCGTTCGTCAGCGCCGGCGCCGCAGGAGAAACCGCATTCGTGCCTTTGAGCACCTTGATCTCCGGCTTTTGCGCATAGTTCGGCGTGGACCATTCAACGATGATCCGGTCGATCCGGCTTAAAGTGCCGTCCGCCGTGTCGAGGTTCAAATTAAGCGGCTGCGCCGTCTGTGCCTGCGTGTCGTTCCACCAGACGATTCCGTTGCCGTTTGCATCCGTCATCCATCCGATCCCGTCGGAAACCGTTACGGCCATCTGCCCGTCGACGGCGGCGACCGCCGCGTTCCCTTCCGCGCCGAATACGCCGCGCGTCCTGCCGTGATGCCATTTCATCGGATATTCCGCGCCGATGAACTCGTCCGCATTATTGGGGTAACTCTTTATTTCTGCCATAATTTCAGTTCTCCTATCACGTCAAGTGCCGGTTCCCCGAGCACAAGTTCCGTCGTTTCTCCGTTCATGTCCATGCGCCGTTTCACGCCCTTGATCCGGGCGGTGAACATCATCCCGTATTTACGGGACGCACACTTCACAACGTCGCCGAGCGAGTAGGCGTTGCCGAGCTCCGACGCGTCGATCAGCACCGAAAAACTCGACCTCCGCACATGCTTGGCGAGCTCCTCCGCGCCGCACTGGGCAAGCCTGGCCCGGTACGCCGCGAGCGTTTCCCCGCTCTGCTGGGAAACGCCGCCCGCCTCCGCCCACATTTCATAGCGGTCGCCGCCCGTCGCCGTCCCGACAATCTCCACGACCTCCGCATCGTCGAATTTGCCGATTACGTAGCAAACGTTTTTAAAAACGCTCGCGTCGTCGCCGATCTTCAGGTTGCTCGCCGTGCCCATCTCGTCGGAGAACACGACCGCGTGTATGCCGTCCGTCAGGTCGGCGCCTTTGTAGATTTCGAACACGTGCGTCAGCGTGTCTGCGTCCCACGTCATGCGGTGTCCGAGCTCGGCGGCGTCCAGAAGCGGAGTCGCCTCGTCGAGCAGTTCGCCGCCGTACAGTACGGAAGCCGCCGTCTCCGTCAGTCCCTTTACGCCTGCAAGCGCAACGTGCGGCAGTTCCCGCAGGTTCGCCGCAATCCCGGCGTATAAATCCGTCTCAATCGTCTGAATCGCCGCGGGCGCGGCGAACACGCGCTGATTGAGCAGCGTGTCCGTCGTGTACCCGTTTGCGGTGATTCGGTTCTGCGAAGAGTCGATCGTAACACTGCGGACGATCATGGCCGTGCCCGTGTCGGTCCTGAGCAGCACCGCGCCTTCCTTGACGATTGCGATGTTGTAGTCCGACACCGAAACGACGAGCGTCAGCTTGCCGGTTTCGTTGTAGTATTCGTCGGTCTGCAGGCTGATTGCGTGCGAAATTTCGTGCCGGTTCGACAGGTCGGGCGTATAGAGTTCCAGGCTCATAGCGCAATCCCCACGATCTCGGTCGAAAAGTCGATGCTGATCTCCATCTGTCCGCCGCCGCTTTCCGCTTCCGGTTTGAGCAGGTTGTCGCCGACCGCCAGCCGGGAAAGCGTGTTATACAGATCGAGCGCGCCGCGGACGTCCCCGTCGATCGTCGAGGTCGCCGTGGTGCCGTTATGCCCAATCGAAACGACGACGCGTTCGCCCGGCTGCAGCGCCTTTTTCAGCAGCAGGTATTCGCCCGTGATCGCATTGGTAATCCGCGGGTTGACCACCTCGCCCTTCGCCGCGAACGTCGCCTGAAACGGCACGGGCACCTGGCCTGTGTTCTGCACGTTGATAAACACCGTTTCCATGCTCTCGGCAAACTTCCACGTTTGTGAAATGTTCCAGGGGAACTTAAATTTATACAGCTGGCCGCTGAGCACCGTGGTGGTGCTCGCGTCCTTCTGCCAGTACGGGTATGGCGCAATCAGCTCAAACTGAAACGGCGCGAACGAGCTGTCCGCGCCGATCGCAGGGGTCGCCGTCGGCCTGCAGTCGATGTAGTAATCGTCCGCGTACAGCCGCCCGGAGAGGTCCGGGCGCACTACGCTGAGCAGCTTGTCCTTCTTGCTTCCGCTCTCGCCATAGATGCGCCCGTTCAGCGTCACGGGCCGCGGCTGGATGTTGACCGAGTCGACCGTCGCGCCGACCTGGCCGATGCCCTGCGACTGCGAGATGGAAACCGTCAGCGTGTCGATGCCGTCCGGCTTCGTGAGCAGCCATCCGTTTGCGAGCGTAAACGCAATTTCCCCGCCGTTTTCGTTGACATAGCGAAATACCGTCTTCATATAGCCCATCAGGTCCACCTCGCTTGTTCAAAGTATGCCGCCGTCGCCGCGGCGAGTTCCACGGGCGTCTGCGGCACGGACGCGATGTTCTGCACGATCTGCACGCCGCCCGCCACGGCCGGCGTACCGCCGCCGTAACTGATCGCCGCGGAAAAACCGCCGGTTACAAGATTGTCCGCCTCGCTGATCGCCTGTTTGACCGCTTCCAGATTGTTTTCAATCCCCGTGGCAAGGCCGAGGGCAATGTATTTGCCGACCTCGTCGCGCATGACGCGGGACGGGCTGTTGATGCCGAGCTTCTTTTTGAACCAGCTCGTCAGGTCCTGAACCCAGACGCTGATCTTGTCCCGGACCCACTGCGTGCCGTTGCTGATACCATTCCACAACCCCATAATCAGGTTTCGTCCAGCCCCGATAAACTCGGAAACCATATCGCTGATCGGCTGCACAATGTTGTCGCTGACCAAGCCGCCCACGCTTGTGTTCAGGCTGGCGAGCATATTGGCGATCCCTTGTCCCAGCATGGTGATCAGCTGTCCGCCCGCTTCGAGGAGCTTCGGCGCATTTTCGACAATCGCATTGAACAGCGCCGCTATGATTTCCGGTATCTTTTCAATCAAAATCGGAATCGCCGTAATCAGCCCGACGGCCAGCCCGGTCAGCAGCGTAACCGCCGCTTCAATGAGCAGGTCGATGTTGTCGAGCAATGCGTTTACGACCATCATCAACGCGCTGATCACAACCGGTATCAGCACGGGCAGCAGCTCGACGATCCCTTCAAGCAGTCCGTTGAGCAACTCCGCCGCGGCTTCCAGCAGAACCGGGAAGTTTTCGTTGAGCGCACCGATGATGGTTTCGACCACCGCCGGCAGCGCGTCGACGATGTTTTGAAGCACCGGCGCAATGTTTTCCGCTACCGCGCTGAAGGAATCGACCACGTTCTGCGCAAGCTCTCCCACGTCCGCATCGCTGTCGCCGAGACCGGTCAGGAAGTTGGAGAAAGCCGCTTTAAGCGTATCAATCGAACCGTTGACGCTTGCGCTCGCCTCCTCCGCGGCCGAACCGGTTATGCCCATCTCGTTTTGCACAACGTGGATTGCATCGGCGACGTCCGCAAAGTTGGACACATCGTATTCAACGCCGGAAATCGCCGACGCTTCCTTGAGGAGCTTTTCCATCTCCTCCTTTGTCCCGCCGTAGCCAAGTTTCAGGCTGTCCAGCATAGAGAAGTTCCCCTCTGCGAACCCCTGATAGGCGCTCTCAAGTTCCTCTATGGACGCGCCCGTTTTGCTGGCGTTGTCGGCCATGTCGGTCACGATTCCGTTTGCATGGTCTGCCGCTGCGGCGGCGTCGCCGTCAAGGCTTTTCAGCAGCTGCGCAGAAAATCCCGACAGCGTTTTAAGGTACTCGCTGGCCGACATCTGCGTCGTCTTGAACGCATCGTTTGCAAACTTCGTCACCTGATCCGAGCTGCTCCCGAACACGGTTTCTACGCCGCTGCCGAGCTTTTCGTAATTGCCATAGGCTTCCACGACGGCCTCGCCCAGCTTGACCGCGGCTTTCGCCGCCGCCTCGCCGGCTTTCGAAACAACTTCCCAGGAAGCCTTCCCGATTGCTGCAACTGCTTTGCCGGCTAGCTTGTCCCCTTCAGAAAGAACGGCGCCTGCCACGACAAAACCTTTTTTCAACGTGGTTGAAAAGCCGCTTGCTTTTTGCGTCGCTTTCTCAAAATTGCCAATGACGTTCGCAGATGATCCTGCCGCCGCCATGGATTTGTCTGCTGTGTCAAGTCCGTTTTTTAACGCCGCTGCAAAGTCTTTCGCCGCTTTGGTTGCTTTCTCAAAATTGGCAGCGACGTTTGCAGACGATCCTGCCGCCGCCATGGATTTGTCTGCTGCGGCAAGATTCTTTCCCCGTGCCGCTGTTAACGAGCTTACTTTTTTGATCGCTTCCTGGACACTGTCTTTGAACGAAGTGATTTTGCTTTTCAGTTTTTCTACGGAATTTACTATGTTATGGATCACTCCGCTGGTGCTCTTACCCGCCGCAGAGAATCCTGCTTTCACCGCGGCGGCGAATCCCATCGCTTTGCCGGTCGCTTGCTCGATGCTCTTGCCCGCCGCGGAGGCTCCTGTCCCCGCCGTGGCGGCCAATTCCGTCATTTTTCCGGTCGCGCTCTCGATGCTTTTGCCCGCCGCCGAGAATGCGTTCTGTACCGCGGCTGCCAATTCCGTCGCTTTGCCGACCGCTTCCTCAAAGCTTTTATTGTAAGCCGAAGCGTCAAGCGTAAGTGTCACGTACACATCGAATATATCCATTTATCTCACCACCAATCCGGCGCGTTTGACCACGTCCTGCGCGATCTCGTCGCCCGTGCGATTGTCGGCCCTGCCGGTGCCGACGAGTTCGCCGAAACTGCGGACCAGCTTGCTGCCGCCGTATTGCCGCATCGTGTTTTCTGTGACGATCTTTGCCGCCTCGCTCGTGTAGATGCAGTAGGCAAACTGCCGCTGTTCCAGCAAAAAGCGGGCGATCATGCAGCGCATGAACACCCGCCCGTTGACCGGCCTCGTTACTTCGCAGATACTTCGGTATGCGGCGTCGCGTCCTCCGTCGGCGCCGCAGAGGTAAAAAGCCCCATCAGCGCCTCGTCGCCCAGCATTTCGAGGATGCTTTTGGTGAGCGTGAAGAGGTTCGTTTTCTCCGCGTACTCTTCGGGCGAAACGCCTTCGAGCGCCGCGAAAATCTGCATCAGGCGGCGCTTGTGGGTTTTGAGCAGATACGGCAGCCCCGCCTTGATGTTGCGCAGGGTGTAGGCCTTGTTGCTCTCGCCTTTGTTCTTTTCGCCCTTAAAGAGCTTTGCGGCCTTTTCGTCCGCGGCAATGTCGCTCACCGGGCCGATCACATCGGCGATCACGTCGAACACGCGCTCGCCGCGAATATCAGAGAGTTTCATAGTTTATGCTTCCTCCGCTGCAACGACGATTGCGCGCGCGCCGTGCTGCACCGCGCCCGTCTCCGTGACGATGACTGCAAGCACGATGTCCATGCCCGTAACCGCCGCGATCTCGTCCGTTCCGTTCCAGGCCGTCCAGGCCGAACCGAGCAGGATATCGCCCGCATAAATATTGCGAAGGCCGTAGCCCGTCTGATAAACGTAGCTCTCGCCTTCGCCGGGGGTCGCCGTCATGCCGGACAGCGCGGTTTTGCCGGTCTGCGTGCCCGCTGCGCTGACGAATTCAAACCAGAAATCGCTCATCTCGGGTTCGCCTTCCTTGATGTAGAACTCCATCGGCACCGCGTCGAGGTCGTCGAGATCGTAGAAGCCTCGGAAATTGACCGCAAAGTTGCCCTTGCCGTCCTTGTTGCTCTGGATGGCGAAGCCGTCCGTGTTCAGCGCGTTCTTCAGGTGAATTGCGATGAACCCGCCGCTGGCGTTGCCGTTTTTGTCGGAATAGTCGCCGATGAACCACACGTCGGCAAAGTCGGACGCTTTCAGCTCGTGCCGGAGCGCGATTTTAGGGGTGCCGATCGTGCTGAGATCGGCCGCGCCGAGGATGAGGCGCAGCGTTTCCGGAACGACCGTCACGAACGTGCCCGCAATGCGCGGCTCGTACCCGGTGATCTTCTGCAGCTGCTTCGTGCCCGCGCGCACGTTGTCCATGTCCTCGCCGTAGTCCACGATGGTCGGCGCGCACGTCGCGTTCACGCCGCCGGTCGTTGCGCCGATGATGTCCGACGCGTCCAGTTCGCCCGTGGCGGGGTTAAAGTCCAGCGCGAGAACGCCGGCGTCGAGCTGCATCTGTGCAAATGCTTCAATCGGGATCTGTGAAAATTTCATGTTTCTTCTCCTTTTCTTTGTGCCGTATTTTGTTTTTGGGGTTTGGTATATCCGCGCTTTGCCCTCGTGCCGTCCCGGCCGGAGGGTTTTGCGCCGATCTCGCCCGTCCCGGGGGCGTTGATCGCGTTCTGTTGCCGCGGGGTGTGCCGCCGGTCAATCCGCGGCGCATCCGCTTTCGTCCTGCCGGCGGTTTCTGTGCCGCAGGGCAGTAAAAAAGCCCGTCCCGCAAGAGCTCCTGCCGCCATGCAGTCAATGCTGTCCGGCGGGAACCCTTGCGTCGGGCTTTCCATGCGGGGATTCGTCCTGCTAAAAAACAGGCGGTCCCGCACAACGTCGAAGGACGGCCGCATTCGGGCCGTCCTTTGCTTCCGGGTATAAGAAAAGACCCCGGAAGGGGTCTTAAGCATTCTTTGATAGTACTATATTAGCACAGAAAAACCGGACATTGGCGGACAAGTATTACGCTTTTGTATGTCATGCTTAATGCAAGCTAATCGAAAGCTTCCTCATCATCGTGAAAAGATTGTCATACTTTACTTTAAAGGCATCGCTTACATCGGGTATTTTGCAATAGCGGGATGGGTTCTTCATACTTAAAACTCCAGCCGAAGATTCAAATGTTACTATTGTATAACCCGTTTCAATAGCTGCCGCAATTAGCCAAGGATCGGCTTCACCGGCATTCGCCCATTCCCTCAATGCATGTGCAGTATAAAACCCGCAAGTCTGAATATACGTCAAGATTTCGGAATAATGAGCTAGTATAGATTTTTGCCTGTGGTCAATATATTGGGCGATTGACAAATCCTTGATCCATTTGCTAAGATTATCATCGCCTTTTTCTACTTCAGCCTTCACAACATCGAGCACTGCAATTCTACCCGATTCTACATTTTCTCCGATCTGATCCCAAAAACATGGAGCGATATCAAACGGATAATAATTTTTATACGGAGTCATAAGTGCGTTAGAATCAATTAAAAAGACTTCCGTGGTTCCTTGCATTTGTTTAGCCTCTCACAGCTTCAAGAAGCCTGCTAAAAGTTGTTCTATTAGTTTTTGTGAGTCTGTAAGCATCCGTATGTAGAGTCGTACCATCCATAATACTGCTCGCAAGGGCAAACAGAAAGCGATGGTCAAGCCTGGTAGCCATGGTCGCATAATAATTGCCGCCCGAACTACTTGTTTTTACTTCACAGCTTTTTGCTATGGCAACAGCCGTTATTTCATTATACTCATCTTTGGTAATATATTTCTGATCAAGAGCTCTTCTTGCAACAACTATAGTACTGCATTTGAAATAGCGAGCAATCTGACATATAGCGTCCTTGGCACTTTTTATCTGAGTGCCTCTCCAGATATTCACAAAAACTTCCATGGGCACTAATATCTCTGCCGCCACAGCATTGCACTTCGTTTCAATATAACCTTGACCGTTAAGAGAAAACTCGCTCCCATTAAAAACACTATTTTGTCCAATCCAAATATGCGCTAATTCATGTACAAGGGAAAAAAGCTGTCCGTTTTTCGTGTCGGTCGCATTAATGAAAATCAACGGTGCGTACTCATCAATTAAAGTAAATGCTCGAAACTCCTCAAAATTCAGGCTTCTCCTTGTATTGCTACCAACAATCCCGTTCATCATTACAATAATGCCAGCAGCTTCTCCTCTTTCCCGTAGGTACTTAAAAGAAGCATCCGCATCTCGGCTGGACTCAAACCAGTTTAATTTTATATCTAGATCGCTCCTTATCCTTTTCGTAAGTGCTTCAACGCTAGTATCATGCGCTCCCGCACCAACTATAGGTAAAATCCGAGCTTCTGTTCTCTTGACATACTCATGCATCCAGTCCTGTATGGAAACCATATCATGAACCGTATCAATTAGCTCACGGCTCGGAGTCGCATATTTTTCGCTTTGTACTGTTCTATATTGAAGGAAGGAATAATCTTCTTGGGGTGGCTGGCGCAGGAAAAAATAGCCTAGCGGAACATGCAAGGTTTTACTGACTTCTTCAACCTTATTGAAAGTTGGGGTCTTTTCTCCTCTTTTCCATTGCTCTAAAAGCATAAATGCTTTCTGATTTTCGCTAGTTTCGGAGATGTTTCTGAATATCCACTCAAATATCTCTGGAGCAATGCTCAAAACCGTAGTCAAATTAGATCCTCCTTTCGTCAATGATAATGCTACTACTGTTATAATACCACAAGAATTGACGATCAAAGCAACAATAACTTGGCAATTTGTAAAATACTGCTGTCCGTTCTTCTCCTAAGTGGCGATAATCAAAGATTTGGAAACAATAATTATATTCGCAATTTGCACGCAACCCTCCTGCACTGCCTCTCGCTATACGACGTTTTTTTCGCCACCTCTTCCCATTTCAGCCCGTCGCAGTAGCGGAGCCTGAGCACTTGCTCGTGCGCGGGCGGCAGCTTCGCCAGCTCCGCGTCCACGAGCGTGAGCTGTTTTTCCAGCGCGATCATCTCCCCGGTGAGCGCGCGCTCCAGTTCGTCCAGCTCCGCGACATACTCCGCCAGGCGGTCGCGCGTCGGGTCGCTGCAACGGCATTCGCCGAGCCGGCGCTGGGTGTATTCCGTGCGCGAGCGCAGCCCGTCGATTCGCTCTTTGAGGGCGAGTACGCGCAGTTTCCGGCGGCGTACGTTTTTCAGATCGTCTATCGTCATGGTTACTCCTCGTTTCCTGTCGTTTGGCGGTTGCGCTTCCCCGCCGAATCGCTTATACTTGTATTTGCAGGAGGCATAAAAACGGCTCCTTCGGAAGCACTCGCGGACCTGAGCTGCCGCGGGGCGTCCTGCACCAGCGTCTGATTTTCAGGCGCTTTTTTCATGCGCTATTCCACCTTCCACGCGTCCCCGCCGAGTTCGGTGTAAAACACCGCTTCGCCGTTTGCAAAGCCCATGTACAAAAGCGTCGACGGGAAGATGTACCCCGTGTACTGCTTGGTCAGAATGAACGTCGTCTGCACGTTCAATCCCAGCTTTGCAAGGCCGAGGTTTTCGTCCGTGAGCGGCGCGTCCGGATCGTAGAAATCGAACTCACCCGCCTGCTTCACGATCCCCGCAACGTCCCGCGCGAACACATACGCCCCGTCGCCGCGCGTCTGCCGGCAAAACAGCCGGTTGACCACCACGAACGCAAACGCGAGCTTCTCTTGCGTCGTGTCCAGGCCGTACATGCCCCGCGCAACCGGCTCGATAGCATCTGCGCCGTAGCCGTAGTCGTACACGGCGGTCTGCGGCCTCGGCACCCGCTCCGGCGCAGGCGTTGGGTCGGCAAGGATCACGATGGTCGCGAGCGGTTCCGGGGTGGGCGACGGCGGCGCCGCTTCGTCCGCCATGGCCGCGCTGTGGTAGGCGAGCGTCCCGTACCCGACGGTGATGCCCGCAAGCGCGATTAGCATCAGCGTTTGTTTCAAACCGTGTTTCATACCGCGTCCCCTTTCCGTGCACCCCGCATGTACGCCGGGTATAGTTGCATCCCCGCTTTTGGTCGTGTCATTCCGTTTCCTCCTCCGCGCCGGGCACCGGGTCGTCGAGGTTGACATACAGGCGGGCAAGCTGCTCTTCCGTAAAAGTGTGCTGCGGGTAGTCGTGCTTCACGCTCCGCTTGCCGGGCGGCCTGCCGCTCTGCCGGTCGCGCCCTTCCCACGTGCGGATCGCCGCTTTCCAGTCCTTCATCGGCGAAGTGCCGACCTTCCAGCCCTTGGCCTCGTAGAAGTCGAAAAATCGCTGTGGTTCCACGTCGTTGCCGCGCTCTTTGCAGTACGCCTGTATCTCTTCGACCGTCGGTTTGGTGAAACGGCGCGGCTTGTCCGCGCACAATGCTTTCGCATTCTCTTTCTCTTTGGCATTACCATTTGCTTTAGCTTTAGCTTTCTCTTTAGCATTGGGTTCCGCTTTGGTTTCGCTTTGGTTATCGTTCGGTTCTTCCGCGGTTTCCAAAACAGCGCCGCATGGTTCCGCTTCGGTTCCGGTTTGGTTCTCGCATGGTTCCGATTCCGGCGTTTTGCCCGGACGCCCGCCCCGTGCGCCGTTCTCGCGTTTGCGGATGTTGGCGTCGAGCTGCGGACGAATCAGCGTAAAGAATCCCAGCGCAATACCGTCGTCCCCGAAATCGGGCTCCTCGTCGTAGAGCGCATAGTCTGCAATCGCGTTGTAGAGCAGCAGCTGCGTTTCCGCGGGCAGCCCCTTCATCGCCTTTCGGAACGATTCGTAAAATATAAATCCGTCGCGCATGCCTGTGCTCCTCAAAACGGCGCGATCCCGCCCGGCGTGGAACGCATCTCCGGATCGTGCGTGAGGTTCCCGATTAAAATGATCTTGTTCATGTATATGTCCTTCCTTCCGCTGTGATCATACCCTTGCGGAAGGGTCCGTGATTCTTATAATTCCTGCAAACGGCCTTTTTTGAAAATTCTTATAAAAATCCGGTTCCGGACGCGTTTTCCGGCCGTTCCCTTCCTGCGCTGCCCGGTTCAAGCACACGCCGCCCGGAAGTTGTCGTTTTTTTGTCCGCCGGAACCTGCATCAGGCCGTGGTGCTCAAAGAACCAACGCAGCGCAAGGAGCACGAAGTCCTGCAGATGCTCGCAGCCGTATCGCGCCATGCCCGTTTGCAGCCGCTTTTCGTCCGCGTCGCATAAGCGGAAGGTGTGTCTGTTTTCTCGCCTTTGCGGTCCGCCCGCGGGCACGCCCGGCGCGCTTTCTTCCGCTTCGCAGTCGCATTTTTCCTCCGGGTCGAGGTACGCGCCGCAGTATTCACAGCGCCTCATGTTTTCGCCTTCTTTTCTTCCTGCATTCGCTTCAGCATTCCGCTCCCTGCCCGGTCGACCGAGAACAGCCGCTCAAGCGGCACGTCGGGAAAAAACTCCGAGCGGATTATCTGCGCTTCTTCAAAGCCAAACCTCGTGTCGCCCCGGATTTTCGCCGACAGCGTCTTGCGGGAAATCCCAAGACGCTTTGCTATGACCGTCCTTTTGATACCGCGCTCGCCGATCATCCCCGCAAGCGTGCCGTATTTCGCAATCGCCACGCATAATCACCATCCTTGGTTAATTTTTCTACAATGTATCACCGTATTTGGTGATTGTCAATACAAAATTCTGGTTATTATAACCGCATTTGGTTATTTTCCTCTTGACTGCGCGAAGTTTATAGAATATATTGATAGGCGAGGTGAGGTTATGATTTCCGATATCATTGAGCGATATAAGAAGGCAAACGGATGGACCAACGAGGATTTAGCCCGGTTGTCCGGCGTTCCGAAACCAACGATTGACAAAATCACGTCCGGCGCAACAAAAAACCCGAATCTTGAAACGATTCGGGCGCTTGCGAAAGCATTCGGCCTCACCTTGGACGATTTTGCGGAAAAAACGAAACCGTCCATTATGGATTTGCCCGGCATCCTTCCCGTTCCCAAGATGGTCAAAAAGCCGCTCCTCGGCACCATTGCGTGCGGAGAGCCGATTCTCGCCGTGGAAAATCTTGACGGGTATGTGGACATACCGGAAGATTTCCACTGCGACTTCGTTCTGCGCTGTCAGGGCGACAGCATGATCGGCGCGCGCATTCACGACGGCGACATGGTCTACATCCGGCTGCAGCCGGATGTGGAAAACCACGAAATCGCCGCCGTCATCATCGACGAGGAATCCGTCACACTCAAGCGGGTTTACCGCGCCGGCGATCATCTGGTCCTTATGGCCGAAAACCCGTCCTTCCCGCCGATTGTCGTCAACGGCGAACACACCGCGCGCATCATCGGCAAGGCGGTTGGATTTACGAGCATACTATCCTGAACTTTAGGGGAACTACGAAAAAAGAATGAAAGTTTGCAATTACTGCGGAACGCTGAACGAAGACAGCGAAACCGAATGCACGTCGTGCGGCGCGCATTCCTTTTCAAACAAGTGCGCAAACTGCGGCGAAGTTTTCGAAACGTCTTATTGCCCAAACTGCGGTACAAAAGCGGGAATGAAAGCGTTTGTATGCCCCGAATGCGGCACGCACTATTTTTCAGCGGCCTGCCCGAACTGCGGGTATTCGGCGGCACGCGAAGCCGGCGAACGCGAGGCTGAGGAAAACAGTCCTTTCGATGACGACCGGCAACCTGCATATACCGACCCGGCGCCGTACTTTCAGCCCGCCGAGGAAGCGCCCCCCATCAGGCCTTCCAAAGCGAAAGCGATCTGGGAGAAAATAAAGCGTTTCTTTGGGTTCTCCCCAACACTGCCGAAGAAAAAAAGGATTATAAGAAGCACTCTGACGATTATTTTCGTTCTTTTTTTCAGTTTTCTTCTGCTTCCGCCCATAGCGATATTTGCAGTTCTGGTCATTCTGATCATCCTGATGTGGAAGTCAAAAATAAAGACAATCTGGAAAATTGCCCTGTCCCTGGCGATCGTCGGCTTTTTTGCAATTCCCATGAGCTGGCTTCCGTCGTCCGGCGACGACGCGGCGGCTTCCGCTTCGCCTGCGGCCACCGCCGTGCAAAGCATTACCAAGAGCGATTCCGACAGGAACAATCCGATCGCGGCGTCTTTTCATTCGCCGGAACCGCGGGTAACGTCCGCCGTTGAGACGGCAGCGCCGGAACCGGTTCCAACGCCGTCTCCGTCCAGTCGTCTGCCGGCGAGCAACGCCATGAACGCGGTCAACGAACTGATCGAAAACGGCGCCGACATCACAAACGCCATTGAATATGACGAAGAAACCGACCCCGACGAACTGCTCGGACAACCGAACGGCTATACGCAAAAGGTGAATTTCACGTTTAACGGGAAATACGAAGGAACCGTCGAAGTGTTTGCAAACATTGACGATGCAACCGCGCGCGCCGAATATATTGAAACAATCAGCGCGTCCGCACCCTCGATCGGCTACTATGTGTATCAGCGCGATCTCGCCGTATTCCGTTTGGAACTGAGCGTCACGCCGAGCGACGCGGAGGCGTTCGAGGCCGCCCTCGGCTCGATCGACGTCATGCCGTAAGCGGCAACCCGCCTTTCCCTTTTCGCCAAGTGACGACGCGAAGTGCGGAAGGTATCATAAACATAAAAAAAGCGCCCGGCTGACGCGGCTCTGCGGCGGCAACCCGATCTATGTCCTGCTGCAGTCCGATGTGGAAAACCACGAAATTGCCGCCGATCATCGTCAGCGGCGAACACACCGCGCGCATCATCGGCAGGGCGGTCGGATTTACGAGCACGCTTGCCTGATTCTTGAGATAACTGTGGAGAGAGCATGAAAGTTTGCAATTACTGCGGAACGCTGAACGAAGACAACGAAACCGAATGCACGTCATGCGGCGCGCATTCCTTTTCAAACAAATGCGCAAACTGCGGCGAGGTCTTCGAAACGCCTTATTGCCCAAACTGCGGCGCCAAAGCGGGTGCGGAGGCGTTTGTATGCCCCGAATGCGGCACGCACTATTTTTCAGCGGCCTGCCCGAACTGCGGGTATTCGGCGGCACGCGAAGCCGGCGAACGCGAGGCCGAGGAAAACCGTTCTTCCTATGACGGCCGGCAATCCGAATATACCGGCGTAACGCCATACTATCAGCCCGCCGAAGAAGCGGCCTCCAGCCGGCCCTCCAAAGCAAAAGCGATCTGGGAGAAAATAAAGCGCTTCTGTGGGTTCTCCAAGGCGCTGCCGAAGAAAAAAAGGATCACAAGGATCATTCTAACGGGTCTTTTCGGTATTCCTCTCTGTATTCTTCTGCTTCCGGTCATATTGCTGGTCGTAATTCCGATTATATTAATCGTCCTGGTTTGGAAGTCGGGGATGAAAACAGGCTGGAAATTTGTCCTGACCCTGGTGATCCTCAGCTTTATGTTATATCCCTCAAGTTACTTTCCGTCGTGCGGCGACGACGCGGCGGCTTCCGCTTCGCCCGCGGCCACCGCCGTGCAAAGCATTACCAAGAGCGATTCCGATAAGAACAATCCCATCTCGGCGTCTTTTAACTCGCCGGAACCGCGGGTAACGTCCGCCGTTGAGACGGCAGCGCCACAAGCGGCTCCAACGCCGTATCCGTCCAGTCGTTTGCCGGCGAGCAGCGCCATGAACGCGGTCAACGAACTGATCGAAAACGGCGTCGACATCACAAATGTCATTGAATATGACGAAGAAACCGATCCCAACGGACAGATCGGACAGCCGAACGGCTATACGCAGAAGGTGAACTTCACGTTTAACGGCGAATATGAAGGGACCGTCGAAGTGTTCGCAAACATAGACGATGCAACCGCGCGCGCCGAATACATCGAAAAAATCAGCGCGGCCGCACCCATTATCGGTTACTATGTGTATCAGCGCGATCTCGCCGTATTCCGTTTGGAGCTGAGCGTCGCACCGAGCGACGCGGAGGCGTTCGAGTCCGCCCTCGGCTCGCTCGACGTCATGCCGTAAGCGGCAAGCCTGTAAACATAAAAGAAACGCCCTGAACAGAATCCATACACGGAAGGATTAAAGGAAGCATGAAGTGTCCGAAATGCGGCAGCGTAAACGTCAATATTCAGGCGGTCACCGAGGTGCGCGAAAAGCGCAAAAAAGGTTTTTGGTACTGGCTGCTGATCGGCTGGTGGTGGGAGATCATCGCTTGGATTCTGTTCGGCGTGTGGAAGCTGCTCGTGGTGCTCTTCGGCAGGAAAACGAAAGTCGTTTCAAAAACCCGGTCGGTCGCCGTGTGCCAGAACTGCGGCAAACGCTGGAACGTATAGACGAGTGGAATGAACCGCCCTGCGGCACGCGGGAACCCCCGTGCAACGCGGAGACGGCTGCATTTTTACATAAAATCAAAGGGGGTGGATCCTATGAAAAAGATCATCGCAATAACCATAATCGCCGCATTGCTGTTATGCGGCTGTGCATCCGTGGACACCGATGCAATCGAGCAGGCCGCATATCAGGAGGGGTATGACGCCGGTTTTGTCGACGGCGTTGCAAGCGTAACGCCAACGCCCGTGCCGACCCCGACGCCGGAGCCGACTCCAACGCCGTATCCGTATGGCCGTTTATCGACGATCGGCGCTATGGACGCAGTCAACGAGCTGATCGAAAACGGAGTCGACATTACAAAAATCATTGAATACGACGAAGAAACCGACCCCAACGAACTGCTCGGGCGGCCGAACAGCTATACGCAGAAGGTGAATTTCACGTTTAACGGGAAATACGAAGGGACCGTCGAAGTGTTTGCAAACATAGACGATGCAACCGCGCGCGCCGAATATATTGAAACAATCAGCGCGTCCTTACCCACGATCGGCTACTATGTGTATCAGCGCGATCTCGCCGTATTCCGTTTGGAGCTGAGCGTCACGCCGAGCGACGCGGAGGCGTTCGAGGCCGTTCTCGACTCACTCGACGTCATGCCGTAAGCGGCTTTCCGCAGTCTCCGAAAGACCCGCTTTGCGGGTCTTTCGCCTGTCAAAAAAGTCCCCAGGATTGTTAAGGGCCGCCGCTCTTAACCCGTTTTTCCGGCTGCGCCGGTTCATCCGGCACAACGGATCGCCCGTTTAGGGCGGTTTCTTTGTGCTCTTTGCCGCCGGGGAACCCGAAGGGTGAGAGGCAAAGAGCGGTTGCCCGTCAAAAAACTGGTTTTTTGACGGTCTCAAGACCCGCTTCGCGGGTCTTTTTGCTTCCTCCGGTTTTGCATTCCAGACACGCTTTCGTTTTGCTGTGCAGGCACACTTTTATTTTCGCAAGAAAACATGCTATCATTTCCCCGTACCGGCGGGAATCATCGCCCGCCGGAAGGAATGCGCCGTGCAAAGCGCCATAACGTGCCATAAGGAGAAAATCCGCTATGATCGTGCCCATGACGCCCGAATACGCCGCGCAGATATCCGGCTGGACATACGAAAACGAGTATTCGATTTACAGTTTCCAGCCGGGCGGCGATACGCTTGACGAGCTGCTCAACGGCGAGTATTTTGCCGTTCTCGACGAAACGCATAAGCTTTGCGGTTATTTCTGTTTCGGAACGTCCGCGCGGATCCCTGCCGACGAGCCGGACGCTTATACAGCCGATGCGCTCGATATGGGGCTGGGCATGCACCCCGCGCTGTGCGGCAGCGGCGGCGGACGCGCCTTTGTACAATCCGGCCTTGCGTTTGCGCAGTCCCGCTTCGGCGCGCGGCAAATCCGGCTGACCGTCGCCGCGTTCAACGCGCGCGCAATCCGCGTTTATGAGCGCTCCGGTTTCCGGACGGTGCAGCGCGTTATGCACCGCAAAACACAGACGCCTTTTCAAATCATGCTCCGGGAAAGCGAAACGGCATAGCTTCCCGCGCGGCCTGCCCGCCCAACGCAAAAATTCCGCCTTCCCCTTTCCCCAAGTGACAATGCGGAGCGCGGATGGTATCATAAACATAAAAGAAATTCCCGGTCGGCCGGGCAGGGAGGCGCGTTTTGAATCCTTCGCGAACGCTTTGCGTGATGGGAACGTTCGACCCGCAGGCGGCGGACAAAATTAAAAACATCGGACGGCTGCTCCAATCGCGCGGCTTTGTGCCCGACGCATACGAGCCGCATATCACCTTCGGCATCTATACGGGTCTGCACGAAGCCGACCTGCTGGGCTGGGTCGCCCCGCTCGCCGAAAAAAGCGAGCCCGTCGGGCTGTATTTCGACCACTTCGGGTCTTTTCCGGGTACATCGCTTTGCTTTCTCGCGCCGTCGGCAAGCGCCGCGCTGATCGCCCTGCACGCCCGCATTCACCAGAAATTCGACCACTGCTGTACGGATAAAGGCTGCCTGTATTCGCTCGGGGAAAAAAGCTGGACGCCGCATACGACGCTCGCTTCGTTCGAGCCGGAGCAAATCGGCGCGCTGTATTCCGTCCTGTCCGAACGCTTCTCGCCTTTCCCTGCAAGCGTGACCCGCCTTGTGGTCACCGCCACCGAGCCGGACGAGGTGCTCGGCACGTTCGCGCTGCGCGCATAGCGGCAAAAAAACAAAACCGGAGCAATTCAACGCATGAAACCACTTGTTGCAGGCAGAATCCATTACCGCGACCCGGCGGACCAAATCGTCCTTTCGGCGCTTGTTTCGCCCGCGCCCGCCGAGCGTGATTTCTGCGCGGCAATCCGCAAAGCGGCAGGGCGTTACGCCGTCTGCTCCAGCAGGCTCGTGCCCGGCGAAAACGGCGCTCTGTGCTTCGGCGACGCGGCGGAATGCAGCGTCCCGATTGAAATACGGGACGGCGCGTGCGATTTGCAGGCGCTGCTCTTTGAGCAGCGGCGCATCCCGTTTTGCGCCGAGGACGGCGAATTCTTCCGCTTTTTCCTGTTCCGCCAGCCGGAGGCGACGCAGCTGGTCGTCGTTTCCAGCCATCTCGCGGGGGACGGCATCTCCGTCGTATTTTTGCTGCGGGACGTTCTGCACGCGCTCGCCGCGCCGGACGCGGACATGCCGGCACAGCCGATGCGCCTGATGGAGGATTTCGGCTACCCCAAAAGCTCGCGGCCCGGCCTGCTGAACAAGCTGGTTTTGAGGAAACTCAACCGCATGTGGCGCGCGGAAAAGCGCGTTTTCAGCCGGGACGAATATCTGGACATGTACCGTTCGTACTGGCAGGACCGCCATCGAACGCTTTTGACCGCCGAACTTTCCGGCGAGGAACTCCAGCGCCTTATTGCGCGCTGCCGCGGCGCGCGCGTCACGCTCAACAGCGCGCTCTGCGCATCTCTGCTCGGCGCGTTCGGCACAAGCGACGTCGGCATGGCCGTCAGCGTCCGGCCGTCCGGGTTCGACGGCATGGGCAATTTCGCCAGCGGGCTTTCGGTGCACGCCCGATACGATGAAAAACAAACTTTCCGTCGCAACGCCCGCCGCGTCCACCGCCGCATCTACCGCAAACTCCGCCGCAGCCGGACAAAATACCGCGTGCTCCAGTCGCTCCAGCGAATCGACCCGACGCTGATCGACGCAATCTATTTTTCGATGTACGCCGGCTTTGAAAGCGGCGCCGCGCGCTGGGCGCAGGACCTCTTTAAGTATTCGCCCGCAGCGCGGCATCTGGTAAGCGTTACAAACCTCGGCCGCCCGGATATCCCCGCCCGGTACGGGCCGTACACGCTGGATTCGGTGCTTTTTATCCCGCCGCTGATCGCGACCAGCGAAACGATGCTCGGCGCGCTCACCGTCGGCGGAACGCTCACGCTGACGATGCAGTTCGACGAAGGCCGCTGTCCCGCCGACTGCCGCCGGGCGTTTGAAGCGGCGCTGTGCATCCTGCGCGGCGACTGACGCTCCGCCGGGAGCAACCCGTTTGAATCAAAATCCCCGCCGCCCAAAAGCGCGCGGAATAAAAGGAGCGCTCTATTATGAGTTCTTTCAAAGACCTTCGCATCGTCGATAATTTTTATCAGACGTCGGCGTTTTTCCCGATGCCGACCGTGCTGGTGTCCACGCTCAGCGAAACGGGGCAAACGTCGCTCGGTTCGTATTCGCTGTGCTTCCCCTATTATGTGGCGGGCAAGGATTACTACGCGATGCTGCTCGAAACGCGCAACAGCTCCAACACCGCGCAGAATATCCTGCGCAGCGGCACCTGCGCGCTCAACTTCATCGAGGACGGGCGCGCCGTCTTCAAGGAGGCCGTCCGCCTCGGCTACCCCGGCGAAACCTGTGAGGAGAAGATGCAGGGCTGCCGTTTTTCGCTCGAACCCGGTCAGGCCGGCGGCGAAAAAAAGCGCCCGCTGATCGTCACGGACGCGTTTCAGGTGTTTGAATGCACCTGGCAGTCCGATCTGGAAGGCGCGTTCGAGGACGCGTCCCGCGTCGGCCAGCTGGACGGCATGGAGCCGCCTTACCGCAGTTTCAACGGTATCACGAGCCGCTTTGGCGCGCATTTCATCCTGCGCATCGACAAAATCCTCATGAAAGAGCGGCAGTACGACGCGATCATCGGCGGCGTGAAAGCCGCCGCGTTCCCGCGCGTGCCGGTGGACTACGGCTACCGCGACAACACGCATTTTTGGTACACGCGTTTCCGCCGCCCGCTTTCCGAGCGCATCCCGGCCGGCAAGGAGAGCGCGCTTTCCACGGTTGTCTACGCCGCGGAGCGCATCGACCCGGAAATCAAGTTCACACGGGAAGCCTGCGCCGCGCTGGTGAAGGTGCCGCGCGTGTTCCTCAAGACCGCGCTGCAGGGCTGCGTCGACTGGGCGAAGGAAAACGGCGTAACGCTGATCACCGCGGAGCACATGGCCGTCATCCGCGACAAGCGCAGCGGCGAGAAGAAGTAAGCTTGCAGAGGTTCCTCCCCTGCGCCCCGCCCAGGGGACGTCTCCCTTGGGAATCCCTGCTTCTTAAAAAATACAACTCTATGGAAGCAAAACTTTCAACTTGCTTCCTTTATATGGCAAGCAAAAAGCGCCGGACAATCCGGCGCTTTTGTTTATCGAAAAATTCCCGGGATCGTTAAGGGTCGCAGCCCTTAACCCGTTAATTCCGGCTGCGCCGGTTCATCCGGCGGAACGGATCGCCCGGAACGGGCGGTTTCCCTGTGCGTTCTGCCGCCCGGGAGCCATCTATGGCGATAGGCAAAACGCGGTTGTCCCGTCAAAAACTTGTTTTTTGACGGCTTAGTTCCCCGCTTCGATGCTGATGCCGTTGAACACGTCCAGCAGGTCGTCCACGGCGAGCGCCTTTTTCTCCGCGCCGGACTTGTCGACCACCGCGCGGCCTTCGTGCATCATCAAAATCCGGTCGCCGTACGTCACCGCGTGGCGCAGGTTGTGCGTGACCATCACGGTCGTGATGCCGCGCTTTGCAATCAGTTCGTCCGTCAGCACCATGATCGTTTCGGACGATTTCGGGTCGAGCGCGGCGGTGTGCTCATCCAGGATCAGCAGCCGGATATCGCTCATCGTGGCGATCACGAGCGCAAGCGCCTGCCTCTGCCCGCCGGAAAGCGTGCCGACGAGCGTATCGAGCCGGTTTTCCAGCCCCATGCCACATTGCGCGAGCACGTCGCGGTAGCGCGCCCGCCGGCTTTTCTGCACGCCGCGGCCAAGGCCGTATGGGTTGCCCTTATTGTCCGCGAGCGCAAGGTTTTCCAGAATGGTCAGGTGCGCGCAGGTGCCCGCCTTCGGGTCCTGAAACACGCGGCCGATCCAGCTTGCGCGCTTCACGGCGGAAACGTTCGTAATGTCCCTGCCGTCGAAGAGGATGCGTCCCGCGTCCGGCTTTGCCGTGCCGCAGACGAGGTTGAGCATCGTCGTTTTGCCGCTGCCGTTGGAGCCGACGACGCTGACGAAGCCGCCCTGCTCCACGCCGAACGAAAAGCCTTCAAACAGCCGCATTTCGTCCGGCGAACCGGCGTTGAACGTCGTTTGGATATCGATTAATTCAAGCAGCATGGTTCGCCCTCCTTTTGAGCACGGGTTTGCCGCCCGCGACCAGCGCCAGCACGAACAGCGCGGCCATCAGAAGCTTTAAATACTCCGTCGGCAGGCCCAGCGCAAGCGCAATGGACAGGCACGCCTTGTACGCGACGCTGCCGAACACCACCGCGGTGGTCGGGCGCACGCGCCGGACGTTTTTAAACAAACTCAGCCCGATGATGACGGACGCAAGCCCCAGCACCACCATGCCGACGCCCATCTGCTGATCGGCGGAGCCTTTCGCCTGCGCGATGACCGAGCCGGAGAGCGCGGCAAACCCGTTGCCGATGGCAAGGCCGGTGATTTTGCTCCGGCCGGGGTCGCGCGCAAGCATGGTCACGAAGCCCGCGTTGTCGCCCGTTGCGCGCAGCAGCAGGCCGCACTTGGTGCGTAAAAACGCGTCGAGCAGCACCTTGCAGACCACGACCAGCAAGAAGCTCACGATCAGCTGGCGGATGTAATACCCGCCGACCGATTCCGGCAGCAGCGAAGCCGGAAACGCGGAAAAGATCGTCGGCTTGCGGAAAAACGACGCGACGCTGTTGCCGTCGTTGAACAGAAACAGGATCACGAGGTTGACCGAGAGCAGCGCCGTGTAGACGAGGATGCCGCTGAGCAGCGGGCGGATTTTGTAGCGCACGTGCAGCACGCCTGTCACACAGCCGAACAAGCCTCCCGCGGCGAACGCCGCAATCAGGCAAATCCAGGGGTTCACGCCGTGCAGGATCAGTACGCCGGTGAGGATCGCCCCGAGCGGCATGGTGCCGTCCACCGAGAGGTCGGGGAAATCGAGAATGCTGTACGTCAGGTAAACGCCGAACGCGAGGAGCGCATACATCAGCCCCTCTTCCAGCGTCACCTTCAATACGTTGAGGACCACGCCCATTTAAGTAACCTTCTTTCCGGGAAGCGGCGGCCCGCCGCAAAAGCACAGGCCGCATGAAAAGTTAAACGTCAAAAAAACGGTTCGGCGGAAGGCCGGAAATCCGGCCTCCCGCGCAAGTTTCGTTTCAATCGTTCCGCTTATTCAGCCGCAGTCGTCACGAGCGTTACGCTTGCGTACGCTTCCGGCAGAGTCATGCCAAACGCGGCAAGCACATCGCTGTTGACCACCGGCACCGCGTCCGTAATGGTCTGCACCGCCATGGCGGAAGCGTCCGCGCCGCCAAGCACGTCCAGCGCCATCTGGCCGGTGACACGACCCAGCGCGGTGTAATCGAGGCTGACGGAAGCCAGGCAGCCCGCCGTCACCTGCGTATCCTCGGAGCCGTAGACCGGCACGCCCGCGGCGTTGGCCTGCTCAAGCAGGATGGCAAGGTTATTGACCACGTTGTTGTCCGTAAAGTTCGTGATGCAGTCCACCCCGGCGCAGAGGGTCGCCGCCGCCTGCGGGATGTCCGCCGCGGTCTGCACGCCCTGGGAAACGACCGTGAAACCGTATTCCGGTGCGAGCTCGTTGAGGGTTTTGAGCTGGGAAACCGAGTTTGCCTCGCTGGTGGTATAGAGCACACCGAGGTTGACCGCGTCCGGCTGGAACGCGCGGATCATCTCAAGCTGGGCGGAGAGGTCGAGCACGTCGCTCGTGCCGGTGCAGTTGCCGCCGGGGGTCGTCATGTCGTCCACAAGCCCTGCCGCCAGCGGGTCGGACACGGCGCTGAAGATCACGGGGATGTCGGTGTTCGCCGTCGCGGCATAGGCGGAAATCGCCGCGGGGGTCGCGATCGCAATGATCATGTCATACTCTTTGGCCGCCATGTTCTTTGCAATGGTGTCGCAGGTCGGCGAGTCGAAGTTGCCGTCCTGCAGGTCGATCGTAATCCGGGAGTCCGCGCCAAGCACCTCCGCAATGCCAGCGTAGCAGTTGTCCAGCGAAGGATGACTGCCGAACTGCAGGACGCCGACGGTGAACGTTTCCTCCGCGGGCGCTTCGCTCGCGGCGGGTTCTTCGGTCGCCGCGGCTTCAGCGGCCGTGGTTTCGGCGGCGGTCTCGTCTGTGGCCGCGGACGTTTCGCTCTTGGCGCAGCCAGCCATCATGGAAAGTGCAAACATCAAAGAAAGTGCGATGATCGCGATGGTTTTTACAAGGTGTTTCATGGTTTTATCTCCTCAAATTTAAAAATTTTAATCATATTCGTTGTCCGGTATTAATGGTGCGCCGTCAAATCCTTTTGTGCGCTTCGCCATCGCCGGCCCGGCAGTCTCGGTTTCATACCCTGTCCCCTCCTAAGATGCAATAAAAAAATCCCGTCCTATCGTTTCTGATAGGACAGGATTAAAACTCCTGCGGTGCCACCTATGTTCGCCCGGAAAACCGGACGCACTTTGCCGCGTACCAACATACGCGCGCCGCTGTAACGTGCGGCCTACGTTCCGTATCGTCCCGTTTCCGGGATTTAGCGGACCCTCATGAGCCCATTCGTCCATCGCTTTGCGGCCGGATTCCCACCATCGCCGGCTCTCTTCACGCCAAGCCCGATCAGACTACTCTTCTCAATCACAGGTTTGTCTTGCCGAGAATATTAACATCCGCGGCTTTGGATGTCAATAGATTTTTGAAAAATAATATATTTTCGCGCAGGCAGGGCACACAAAACAGGGCGGTTTTCCGGAAGGTTTTTTCAGCTAGGAAAGGAATCCCTGCACAAAATTCCAAAGCGCCTGGCTTGCAATGTTCGCAAACATGGTTGAGGTAAAAACAGACGCAAACTGCCTGATTACGCCCGCGGTATCCCGTTTGCTGCGCTTACGGACCGCACATTCCAGATTCTCCAGCGCGATCGTCATTTTCTCCGGCGGCGCTTGCCGTTTTGCGTTTTCCACCTCGCCGGCAATGCCCTGCCAGGCGGAATCGGAGAAGTCGAACACGGCGCCGATTGCCTGCGCATGGTCGTTGAACGTGTTGTTTTCAAACTGAATCTTTACCATCTTTTCCCCGCTTACGACTCCTTCACGGAACCAATCGCCTGTGCTTGGCCGCTGAAGGTGTTATTTTTAATGTTGATCGTCAAGTCGCCCGTATGCGCCGGCGTGCTGAGAATCTCGGAAAAGCGCTTCATGACTTCTGCAAGGAATTTTTTATTTTGAAAAACGATGCTGTACACCGTTCCCGAATTCATCAGGATGCTGAGCTGCTGCATTTCGTCCGCTCTTTGTTTTCTATCAACCCAAAGCAACATCCACGCTAACGCTGCTACAATTAGTGCGATTCCCCCCAAAAGACTCACTCCATAAAATTCTACCGACACAATATCTGTTACTCCAAGCTTCAGAATTATAGCACCAATCAGAATGAAAACAAACGACAAAAACGGAAACCGTTTCGCCGCGACGTGTACGGTGGAAATGATGGAGATGTTGCTGATTTGTATGATCGTGTCCGACCATTTCATCATGTTTCCTTTGATGGTTAAAAAATCCGTTTCGATTGTGTTCGCGCCTTTCGCCGAAACCCGTTTCATATACTTCTCCCTTCTGTCATTCAGCCGGTTTTACCGGCGTTTTGCATCCCCGTTTCCTGTATTATAGCACGAATCATACAGCTATTGTTTGTTTGCTTTTTCATTTTTCGAGCTGTCTTGCGCTGTTTTGTTGAATCTTCCGGCGGTTCGCAAAAAAGCATCCGGCGCACGCCGGATGCTTTTTACGAAACCTTCCCGCACATTACATGCAATCCCGCTGCGCGGCGGCTTTTCGTTGATTTCCGCGCTTTGTTCCACAGCGGGGCTTGTAAAAAGCGCGAATTCATTGTATGATTTGACCAGTGGCCATGCCACAAAGATTTTATACAGCCTGTCCGGCGGAATGGGAGCGTCGCACCTATGAGAAACGCAGTATTCGGCAAATTCAAACCGGAGAGCATCCGCGCGCAGGTCACGGCGGAAATCGAGCGCAAGATCTTTTCCGGCGAACTCGCAATCGGGCAGCGCCTGCCGCCGGAGCGCGAACTGGCCGAGCAGCTCGGCGTGAGCCGCAGCCTGGTCAACCTTGCAATTCTGGATTTGGAGAGCATGGGGTTTTTGCGCATCGTCCCGCGGCAGGGCACGTTCGTCGCCGACTACAAAACCCAGAGCACGCCGCAAATGCTGCTTTCGCTCATGATGAACGGAACGGCGGACAACACGGGCGCGGACCTTTTCATCAGCATGCTCGAAACGCGCCGCCTGCTCGAAAGCGAGTGCGCGCGCCTCGCCGCGAAAAACGCGAGCGAGGAAGACCTGGAAAAACTCTCGTCCATTCTGGAGGAAATGCGCACCGCGGCTTCTCCCGCGGACTTTTCGGACGGCAACTTCCGCTTTCACCGCGCGCTGATGGCCGCCTCCGGCAACATCGTTTACGCAATGATCTTCCAGTCGTTTCAGAAGGTCGTGCTCTTTTATGTAACGCGCTATTTTACCACCAAGGAGCGCATCCGCCTCTCGCTCGAACAGCACGAAGCCCTGCTTGCCGCGCTCAAAGCGCGGGACGAGGAGCGCTCGCTGCGTGAAGTGCGCGTTATCATGGAAGAGGGCATCTCCAGCCTGACGAAGATGTTCGCGCCCGGCGGCGCAAAAGGCAAAAACCCATCCGTTCCCCGCGGCTGAACGCCGCCGTTTCTCCCGTACGTTTCTTTCATACGGTTCTATTACACGTTTCTTTAGCACGTTCCCTTTATACGTTTCCGTTGCAAGTTTCTTAAACACGTTTCTGTTGCAGGTCTCTGTCCCCGACCAACCATTCTTACTTTTTCATGAAGCGCAAAAACGCGCGTCCTGTCTTTTTTTTGCACACACCGTTTTTTTCACTGCCATCATTTTCCAAATCGATCGGGGGGTATTTTTCTTATGAAACGCAAAGCAAATCTGCCGCTGATTGCATGGGTCTGCTGTCTGGCCGTCATGCTGGCCTGCATGTCGCTCGCCGCCGCATACCAGTCGGATTTCGGCGAAATCGAGGTCACGACCAGCGCATACACGACCGAAGACGGCGAAGAAATCACCTATAAGCTCTATCGTCCCGTCACCGCGACGGCGGACGATCCCGCCCCGGCGGTGCTGCTCATGCACGGCTACCAGAACGACAAGGATACGTCGAGCTCCTATGCGCTCGAGCTCGCGCGGCGCGGCATTGTCGCGCTTGCGATCGATTCCTACGGACACGGCGGAACCTCGGTCGGCATGCTCGCGCGCGGCTACACATATCACAAGCTGCCCAACTGGGACAAAGCCGTCAGCGGGCCGGAGCGCTTCCTGCTGATGATGAATTTCAACACCAACGATTTCTTCACCAACCTTGCGGACGTGCCCGGCGACACCCTCGGCGACACCTCGATGGGCGGGCGGACGATGTACGCCTATCTTGCTTCGCTGCCGTTCGTGGACGCGGACAACATGGGCGTGACCGGGCATTCCATGGGGACGTGGTCGTCCTGGAGCGTCGCGGCGACCAATCCGGACTGCAAGGCGGTCGTGCTGCAGTGCGGCGAACTCTTCCCGAAAAGCTACTACGACAGCGATTCGATTTCGTTCAACAACGTCCTGCTGCTGCAGGCGCGCTACGACGAATTCAACTGTTTTCTGGATTATTCGGAGTCCCTGCCGGACGATCTGGTCAGCACGGAACTGCGGTATTCAGAGTTTGCAAATCAGGACGGGCCGATCGAATGGGACACGACCTACGGCTCGTTCAGCGACGGCAGCGCGCGGCGCATGGAACTCATTACAAACGCCAACCACCGCCTGACGACGATCAATTCGCATGCCATCGCAACCGCAATGGACTGGTTTGAGGAAGCGTTCGGCATGGAAGCGCCGATCGATTCGACCGACCAGACGGCGCTTTTGAAAGAAACGCTGATGCTGCTTTCAACGCTCGCCGCGCTGGCCTCCGTCATGCCGCTTTTACTGCTGCTTTTGAAAACGAAGTTCTTCGCGCCCTGCACGCAGCCCGTGCCGGACCGCCCGAAAACGCTGATGCCGCGCAAAAAATGGTGGAAGGCGGCGCTGATTGCAATCATCATCAGCGGGCTGACGTATCCGTTTTTCACGCAGCTCGGCCACGGCCTCGTGCCGCTGCCGGAAAACATCTTCCGCATGACCATCGGCGACGGCGTGATTACCTGGTTCGTCCTGCTTGCGCTCATCGCGTTTTTCATGCTCCGCCGCTGGTTCCGCCGCGGCGCGGGCAAGCGCGAAGGCGCGACGCTCTACGATCTGGGTCTTGCAAGCGAAGCCGCGCCGGACAAGCTTCCCTGGAAAATCATCGGCAAGTCCGCCCTGCTGGCGGTCGTGCTGGTCGGCTCGGTGTATGCATACGCGGCGGCGTTCACCGCAGCGTTCGGGCTGGACTTCCGCTTCATCTGGCCGCTGCTCAAGCCCTTTACCTGGGAGCGGTTCCTCCAGTTCCTTGTGTACCTGCCGTTCTATCTGGCGTTTTTCCTGATCAACGGCGGCGCGAAGCTCTATGGCCAGATGCGCCTGCCGAAACGACGCACCAACGCAGGAACGCAGCTCGTCTGGTGGCTCAAAGGCAGCCTCGTGATGATCGGCGGACTGCTGCTCGTCTGTCTGATCGAGTACGTCCCGTATTTCGCGGGGATCGGGCCGGGGATGGATTTGCTGTTTACGTCCACGTTCGGCGGGCCGTTCATCTCGTTTTTAATCGTGATTATCCCGCAGTTCATCCTCTTTTTCTTCCTCTCGACCTACGCGTTCCGCAAAACGGGCCGCGTCTACGTCGGCTCCGTGATGCTCGCGCTGCTGGCCACCTGGGCGGTCACGGCGGGCTCGTCCATGCTGTAAACAGCACGGCAAGCGCAAAAAAGGCCGCGGCAAACGCCGCGGCCTTTTATCCGTCAAAAAACCAGTTTTTTGACGGGGCAACCGCTCTTTGCCTCTCACCCTTCGGGTTCCCGGGCGGCAAAGAGCACAAAGAAACCACCCTAAACGGGCGATCGTACAGTGCCGGATGACCGGCGCAGACGGAACCAACGGGTTAAGGGCCGCGGCCCTTAACAATCCCAAGGACTTTTTCAACAGTGGGTTCTCCGGGTCGTTTGACCCTAAGCGGAGGGCTGGAGGTGGCGCCTCCAACATACCGAAAAATCAAACCGCACTTCAGCCGTTCCCACGTTATCCCCGAAGCGGAAAAACCGCCTCGTACCCCGCTTCGGGAGCGCAGGCGCGCAGGCGCGGGAGCAGCGCGAGCGCGGTATTTTGCAGATACGCTTGCTCCGCGCCGCCGGTGATGCCCAGTTCCTTGCAGACCCGCTCCGCCGCGGCGCAGAGCGCGGCGCGCGCCGCGACTTCCGGCGCGCAGCCGACGCGCTCGTAAATGCGCCTGTGGTCTTCTTTGCCGGCAAATAAATTCAGCACGGCCTTTCCGGAAAGCGCCCGGCCGAGCGCCGCCTCCGCCACGGGCGCATAGAGGTTTACCAGCAGCCCCGCGTCGCCAATGCTGCGCTCGTACAAAAGCGAAAGCAGCGGCGCGCCAAAGCGCCGCAGAAACGCGCACTCCATGTTCCAGCGGCGCAGGTATTCGGCGACGTACTCCGCGCCAAGCAGTTCCTCCGAAACGGCGTGGCAGAGCGGAT
>Ga0116151_10000439_pt1 | contig 37677 bp, 28 predicted proteins | sample AD_UKC117_MetaG_FD_89893 | JGI IMG/M metagenome (GOLD analysis project Ga0116151, IMG submission 89893) | Active sludge microbial communities of municipal wastewater-treating anaerobic digesters from Hong Kong - AD_UKC117_MetaG | ecosystem: Engineered > Bioreactor > Anaerobic > Digestate...
AATGGCGTGGCGACGCGATCTACTGGAATCGACGCACCAACAAGATCGAAGCGCCGAACGCGCGTGTCACGAGTCACTAGCTGGGTGTAGTCATGCACTATTACCCAACTCGCTGATTTTTTTCGCGACGGACTTGCTTTCCGATATCAGCCGGAAAGAATAAGACGAGCGATGGGAATGGGTGTGAACCCAGGACAGGTAACATCGATCGGCGCAAATGTCAGGCGGAATTCGCTGGGGTAACAGCGACTGCCGCAATGACAACGCCGATCAGCGTTCACGACCCCTGGGATCAACCTGGATCGGCGATTCTTGTCTGATCCGGCGCCTGTTTCCGACGTTCGGGCGACAGACAGTGTGACCCTCCGGCAAAGCGTTGCATTGTTGCCTGCCGAAAAGCCGCTCTCGTAGCCGCTTCATGCGGCCGACCTCGCACTTCGTTGAGGGCGGATTCAAACCGGGTTCCTTCAGTCGCCCTGCGCGATGTGGAATCCAGCCCAATGAGTTGAGACGGGGATCGACGGAACGTGGTTCATCTGCGCCAAACCTGCGCACGATGCGCCGCATAAAGGGCGATCCGCGCACACTGGGAGGAGTTCAGGCATGCGTTCTGTATCGGTGGCCGTGAAGACAGATGTCAATTTGCCGCAGCGCGGGATGGAGTGGGAATGGCGCGCGCGATATGCAGGACATCACTTCACGGCCCCGATCGGAACAGGGCGTGAACTGAAGTGCGGTAGACTGAATGCAATTTCTGAATTCGCTGTCCAGGTGCGGCGGCAAACGCAGGAGGGTTGGTTGACAGGCGAACGAGCCTCGCTTCAACAGGGGGATGAAGTGACTCAGGCTCGTCCGGCGCTTTCCGGGGGGACAACAGGCTGGGGGGACGCCGCGATCGGGGGGAAGTGATATTCACGATCGCGACGATCCAGCGATGGTGGCCGTGGCGCCCGGGGGGACGTCACGGTCGCCTTGCCTTTTACGCGAATGACTCAGGCGTGTCATTCGCGACGATTCAGTGACTTTCCTCCTGAATGAAGGGCGCCAGCATCCCACCGGCGTTCGCAAGCTCCGCCGCCGGCCGCGCGCCGTCGCGACGACTCACGACCAGATCACCCCCGAATCCCGCCTCATTCAGCGTCGCAAAGAACGCCGACAGATCCAGGGCGCCCTGTCCCATATCAACTTCGCGTCCGGCGGCGCCGGGCGAACCGAATGTCGCGTCGCGCATGCGCGCGATCTGAATGCGGCCCGCCAGATGTTCGGCGAGGCGATGCGGATCATTTCCCTCCATCAGCATCGCGCCCGTGTCGCAGCAGGCGCCCAGCGTCGGGCAGTCGAATTTCGCCAGCACATCGCGCAACGCGTCCGGCGCAATCCCTGTCGTTTCGATCGCGACACTGACGCCGTGACGGTAGGAGTCGTTCGCGATGGCTTCCAGCGCCTCCAGCACACGCCGCGAAGAATCCGGCGCCGCTTCCCCCGCGATCGGCCCGAGCGACGTCGACACGACCGGGACGCGCATCTGGCCCGCCAGCGCGATGATCGATCGCATCATTTCCAGTCGATGTTCTCCCGCAACACCGTCGCCATACCCGGGCCCGGCGACGGGACCGCGAAGGCTGCCGAGCTGCAGCCCCAGGTCCGCGAGATAACGCGACAGATGGCGCTGCGCCGATCGCGACATCTCGCGCGGGTTCAGGCCGCCGCCCGCGGCGCCGATATCAACGGCGCGAAACCCGATCTGGCTGGCGGCGCGCAGGGCGCTCTTGATGTCGAGTCGCAGGTCATCGGTACAGACACTGAGTCGCTTCTTCGCGTTCAACAGACGCTCCGTATTCAGCGCGACGGCGCAGGTTGTGATGTCGTCGTGTCCGCCGGAGTCTCGCCGACGCCGCTCAGCTCCGCGACCGCGGCGGGAACGACTTTGTCCATCGTCCAGCCCTCCGGACGAATGATCCGTCGCAGCGCGCCGTCGTCGTCGAGTATCAGGACCGTCGGTATCGCGCGAATGTCGAGTTCCGCCAGCAATGGCGCCCGCCAGCCGCCCGTCAGTCGGACGCGACGTCGCGCATCGACGCGCGCCGCCATGTCGCCGATGGGTTTCCGCGCCGCGCTGACTTCCACCTGGATCAGAACCAGGGAGTATGGCGCTGGTTCCGAGTCGCCGGCGTTCGCGATGAGACTGTCGAAGAGTTCGACAGACGGCGTTTGGTTCAGATCCGCAAACAGCACGATCGTCGGTCGGCCCCGCAGCGGCGTCCAGTCCAGATCGCCCGACTCTGACTTCAGCCGGGGCGCCCAGGTCCGGCCGATCGCTTCCATGGCGCGCCCCTCCGCCACGAACGCGCGACCGATCGGATGCGTGGCCGACGTGTTTCGAACCAGTTCACCGCACGCAATGAGATCCTCGGGTTCTCCGCGAAGGGCGGCGTCGTCCGCGAGCCGTTTCACGGCGGAGACGGCGCGCGGCGTATCACCGTAGCAGATCAGGTAGTCCATCAGGAGATCGAAATCCCGCTTGCGCAGCGGCGCGCCCCAGGCGCGACCCGCCGACCTGCGTGTCAGGTTGTCGATAAGAATGCGATAGGCGGCCTCCGCGCGCACGGCGGGAAGGTCCGACGTGTCGCGCGCCTCGACGGCCCATCTCAGGAGATAGTCGGGCGCCCTGCCTTCGATGGACGCGGCGAGATAGAGGGAACGGAGCAGGGCGACCTGCAGTTTCGGATCCAGCGGCGCGTCGGGCGCATCCGACTGGATCTCCTGAATCATCAACGCGAGTCGACGAAACGCGCCCGCCTCATCCACCAACAGACCGAGCGGATCGTCGATCTCACCGATCGGCGCCGTGCGCAGGCGATTCCACTCGGCGATCGCGGCTGTCGTCCTTGACTGCGGCAGCGCGATGGGCGCCGGATTGGCCGCTATCTGGGCGCGGCCACTGGACGCCGCGAGGAGTGCGCACGCCAGCGCGACGAACGAATAACGTGAAATGGAAACTCGCAGGGCGCGCGACGCGAACATAATCGATGATTGTCGCGGAGGGCGTCGCTTCAGGCAATTACATCATTCTGCGCCGAATTGCCCCTGGCGGCGGCCTCGGCCGCGAGTCGCTCGGCGCGATGATGGCGATGATCCGCCCAGAAGTTCAGCAGAAGCAGCAACACACCCACAACGAGCAGGGCGTCCGCGATGTTGAAGATCCAGGGCCAGATCTGAAGGCTGCCGAACTTCGCTTCGATCTTGATGAAGTCGCGAACGACGGGCTGGAGCCCCGATCGCGAGAGATCGACATTCGACATGCTGAAGGGCTCGACGCGATCGGAGTTCGGTCGGCGGATGCGAAGGACGTTGTCATTTGACGTCGCGTCCCGATCGCCGATGACGCGATAGCCCCCTGTCATATAGGCGACGTAGGCCTGTTGCGTCGTTCGATCGTAGAGATTGCCCAGGGCGCCGCCGAGAACGAGGCCAAGGGCGATGTGCATCGACCAGCGCCGCGACCCGGCGTTCGCGAAGAGATAGAGCACGAACATCAGCGCGAGTACCGACGCGCCGACGAAGATCGGCGCCATGCCGGCGCCGAGGCCAAAGAGGGCGCCGGGGTTGAGCGACAACTGCAGGCTGCAGAGGTTCTTCAGAATGAGCTTCGGTTCATGCGGGTCGAGTGTGCTGAAGGCCCACTGCTTCGAAGCGAGATCGGCCCACAACCCGACGATCGCGATGATCCACAATCGCAGGTGACTCGGAAGATGCAGAATCGCGCTGCGATCAGTCTGCGTCGCAGGATGGCGGTCGGAATGTTCGGAAGCCGCGCGCGTGTCAGTGCTGTCGATGGATGTCATCACACTCCGTCAACGACCGCCCTTTTCCTGCGATCGCTTGTATTCAATGCAAAAGGACGCCCAGGGTTTCGCGCGCAGCCGAGCCTTGGAAATCGGCTGGTGGGTCGCGAGACAGACGCCATAGGTTTCTTCCTGGATGCGTCTCAGCGCATCGTCTATTTCCTTCAGCAGCACGCGCTCGTTCTGAATCAGGCCGATGGAGAATTCCTGCTCGTAGTTGTCCGTCCCGATGTCGGCCATATGAATCGGCATCTGCGACAGGTCGCCGGCCGCTTCGCTGCGGTTCTTCCGCAGGGCTTCACTCTCCATCGTCTGGACGTTGTTGAACAGCTCGTTGCGTTTCTCGAGAAGTTTCTTTCGGAAGTACGCCAGCTCCTCTGTACGGAGGGGGGTTCTGGGAAGCGGTTTTGCGACTTCTATTCGCCCCGTGCCGTTGTCATCGACCACTTTTCGACTGGACCGGCGGACCGTCTTTCGCTTCGGTTTTTTCGGCGTTGTCGATTCAGCGTCCTTGCGTGGCGTCAACAAATGGGGGGGCACCAGTTTTTTCAGGTCTTCGACCGTTCGGCGGCTAGTCAACGATATCCCTCCGGGAACTCGTTCCAACCCATGGATGTCGCGGCTGTGACGACCACCGTGTCGTCACCCTCCAGAGACCGCGGCTTCTCTCCTTTGGGGGACTTTACCCCCCGCAGAGCCTTGCTAGTATAAGAAACGCCAAAAATGCGTGTCAATCTGTAAATCCCGGTTGTCCGTTGAATAACGTGCGGCGCCGCACGAACTCACAGCTTTACCGGTCACTACCCGCCCGCAGGGCCGCCAGCGACGCTGCAAAGCGCATGTAAGGATCATTCGTACGAATTGTTTGAATTCCATGTTCATCATGAAGATCCGCAGACCCACGCGCGATCCGGGACCTTCTCCACGCCGCACGGCGTCATCCAGACACCTGTCTTTATGCCCGTGGGAACCCGCGGCAGCGTCAAGGGACTGACGCCCGCGCAGCTCGCCGACGTCGGTTCCGAGATCATTCTCGCCAATACCTATCACCTCGCGCTGAGGCCCGGCGCCGAAGTGGTTCGCGATCTGGGCGGACTTCACACCTTCAATGGCTGGTCGGGGCCCATCCTGACGGACAGCGGCGGCTTCCAGGTGTTCAGCCTGGCGACACTCAACGCCATCGATGACGAAGGTGTGTCATTCCAGTCGCACATCGACGGCGCGAAGATGCGTCTCGATCCGGCGGCGTCGATCGGAATCCAGGAAAAGCTCGGCGCCGACATCATCATGGCGTTCGACGAATGCCCGGCCCTGCCCGCCGAGCGCGCCACACTCGAGCGCGCCGTCGAGCGAACCATCCGCTGGGCGAAGGCCTGTCGCGATGTGAAGACGCGCGACGATCAGGCGCTGTTCGGTATCGTCCAGGGCGGTCTCAATACTGATATGCGGCTTCGCTGCCTGGACGCGCTGGTTGAACTCGACCTTCCCGGTTACGCAATCGGGGGGCTCTCCGTCGGCGAGGATCCGCGGGAGATGGCCGCGTGCCTCGACGCCGTCGCCCACAGGATGCCGGCGAACAAACCGCGCTACCTGATGGGCGTCGGGCGACCCATCGACATCGTCCGGGCCGTGGCCGCGGGCGTCGACATGTTCGACTGCGTGATGCCGACGCGGAACGGACGCAACAGCTTCGCCTTCACGGAAGCCGGCGTACTGCGACTGAGAAACGCGAAATACAAGCTGGACGAAAGTCCCCTGGACCCCGCCTGCGACTGCTATTGCTGCCGGACCTTCAGCCGCGGCTACCTGAGGCACCTGTTTCTCGCGGATGAGATGCTGGGCCCGATCATGGTTTCGCTGCACAACATTTCGCACTATCATCGCCTGATTCGACGGATCCGAGCCGCCATCGCGAGTGGAACGATGGCCGCATTGAAGGCGGAAATGGAATCCAGAGAGACCGCCGGCCCGGAACGCCCCCAGGAAGAGGTTTAAGTTCTTATGCTGACGAATTTAATGATGCTCGCCGAAGAGGCCGCGTCGAATGGCGCCGGTAATGGGCAGCAGACGCAGGCGAGCCCGATGTCGATGCTCCCGCTCTTTCTTCTGATCGGAATGATCGTCTATTTCGTTATGCTTCGGCCGCAACGCCGACATGACAAGGAGCGCGCGGAACTCCTTGCCAGCATCAAGAAGAACGATCGCGTGGAGACAGCCGGCGGTATTATCGGAACTGTCACCTCGGTGCGGGACAACGAGATCACGATCAAGGTCGACGAGTCCAGCAACACAAAAATCACATTCGTCCGCGACGCCATCCGCAAGGTGACCCCCAAGGAGACCGGCGAAAAAGACGCCTGAGGCGTCCCCAGGTCCCTTTCGGCCGGGCGCCGCCCGCATTCCCACCGCACATCCCGCAATCCCGGTTTTTCGCGGGATTTCCGGGGATCTCGCCGATGTAACACCAGAACGCCGCGGCGGATCGGATTTGCAATCCGGACGCGTGGCGCGTTTATAATTCCGCGAGAGACCGGCGAAACGCCGCGTCCGCAGTTTCGCTCGCACGCCCCTGGAGGCCCGACGCCATGAAGAAAGTCATTCGAACCCTCGCCGTGATCCTGGTCGCCGGCGGCGCCCTGCTCGCCTGGACTCGGATCAACCAGGCGCAGACATCAACGACAGCGCCGTCGGGTCGTTCGCCCGTCATCACGGATCAGTTCTCCAGCACAAGCGGCGGCGCGCTTCAGTCGCGAGCCCCCGGACTCCAGGTCCAGCAGGGGATCGCCGCGGCCTCGGGCTCGTCGACCTTCCTCGTTGGCGATGCGACTCACCCGCAGGACTGGTTGCCGGAAACAATCACACTGATCATCCAGGAGATCTTCGACCAGATCTCTCAGATTCTCAGTTCGCTCAATCTGCTCGTCGGCGGTAACCCGCTCTCCGGCCTGCTCGGCGGATCGGGCACGTCAGGCCTCGGCAGCCTCTTTGGCGGCCTGACCGGCGGAACCGGCAGCATTCCGATCTCATAACCGAGATCGAATCAGCACATGAATCACAGAAAAAGGCGAAGCGCTGGCTTCGCCTTTTTTGTTGCGCTCATGGCGGCGCCGTATCGGGTTGTTGGCGATGATCAGGCGGCGCGGGTTTCCTCAGGATCGCGCGGATGCCCCGCGCCGCGCGTCATCCCCATCAGGACCAAACCGACGACGAATACCGCGATGAGGATCATCGTCCGACCACTGACGCTGTAATCGAGCGTCTCCAGTTCCCCAGTCGGCAATCCGAGCAGGTCCATCAGTCGATGATCGCCGGAACCCGCCCAATTCTCCGCGACGGCGCCGAGACTGTTGTTGACGAAGTGGATCAGCACGCCGGGCCAGATCGATCCCGTCCGCAGACACACGTACGCGAGTACCATACCCATGATCGCGATCGGCGGGATCTTGTGGACGTAGATATGGAACGCGCCAAAGATGAGCCCGACGACAATGATCGTGCGCCACGCGCCGAACGATCGCTTCAGCCCGGCCAGCAGCAACCCTCGAAATGCGAATTCCTCACAGACGGCCGGCAGGAAGCTGAAGACGAGGATGATCGCCCAGAACGGGGTTTCCCCCATCAGCGCTCCCATCTGGCGCGACATCTCCTCCATCTGCTGCGTCGGCCTGAACGTCGCATAGAGGAACTGCTGCATTGTCGCCGAAAACGGAACCACCCCCACGATCACGAGGAGCGTCGCGACCACATGAATCGCCGTTGGCGTGCGCAACGAGAACGTCTCGCGCAGGTCGAGCTTCGCATACCACGCCAGAAAGACGACGGCGCCGAAGAACAGACCGATCTGCGTCGTCGACAGCGCCTGGCAGACATCCATCCAATCGGACCCGGCGCCGACCATGCTGGATTGCACGAAGAAGTAGACCGGGAAGATCAACGCCAGCGTCAGCAGCGCGAACGCCGCCGACGGAAGCGACTGGGGATGAATGAACCGGCGCAGCAGCAACGTCTTGTAGGAGCCGACATCATTGAAGAGGACGGCTTCGTTTCCGTAGATGCGCGTCGCCAGCGCGACGGCCGCCGCCGCGTAGAGGCAGGTCGACAGCAGCACGATGACGACCGCCTCAATCCGGAAGTTGCCGAGGAACAGTTCGCGCATCAGCAGCACGACGTTGGCGACCGGCGTCGCCATGAGCGGTCCCTGCAACTCGATCGTCGGCATGTAGGAGACGACCATGGCCGGCACGATGGCCGACATCATCACGGGCATCATGTAGTTCTGCGCTTCCTTGAAGGACTTGGCAAAACTGCACACCGCGAGCATCACGCCGCCGAAGAGAACCGCAAAGGGGATCATCGCCAGCAGGACAATCGGCGCCGCCGTCGCGACGAAACCCGTCCGGCGATTCATGGCCGATTCCAGCGCCTGGCGCCGACCGATGTTCTCCAGCTGCAGCGCCGCCGGCGTGCCGGGCTGAACGGGCTCTGTTCGAACCGTCTGCTCGGCCTCCATCTCTTCGATCGCCGCCGTTGCGGACGTCGACCCGCTGAGCAGCTGCGATATGCCGCTGAACTGAATCACGGCCGTCATCGAGCCGAGGTTCAGGGCCGTCGTGACCATCGCAATCGTGACAATGACGCCGAACTTGCCCGCGACGATCTGCCCCACGGGCACGGGAGAAACGGCAAGCGTCTCCAGTGTGCCGCGTTCGCGCTCACCGGCGGTCAGGTCAATCGCCGGGTACATCGCGCCCGTCACGGTCATCGTGACCAGCAGGAACGGAACGATCAGCGCGAGCGCCTTGGAGAACTGCTTATCGGGGCTCGTCGTCGACAGGTTCGTCGTCACGATCGGGCTGAGGACATCGGACGTGCCCGCCAGCTTCGTCACGCGATCGCGAACAATCCGCTCGGCCTCGTTCGCGAGGATGATGTTGAGCTGTCGGTAGATCACTTCCGACAGCGGATTCGTGTCGCTGTAGAGAATCTGCACGACGCGATTCGGATGATCGACGCCGTCAGCCCCGGGATCGGGTCGAACGATCACGGCGGCGTGCGCCATCCCCGCGGCGATCACGTCCCAGATCGCGCCGGGATTCTCTGCAACCACGACATGGATCTGCTTCGAACCGAGCTGGGTGCGAAACGCGGCGCGGCCCGTCGCGCCGGCGGCCGCCTCTCCCAGCGACTGCGCCGCCGCTTCCATCGCCTTCTGTTCCGCTATGGCCGCCGCGTCTTCACGCGCCAGCACGGAATCCAGCCATCGCTTGTGCGCTTCATTCGGAACAACAACGGTATATTCGCTCTCCTCCTGTCGCCCCTTCTCCGATGACAGCGCCTGCATGAGGACGACCATCAGGATCGGATAGAGAATCACGGGAACGAAGACCATCGCCATCAGCGTGCGCCGATCGCGGAGCGTCTCCACGAGTTCCTTGCGATAGACCGTCCAGATGCGGGAGTAACCCTTCATCATTCCACCTCCCGCGTCGAACTGTGGTCCGTGGCGCCCGGGACGCCTGAAAGCACGTGCTGATCCTCGCCGCACAGCGCCAGGAAGATTTCACTGAGCCGCGTCCTGCCGGACTGCGCCCGAAGCGCCGCCAGGTCCCCGCGCCCCACGATGCGGCCGTCGTGAATGAGGCCGAACTCGTTGCAGATGGCCTCGGCGTCATCGAGATAATGCGTGGAGAGGATGATCGCCTTGCCGCGGGCGCCCTCGGCGCGAATGAAGTCCAGGACGACGCGATTCGTGAGCACATCGAGTCCCAGCGTCGGTTCGTCCATGATGAGAATCGGCGGATCGCCCATCAGGGCCCTGGCGATGTTGGTCCGCTGTTTCTGCCCCGTCGACAGGCCGCCGCAGCGCAGATCGGCGAACGCCGACATGTCGAGCCAGTGGATCAGGTCTTCGATCCGCTTCTTCCTGTGAGCCGCCTCCAGCCCGATCAGTTCGCCGAAATAGTTGAGGACTTCGCGCGGGCTGAGCCGCTCGTAGAGCCCCGTGCTGGCCGTCAGGTAACCCAGGCTTCGCTTGGCGGATTCCCGATCGACCTGCGGATCGTGTCCGTTGAGACGTACGCGCCCACCCGTCGGCGTGAGCAGGCCCGCGATCATCCGCAGCGTCGTCGTCTTGCCGGCGCCGTTGGGACCGAGCAGGCCGTAGATGCGCCCCGGGGCGACTTCAAACGATACGCCATCGACCGCGCGTTTCTCCTCACCCGTCGTTGTCGGGAAGATCTTTCGCAGGTCATGGACTTCGACAATCGGCTCTGGCATGGGGGCCCTTTGCATTCGTGATTGTGAGATCGAACGGAAAGCGCACCAGGGGGCGCCAGGCCCCGCGGCGACGCGCCCGCGGCACGAAGATACAATCCTAATTGGAACGACGCGAGCGTGCGATTGCCGGGAACCTGAAGTCGCTCGCGTCATGGCGGAACGGTCATGGCTTCTCGAGCGGATCGCGCAACCCCCTCACTTCTGGACCCGCCGACGCTTCGAACAGCGATCGTCGCGGAAGTGGCGCTGCTGCGCCGTGTGGACCGCATCTATTCCTACCGCGTGCCGCCGGACCTGGCCGGCCGGATTTCGCCCGGCTTGCGCGTGCGTGTCCCCTTCGGTCGCAACGACAAGCCGGTCGACGCCTATTGCCTGAGCGTGAGCGAGTCGGAATGGAAGTCCACGCTCAAACCGATCCTGGAACCGATCGACGCGGCGCCGCTTCTCAGCGAAAAGATGATCGAACTGGGGCGCTGGCTGGCGACCTACTACGCGGCGCCACTCGGCCGCACGCTCGACCTGATGATCCCCGCCGCCGTCAAGCGCGGCGCCGGCGTTCGCCACGTGCGCGTCGCGCGATGGATCGATCCCGCCATCGAGATCGACGCCCTGAAGGGCAAGCAGAAGGCGCTGGCCGCGATCCTTCGCGATGCGACGGCGCCCATTCCACTGGAAGACGCCTGCCGCGCGGCGGACTGCACGAGCGCCGTCGCAAAGACGCTGGAGAAGAAGGGGCTCATCGCGATCGAGTCGATCGAGGCGCCGTCGGCGGGGGCGACACGCAATCCCAACCCGAGCGAACCGGCGTTTGAACTGAACGCGTCGCAGCGGGCCGCGATCGACCAGATCGACGCGGCGATTGAGGCGGCGGAATTCAGCGTGCAGGTTCTCTTCGGCGTCACGGGCAGCGGCAAAACGGAAGTTTACATCCGCGCCATCCGCCGGGCGATCGAACTGGGGCGCCAGGCGATCATGCTCGTGCCGGAAATCGCGCTGACGACGCAGACCGTCGATCGGCTGGCGAAACGATTCGATCGCGTGGCGACGATGCACAGCGGCGCGACGGACGCCGAGCGCGCCCGCGCCTGGCGCGCGATCGCGTCGGGTGACGCGCACGTCGTCATCGGCACGCGCAGCGCGATCTTCGCGCCCTGCCCGAACCTCGGCGTGATCATCGTCGATGAAGAGCAGGAGCCGAGTTACAAGAGCCAGTCGGCGCCCCGGTATCACACGCGCGATGTCGCCGTGAAGCTCGGGCACCTGCTCGGCATTCCCATCGTCCTCGGTTCCGCGACGCCTTCACTCGAGACGTGGCTGAACACGCATCGGCGCAGGCACTACCGGCTGATCCGACTGCCGGAGCGCGTGCGAGGCCTGGCGATGCCAAAGGTGCATCTCGTGGACATGAACGAGGAGCATCGTTTCCGCCCCGGCGTTCACATGATGAGCCGCGAGATGGAATCGCGGCTGAAGGAAACGCTGGATCGACGGGAGCAGGCGGTGCTCCTGCTCAATCGGCGCGGCTATGCGAGCTACGTGCACTGCCCGAAATGTCGCAACGTCCTTCGATGCCGGCACTGCGATGTGAACCTCGTCTACCACGCCAGCAGCGATCGCATGCAGTGTCACTACTGTCGCGAGCGCCTGCGCGTGCCGGCGTCGTGCAGCACGATCGGCTGCGACGGCAAACCCGTGAAGTTCGGTCTCGGCACGGAACGCGTCGAGGAAGAACTCGCCCGCAAGTTCCCCGAGGTCAAAGCCCGCCGAATCGACTCCGACAACATGACGAAGTCGGACGACTACACGGAAATCCTCGGCGCGTTTGAACGGCGTGAGTTCGACGTGCTGATCGGCACGCAGATGGTCGCCAAGGGACTCGATTTTCCCTTTGTCTCGTTTGTCGGTGTCATCAGCGCCGATACGGCGCTGGCCTTTGACGATTTCCGCGCGGAGGAACGCACCTTTCAGCTCGTTCTGCAGGTGGCGGGGCGTTCGGGTCGCGGCGACGCGCCCGGGCAGGTCGTCGTGCAGACGTTTGCGGCGGAGACGGCGCCGATTCAGCACGCCGTCGCGGGGCAGTACGAGGCCTTCGCCAACGGCGAACTGAAACTGCGAATGGACGCAGGTCTCCCTCCGTATACAAGGATGATGCGACTCGTCGTGGCCGATAAGAAAATCGCACAGGCGCGCCGCGCCGCTGAGACCATCACGCGGGAGGCGGCCGCGCTCTTCACGAAACATCGCGTTCAGGCGAAGGTCACGCCGGCCCAGGAAGCGCCGATCCAGCGGCTGCGCGGCATGCATCGATTTGATACGACGATGATCTTCCCCACGGCGGCCGCCCTGATGGACAGCGTCCGCATACTCAAGGATGAGGGCGTCCTTCGACCCAGGGCGGAACGCATCGTCGTCGATGTGGATCCGATATCGCTGCAGTAACGCCGGGATGCGCACCCCGCGTGTCGCCGGAACACCACATCCCAGTCGCGACAGTCGCATCGGCGCGGTCGACGCAACATGACGCGACAACCCGCACATCCGTCACAGACGGAATTCGATCGCCGAATCCGCAGACGGCGTGTCGCGTCGATGATCTTATGGGCCGCCCGCTCGTGGCGCCGTTCCCCGTGGCCCGCGGGCCCGGGCATTGCACATCTCCCCCCTCAGCAGCGCGGCCGACGCCGCGTCCGCGACATCAACAGGAGCATTGAGGGGAGACACAGATATGCTGAATCGAATCCTTGCCACGACGTTGATTGCGATCCTGGCCGTCGCCACGACGACGAACAACGCCAGCGCCAGCCTCTTCGAATGGAACTGGACGCCCGCATCGACCGACGGCTCGAACATCGGCTACAACAGCTACGGCGGCGACATCAACTCGATCCATGGCGAGTTCGACTCGACGACGCAGACGCTCAAGTGGCTCGTCAATTACAAGAACGAGTCGCACCTGGATCCCGAGGGCTTCACGCTTGCCCTGAATAACGGACCCAACCCGAAGGGGCACGCCGGCGAGCTGGCGCTGATCTATTTCGACGCCACACGATCGACGCCCGTCCTGACGGCCTACGGCTACAACGGCCAGAACAGCACGAGCACCTTCTACGACGGCTCGGAACGCTCCGGTAACCAGACACCCGACATGATCGGTTCGTCGCGGGGCGGCGCCGGCTGGATCACAAACCTGATCGATCGACGCGAATCCGACAACTCGATCACGCTCGGCTTCGAAATCGACGCCTCCGGCATCAACGGCCACACGCCGATGCACCCGGGCCCCGGCGGTCTCGCCGACTGGTTCGGCATCGGGTTCGATAACAACCTCGGCATCTGGATGCACAGCTTCCGCGGTCTGGACACGAACTACGCCGGCGACTTCCTCACACAGTGGAGCGCCAAGAAGGAAGGCTGGCTCGACGGCTGCAACTTCACGACCACACCGGAACCCGGCACGATCGCCCTCCTGGGCCTGGGTGGCTGGGCCCTGATCCGACGCCGAAACGGCCGAACGGCGTAAGACGAATCAACATCCAGCGAAACGCAGTTCAGGGCCCGTCTCCTTCACGGAGGCGGGCCTTTTCTGTTGCGCGCACGCCGATCGATCATGAACACTCGACCTACCGTTTTTCCGCACGACCGAAAAGCGATCCCCTCCTTCCGTCGCATTCCGCGACCCCCGACGTCCTGAAAACACACGCTGGAAAACGCAGCCTCGAATGGCGACGAAAACAGGTCGATACGCCGACAGGGCGTGTTCGCGCCCATCCTGACAACCAATGGGAGGAGACAGGGGATGATGAAGCGATTCTGTTTTGCGTTTGCGATTGTTGCGGGCGGCCTCGCGATTGCCGCGTGTGATCTGGTTGGCGTCGGCGTTCCGGGCGGCGGCTCCAGCCTCTCGCTGTCCGGCAGCATTCTGGAATCGACGGCCAGCGCCAAAGCGCGCCACGGCGCCCAGACATCCAACCAGACATATACCGTCGTCGCGCAGAGCGCCGGCACGGGCAGGATCTACCTCGACTCGACGACCAGCGCCGGCGCCTTTGACGTCAGTATTCCGGAGGACGAATCCGGCAACCTGTTCATGGTCACGATCGTCGGTCCCGACGGCAAAGCGACGGGCCCCGTGAACTTCGGCAACTCGGGCGGCCAGGGCATGATGGGGATCGACCTCGATCGCAGCGCCACGCTCGGCGCCATCCAGCTGCCGGACAACCCACTGATGTCGCCGATTCGACCGGGTTCTGACGCCGACGCGACAGAGCTGGCGGCCTCCGACGTCCTGACACGCCTCGACGACAATGGCGTTCCCATTGGTCTTGCATCGATCGGCAAGGGTGAAGACGCAGAGGGCACACCGACCACGGATCCACGACAGGCGTGCGACAGGGATCGCGACGGTCTGATCGACATCTTCGACGCCGACAATGATGGCGACGGCATTATCGACGAACTCGATTCCGGTGAACCGAGCGGCAGCCTCGGCCTGAGCGACGTCCGGCTGAGCTTCTTCATGAATCTCAAGATCAGCAACGAAGATGCGGACACGTACTACCTTGGCTCGACCGCGACTGTTGAAGACGCGCTCAGGACGGATACCGTCATCACGTTCGAGGTTCTGCCGGAATCCGGCGCGACGCGCACGATGACCGCCGTGAAGGCGCTGTCGTCGCCCGCGCCGAGTTACATCGCCGACACGGAGATCATGCAGGACACAGGCATGGGTCTGATGTCGACGTCGTGGGCCGCCGAGGGCTACGCCTTCACGGACGCCGGCGATCGTTTCCAGGCGTTCGTGACGCCGAACGCCCTGATCGAGGCGGGCGATGTGTTCACTGTCGAGATCACGTTCGACGATGGCACGACGGGCATCTACTCGCGCATGATCAACTACGTCTTCAAGACGATTCCCAGACTCATCAAGCACGGCGACGCCGGCTCGCTGACATCCTTCAGCGGCGCCCAGCCTGTCAACTTCGACGGAACGAAGGACCTGACGCTGGAATTCGAGCCGCCCAAGGACGAGACAGGCGCTTATCTCGAAGGCTTCAGCTATCACTTCGAGATCTTCTACAACGAAGCGGGAACCAATCAGCAGCTCAACGGCGACATCGACACGGATGCGACGTTCCCGACGGCGATCACCGGCTTCAATCGACAGAACAAGACGTTCGAAGTCAGCGGCGACTCGCTGACGCTCTCCTCGAGCAACACGTACACTGTGACGCTGCCGAAGGAGATCTTCGTGAACAATGTCGAAACGAGTGGGGGCGCGAAGACCGTCGGCGGCTACAAGATCGACATCGCCGCCCAGTCGGGTACCGGCGACAACGCCGCCATCATGCTCCAGTTCCAGAAGATGTAATCCTCCTGGAACATCGACCTCAGGTGGATCAATGAAAAGAGCCCGCCGGTTTCGACCGGCGGGCTCTTTGTTTTACGTCAGGGGCTGACAGGAAGTCAGCGGGTGGCGACCTTCTCGCCGGCGCTCGCCGTGCGAGCCGCTTCGATCCGGGCCTTGGCCAGTTCGACGCGAGCGTGCAGTTCGCAGCTCGTCGTGGTCTTGCCAACGACGAACTTCACCTTGCCGGCGGCCTTGGCCGTCGGGCACACATCAGCGGCGTTGTCGACCTTCTTTCCTTCAACGATGTAGGACATCGCGACCTTGCCGATCGCGGCGCGGGCGACGTCGCGGGCGACGACGGCGTCTTCCCACTTCGAGTAGTCCCGACCGGCGACGCGATAGATCACGTTCTCGCCATCACAGCACGACTTGCCGTCGGCCAGCTTCGTCTTCGCGGCGCCGTCCTTGCAGCAGCCGTCCTTCGCGCCCGTCTTCGACGCGCACGACGCCTTCGACTTGTCGCACGAGCCCTTCTCGCCATCCGTCAGCGACGCGAGCTTGGCCTTGCAGCACGCCTTGTCGGAGCCGTCGGCCGAGGCCAGCTTCGCCTTGCAGCAGCTCTTGTCCTTGTCACATTCGGCGGAAGCCAGCTTCGTCTTCGCGGCGCCATCCTTGCAGCAGCCGTCCTTTGCGCCCGTCTTCGACGCGCACGACGCCTTCGACTTGTCGCACGAGCCCTTCTCGCCGGCAGTCAGCGACGTCAGCGTCGCCTTTTCAGCCTTCTCTTCACCCGAGCAGCAGTTGCCCTTTCGGCCTTCCGCCTTGGCCTTCTCGCAGCAGGGCAGCTTCGCCTTGCAGCAGTCCGGCTCCTCGGCGCCCGCCTTGGCGAGCGACGCCTTCGCGGCGCCATCACACGTCGACTTGTCGCAGGCGCTCTTGCAGCTCTCGCCCTTCATCGAGGCGAGCGTGACTTTGGCGGCGTCGCCGCTCTTGCAGCACTTGTCGCCACTCTGCTCGTCGCAGTAAACGACCTTGCCATCGACGACACACGCGATGGACGTGAATCGACCGACATACGCTTCCGAAGCCTTCGCGAGACCTTCCCACGCCTGGGCTTCGGTGTCGTAGATGTCGTCGCCAACGACAAACTTCCGCTCGATCGTCGGGAATGCGACGCCGCCGGAACCACACTTGTCCTTGCAGGCGTTTCGTGAACTCGCCAGCGTCGCCGCCAGTCGCTTCGCCATCGCCATCGAACTGTTGCAGTCCTTGGCGTTGGCGTCCTTCGACTTGCCGCAGCAGCCGGGACCCGCCTGGGCCGTCATGGCCGACATACACAGGGCCGCTGTCATCGACAGCGCAATCATCCATCGCTTCATCTCAGAATCTCCTGAATCGGTTGAAGTCAGGCGTCCCCGAACGCAACGTCAGTCAGATGTCACTAGCGCGCAGCGCGTCCTATAGTCGCCTTCCACGGTATAAATACGACGTAGAGATCATTATATTCCAATCCCTCGCCATTGCATCGAACCCCGGTCCTTTCTTTTGAGGTGTTGCCGAAACGCGATTCGCCAGGTCCGAGAACAGACAGACTCAGAATATAACCATCGACGCGACAGGCAATTACAATCCGACCTCCGATCCGGTACCGTAGCGGCGTCCGCAGGGCGCCGACTGCAGGAATTGCTCGGCGTTACCCTCGCGTTACGGCGACAGATGGCGCCGTGGTGGCGATCGGCTGAACCGGACGGATTCTGAGGGAAACCAGAGACAGAATGTCAGAAAGAGCCCACATCGAAATCGACCTGCTGCTCGGCGTCACGGCCAGCGGCAAGTCCGCGTGCTCCCTGGCGATCGCGGATCGACTCAACGCCGAAATCGTGTCCGTCGATTCCATGCAGGTCTATCGCGGCATGGACATCGGCACGGCCAAGGCGAGCCCGGCGGAACTCGCGAGCACGCCGCATCATCTGATTGACGTCGTCGACCCATGGGACGCGTTCAGCGCGGCGAGGTTCACGGCGATGGCGGACGCGGCGATTGAAGATATCACCCGCCGGGGCAGGCGGCCGCTGATCGTGGGGGGGACGCCGCTGTATGTCATGTCACTCATCTTCGGGATGTTCGAAGGCCCCTCGGCCGACGCGGCGTTTCGCGACTCACTTCGCCGACGCGCCGAAACAGACGGGACGCCCGCCCTGCATGTCGACCTCAACCGAATCGACCCGGAGGCGGCGTCGCGCATTCACCCCAACGACTACAAGCGCATCGAACGCGCGCTGGAAGTGCATCACATCACCGGACAGACGTTGTCTTCCCTGCAGACACAATGGGATTCCGGTCGAACTCGCTATCCGACGAGGGCCATCGGCCTGCGGCGCGAGAAAGAGGACGCCTCGCGCCGAATCAACGCCCGCGTCCGACAGATGATCGCCGAAGGACTCGTCGAAGAGACACGACGCCTGCTGGCGCATCCGAACGGAATGAGTGAGCAGGCGCGGCAGGCGCTGGGGTATGCCCAGATCATCGATCACCTGGAAGGGCGATGTTCGCTGGAGGACGCGATCGAACAGATCAAGATTCAGACGCGCCGATTCGCCAAGCACCAGCGCACCTGGTTCCGCAAATTCCTGTTCGCGAAGTGGATCGACGTCGCCGAGACCGACACAATCGAGTCTGTCGCCGACAGCGCGCTGGCGTTACTCGAATCAATCCCACCCAGCAATGCGGGCTGATCACGGAAGACGACTACTCCAGCCACACGCTCGCCGTCTTGTTCGTCGTGACGTCACTGATCTCGAAGAGTGGCTGCGGCGCATAACCCGATCGACGAATCGACTTTCCGATCACATCTAAATCATAGCCGTGCCCGATGATGCGGTCGCGCAGCTCCTCATCCATCAGCTCGCCAAGGTTGTCCGCGGCGCGGGCGGGAAATGTCAGGAGCACTTTGTCGCGGGTTCCCTCACGTACGCGTATCCGAAGATATCGCGCCTGCCCCTCGAAGGCGCCGCGGATGTCGGGCCCCGCCTTCACATCGATGGCGGCCAGGGCGGCCGCGCTGGCCTGCAGATGCGGCCGAATCGCGATCGACCAGGACACGGGGGCGCCCAGCCGATCGAGGTAATACGTCAGCCCGTGGAACGCGCGCATGACAAATACCAGCCAGGGCGGACCGCTCATGCGGAAGTTCCATTTGTCGTCGCCGAGGACGTCGGCAATGAGCTCGCCGCGCCGCCAGTCACGGACATCGAACTTTCCGGGATGCGTGAAGGGCTCGAACAGGATCGCACAGACCGCCGCCAGCTTGTCACGAATCGGTTCGAGCAGATCGGGATCGAATCCCAGTAACAACAGGGGCTTCAGCGGATCGCCGGTTCCGTCCATCGTCATCTGGATCAGCTTCAGAATCGCAAGGCGATGCTCGACGGGAACACTGTACATGCTGCCGAAGTCATAGAGGATGATGCGTGGCGTGTCGTTCGAGTAACCGAATCGATAGTTGCCCGCGTGCGGATCGGCGTGAATGAACCCCGCCGAGAACAGCGAATGGAAAAAACCGTTGATCATCGACGTTGCCAGGGCCCAGCGCTCGTGGGACGTGCGAAGCGCCGCATCCTCGATACGCTCACCTTCGACCCATCGCGTGACGAGGACATGCTCCGTCGAAATCGATTCGATGACTTCCGGGATCTCCCATCCGGCCTGCGTCCGCATGATCGTTCCGAAGCGTTTCTGATAGCCGGCCTCGATTCGATAATCGAGCTCCTCGTCGAGATCGCGGAGGATCTCATTGCGATAGCCCTGCATGTCAAAGCCGCGCCGCAGGTCACCTACCGGGGCGCTCAGCCAGCCGAGCATCTTCAGATCCGACATGGCGGCCCTGCGAATCCCGGGATACTGCACTTTGATGGCGACGTCCGTCCCGTCGACCAGCGTGGCGCGATGCACCTGTCCGAGGGACGCGGCGACACCTGTCGTTTCGATGGATCGAACCACCTTCGTCAGTTCCACGCCCCACGCCTCGCGAAGCGTCGGCGCGATCTCATCGAAGGGCAGGGGCTCGGCGTGATCCGTCAGCGTGCTGAAGGCCGCCGAGCGCTCGACGTCGCCGCCCATGCTCAGCAACTGACCCATCTTCTGCGGCAGACCGCGGAGCTTGCCCATCCGCTCGACGAGCAGCGAGCGCGCGCGGGCGGCGACTTCTCGATCCGACGACTTTCGCAGCTTCCGCGCCTTCAGGGCGAGGTCCGCATATCCGAGCGTCCGCGAAATCACTGAATTGGCCATGGCCCTGTCCTCCAATCACGACATCAACGATCACGTCGTGTCTAGATCGGTTTTATGGGATGGCCGGTTTCGTCAATTCGGGACGGGGGAGGCGTCCATCGTCGCGGCGGAACGTGTGGTCTTTACCTACTCGCCCCCAATCCCGCTAAGATCCCGGATGATATCGGCCGATGCATTGAGACGAGACGGATCAATCCCGAGCCGTTCTCCAGCGACCCGCCCCGATGACCACGGGGAGAAACACGCAAGATGCCCATTGCCACCAACGCCTCCCGATCGACGCTCGCCACCCACACTGAGGTTGTCTCCATGGAGACCTCGGCGGCCGGCGCGAACCGACTGAACGTGGCGAAGATCGCCATCCTCGCGTGGTGCGCCATGTTGCCGGTCACGATGCTCCCCCCCGCGCTGAAGGAAGTCATCGAAAGCGTGATGACGAAAGTGTCGGGCGCGATGCCGGGCGACCTCTACGCCCTTGTCAAACCGCTGGGCGCCCACGCCTTCCAATCGATCAACATGCTCGGGGCGTTCGTGTGCGTGCCGGCGCTCGCGCGATTCCTCCATCGGCGCGACATGCTCAAAAGCGTCGCCGCCCTGGCGCTCGCCGCCGACGGTGTGCTTCTCGCAACAATGGCCATCGCGCCGAATGTCGCCTGGCTGCTGATCATCCGATTTCTCGAAGGCGCGGCGCATGTCATCGGCCTGAGCGCCCTGATGGCGATCGGCGCGGGCTTCGCGCCGGACGGCCGGCGCGGACGCGTCATGGGCGTGATCGGCGGCGCCATGATGTTCGGCACCGCCTGCGGCACGCGACTCGGCGGCGTGCTGTGGACGCACTTCCCGACCTGGTTCTTTTACATCGCGGGATTCACGGCGGCGCTGACGGCGCTGGGCACGCTGCTCTTCGCGACGGAGGCGAAGGAAGACACGAGTGACGACGCGAAGATCCCCTGGACACAGGCGCTTCGATCCAATCCGGCCCTCGGCATCGCCTACGCCTACGCCTTCATCGATCGATTCTGCGTCGGCGTCGTGACGTCCACGTTCGTCCTGTTCCTGGCCAACACCCACTCGCTCTCACCCGACGCGCGCAGCCGCCTGCTGGTGATGTTCCTGGCGCCCTTCGCGCTGCTGGTGTATCCGGCGGGGCGGCTGACGGATCGCATCGGTCGCGTACGACCCATCGCGCTCGGATCGGCCGGCTTCGGCGTTCTGTTTGTCGCCTACGGTCTCATTCCGCTCTCCTGGATGCCCGTCGCCATGGTCGTGTCAGGTGTACTCAGCGCCCTGATGTTCGCGCCGAACCTGGCCCTGTGCGCCGACCTGGCGCCGAAGGCCCATCGCGGCGCGGCGTTCACGGGATTCAACGTCGCAGGCTCGTTCGGGTTCCTGATGGGTCCCGTCGTCGCCGGCGGGGTCCTGGCGCTGATGTACTGGATGCGGTTCGCGCCGATCGCCGGCTATCGAATGGCGTTCCTGGTGGCCGGCGGGGGAGAGGTGCTTTGCGCCGCGATTACGCTGCCCATGCTTCGCGATCTGGCCCGTCGGGGCGTCACGCGATAACGCGGCCGGCGTCATCCGCTACTTCGCGACGGCGGCAAGCTGGTCGATGGACTCGTGCAGCGCCGCCGGAACGTCACGCAGCGCCACCTGCCGATCCACGGCGCCCGTTTCATAGGCGGCCTTCGGCATGCCATAGACGATCGACGAGGCCTGATCCTGTGCGAGGGTGACCGCGCCCTTCTGCTTCAATAACCTGATCCCTTCTGAGCCGTCGTTGCCCATGCCCGTCATCACGATCGCAACGACGCGATTGCCCGCGACGTTCGCGAGCGAGTTGAACAGGACATCGACGGAGGGACGGAATCCCGACACCTTGGGACCGTCGTCCAGGGCGATTCGAAGTTTGCCGATGTGCTTCTCGACTTTCATATGGCGTCCGCCGGGGGCGAGGTGCAGCGTCCCGGGGAGCAGTTCATCGCCGACTTCGGCTTCCTTGACAGTGACTTTCGAGACTTCGTTCAGCCGGGCCGCAAACGGTCCCGTGAAGTCGGCGGGCATGTGCTGCGTGACGACGATCGGCGGGAAGCTCTGCGGAATCGCGGGCACGAACTTGTGCAGCGTGGCGGGTCCGCCGGCGGAAATGCCGATGGCGACGATCACATTGGGCGGCGCCCCCTTGAAGCCGCGCGCCTCGACGACCGTCTCTTCCTGTTTTTTGCCGATTCGACTGCGATTACTGGCGGCGGCGGCGCGAACCGCATTGAGGACATCTTCGCGAAACGACTGAAGCGTCGCGGATTTCTCCCCGAGCGGCTTGGCCACGTAGTCGACGGCGCCGAGCTGCAGCGCCTCGAGCGTGATCCTCGCGCCCTTCTGCGTCTTGGTGGACACCATGACGACAGGAATGATCGGGCGAAGCTTCATCACGTGCTCGAGGACTTCCAGGCCGGTCATTCCCGGCATCTCGAAGTCGAGCGTGACGACATCGGGTCTGAGTGATTCGATTTTCTTGAGCCCGTCGGCGCCATTCATGGCCGTACCGACGACTTCGATGTCGGTCACGCCTTCCATCGCGCTCTTGAGCATGCCGCGCATGAAGACGGAATCATCGACAATCAGCACGCGAATGGCCACAAATCGTCCTTTCCTTTGACGACTGCCTCGAAAAAATCAGTCGATCATCAACCCGCAATCACGCGATTGACGGCTTCCTGAACGCGTTCCTTCTCGAACGGCTTGACGACGTAGTCCGCTGCGCCGCTCTTCAGGGCTTCCATCAGAGGTTGTCGCTGATCGATGGCGGAGATCACGATGACCTTGGCGGACGGATCGCTCTGTCGAATGTCCTTCAGGGCGTCAAGTCCGCCCTTCTTGGGCATGATCAGGTCCATTGTCACCAGGTCCGGCTTCTGGTCGGCGTACATCTCGCACGCCTCTTCACCGTTGACGGCCTCCGCGACGACCTCGCAACCGATGTCGGTCAGGATGCCCTTAATCATGTGACGCATGAACGCTGCGTCATCCACTACCAAAACTCGTGTAGCCACGGGCTTCTCCTTCCAGTATCACTCAGATCACGACCGGCTCGGCGCCGATGACTTGTACTGTTACTTCCCCGGACGCGGGATCGAGGATCATCCGCCGTCCCTTGTTGCCACCCACATCCTCCGCCAGAAGACGAATCGTGTGCTTCTTCAGGCGCTCCTTGACGGCCTGGATGTTGCGCTCGCCGATTCCCTTGTCGACGTTGGTGCCGAACATGGAAGCGCCGCCGCTGATCTTGGCCGCCAGCCGCTTCAGCTGGCCGCCGGCGCCCGCCACATCCTCGATCAGGGCGTCGACCGCCGTGTCGGCGAATTTGCCTTTATCCCCTTTGCCGATCGACGAATCGGGCAGCATCACATGCGCGATGCCTCCGACTTTCGATACCCGATCGAAGATCGCAACGCCGACGCACGAGCCGAGGACCGTGCGTAACTTGTCGGGGCACTTTGCGATCTTGATTTCCGCAATGCCGATGTTGAGGGTATCCCCCATGTTCCATCTCCCGTCACTAGTTCATCGACGTCTCAATCAACCGCAGCGAAATCGGCGTCGGCAGGACGTAGTACTTCCAATCCAGCCACTGTCCATCGACGCTGAACGATGTCTTCGCCATGAAGACTTCATCGCTGACGGACGCCTGCTCGACGACGACGGCCTGGAGAATCGCTTCCAGCATGTCGACGTGCAATTGCGGCGGTTGGGGCGCCGTGTGTATATCGAGCCACTTGGCCCAGCTGTTGATGAATGCGCTGCTCACGATATTGCCCGTCTCCTGAAGACAGGATCGAGCCATCTCGTCGAACTCCGTGCAGGTGCCTGAGGGCTTCTGCGTCAGAACGTCAACGAGTTCCATAGCCGTCTTGTGCGACATCACCATCAGCGTGTGGCCGTGCATCTGGCTTCCGAGCTCGAGATGCAGGGCGGCGACAATCGACTCCGCGTCGGCGCCCTGGCAGATGTTCCGCAGCGGCACCTTCTCGAAGCCCTCCGTGCTCAGACGGACGCCGCGATGGAGCCACTTCGACATCGCGCGCGACGCGTTGAACGCGCCGTTGATGGCGATCGTGTGCAGGGCGTTTCGCTTGAATTCGTCGCTCTCGCAGCGCGAACGCATCTTGTTCAGCGCGCCGGCCGACGGCAGCAGCAGCAGGAACCAGTCCATCTGCTTGCCGTCCAGTTCAAATTCGGTTCGCGACACGAGCGCCGTGTCGCCGATTTCCGCCTGCGAGATCAGCAGCGGCTCGATCACGGCGCACGCCATGTCATGCACGACTGTCGGCGCCGCCGGAATCGTCTCGACATTCAGCCAGCCCGCCAGTGAGTTCGTGAACGACGTCGCGACGATATTGCCCGTCTCCTGAATGCAGGAGGCCTCCAGCTCGCCGATCGAGGACGTCGTCCCGTCCGGCGCGCCGATCATCATGTCCACGACACTCATCGCCGTCTTCTCGCGGAAGACGAGCAGCACGTCGCCGCCGAGCTCGCCGTCCAGCGGCATGTGCGCCGCGACGACCGCGTCCTCGGGATCGCAGGCGGCCGCCACGACTTCACTCAGCGGAAGCGTCTCGAATCCGTCGCTCGTCAGGCGGACGCCGCGTCGAAACCACTTGGACAGCGCCCGCGACGCGTTGTACGCGCTGTTGACCGCCACTGTCCGCAGTGACTCGGCGAGATCCACCGATGCCTGTTCTACGTTAGCCGACATTCACAAGCTCCCGTTTGTTGTCAGTCGCCGATGTTCCGCCGGTCGCCGGCTTCCGGGCGATCGCGGATTCCGCTTTGGCGTTTGCGGGCGTTTCACCCTCGCCGATGGTTCCCGCGTGCGCCGGAGCCGGGGCGTCATCGTCGTCGATCGCACTCGAGTCCACACGGCTCGCGGCGGCGAACTCGGCCTGGATCAGCGCGTCACTCCGCTCGGCGAACATCGTCATCATGCTCGCCACGTCCAGAATCAGCGAAACGCGGCCGTCACCCATGATCGACGCGCCCGTGATACCCGAGACGTTGCGGTAGTTCTCCGCGATGCTCTTGATCACGACATCTTCCTGGCCGATGAGCTCGTCCACGACGAGCCCGACACGCTCATTCTGCATTTCCAGGATCACGAGCGTGACCGATTCGTCATTGCGGGCGCGCGTCCGAAGCGAATTGCCGCCGACAGCGAACATCTGTTCGAAGAAGGCGACGGGAATCACGCGCTCTCGAACGCGAACGACGCGTTTCTTCTGAATGTACTGAATGTCCGACTGCGCCGCCGTGATGATCTCTGCGACGGCGTCGAGCGGAATCGCATAGACGTAGTCCCCGATCTTCGCGAGGATCGCCGTGATAATGGCGAGCGTCAGCGGCAGCTTGATCGTGACGACCGTGCCCTGGCCCGTCACGCTCTCGACTTCGACGGCGCCGTTGATCTGCTCGAGCTTGTTCAGGACGATGTCCATCCCCATGCCGCGGCCGGACAGATCCGTCACCTGCTCCGCCGTCGAAAAGCCGGGCTTGAAGATGTACTGAACGATTTCCTTGTCGCTCATTCGCTCGACTTCGGCCTGCGTCGCGAGTTCGCGCTCGAGGATCTTCTCCTTCACGCGCGGGATGTTCACGCCCTTGCCGTCGTCGCGCACCTCGATGCAGATGTGTCGGCCCCGATGATATGCGTTGAGGACGACCTCGGCAGTCGCCGGCTTGCCGGTCTTCGCCCGCTCTTCGGGCGTCTCGATTCCGTGGTCGACGCTGTTGCGGATCATGTGCGTCAGCGGATCGCCCAGCTCGTCGATCATTCGCTTGTCGAGTTCCGTCTGCTCGCCGCGAAGCACGAGGTTGACATTCTTGCCCGTCGCCTTGGAGATATCGCGGACGACGCGGCGGAATCGCTGGAACAGAGGTCCCACCGAAACCATGCGCGTCTCCATGATGCCCTTCTGTATTCCCTCGGACACGCGATTCAGGGCGTGCAGCGCTTCGGAGAAGTCGTTCATCGCGGTGCGCGCTTCCTGGAACTGGTCGATCGCGTCGCGAATCGTGCTGAAGCCGTCCGCCAACGAGTGGATCGAATCCTCGATCTCCATGAACCGGCGACTGCTGCGATTCGACTCGGCCTCGTTTTCGACGATGTTGCTGAGCCGATGGACTCGCTCTGACATGTCGTTGACGAGGTAGCCCAGGTTCTGTCCGTGAAACAGCGGATCGAATCGCCCGTGAATCTGCGTAAGCCGCGCCTTGTTGATCACCAGCTCGCCGCCGAGATTCATCAGCTGATCAAGCCGTTCAAGGTCGACACGTATCGTCTCGCTCGGCTTTGCCGCGGGCCTGGGTGGCTCCTTGGCCGGCGCCGGGGCGGCGGCCGCCCGGCCGGCGGGGGCCTTGGCGGCGGGCGCCGGAGGTTTCGTTGCGGCCGGTTGCGTCGGCGCTGGCGCCGTCGCTGTCGGTGTCGGCGCGCTCATGGCCGGCGCCGCAACGGGCGCCGCGGCCGGCGCCGGTTCATTCGTCGCCGCGTCAACTTCGTGACCAGGCTGAATCCTCACGGATTCGACGGAATACGCCCTGATGACCGCCTCGATGGCCTCCGGCTGCGCGTTCGCGTGAATGAAGTACCGAATCTCCTCCAGCGTAGACGTGCCGTCGAGCGCGTCGACGTCGGGCGTCGTGGAGAGAACTTCGCCGACTTCCTCCAGTTTGTTCTTGATGAGATACGCCTGGACTTCGGCTTCGATGAAATCCCTGGGGAATCGAACGAAGACGACCATGTCGCCACCGTCGAATCCGGATGTCGTCATCGGATCGCTCGGCGGCGGGGCCGCCGCGACGGGGATCTCGGCCGGCGCTTCGACGGGCGTCGCCACGGGCGCCGCGCTGGCGCCACTTCCGGACGCCGGTCCGGCGCCTGGCGCCGCAAGCCAGGTCGAGAATATGCCGACGGTTCCCCTGCCCGTCAGCGATGTCATGTCGTTGTTCTTGATCAGCGTCACATCGGCCCGCACGCGATCGGCCGCGGCGAAGATCGCCTGCATCAGTTCGCCGGACAGCTCGAGTTCATGGGAACGGACGAGATCGAGGACCGTCTCCATCTCGTGTGTCATGCGATAGAGGGCCGTGCAGCCCGCCGCGCCCGTGGCGCCCTTGATATTGTGCGCGCATCGGAAGACATCGTTGATGGCCTCCGAGTCATTCGGTGTTTCTTCAAGCTTGAGCAGCGCCGCATTCAGTTCGTCCAGCGTCTCGATCGTGGAGTCCACGAACAGATGGGCGAGATCGGCGTTGTCGAGCACCGCCGCGTCCGGTCCGAGGGCCGGGACTTCCTCGACGACGGGCGCCTGCGCGATCGGCGCTGTGTCGGCGTCGGGGGTCACGTCCTGAGGGAGAGTGTCCGCATTCACTGTGTCCATCACCTCCGTCGGCGGCGTCGCCGATCCGGCCGCGCCCGTCTTGGACTCGCCGCGCAGAATCGCTTCGAGCGCATCGACACAATCCGCAATCTCCACAGGCGCGTCGGGTGGCGCCGTCAATTCGCTGATCAGCGCCTTCAGTCGATCAATGACCTTGAACAGAATCTCGACCGCGTCGTCGGCCAGCGCGAGCTTGCCCATGCGCAACTGGTCGAAGAGCGTCTCCATGACATGCGTGAGGTCTCGAATCTTGTCGAAACCCATCGCCGCGCCCAGGCCCTTGAAGCTGTGAGCGGCGCGGAACATCTCATTCATCCGACTGTGGTCTTCGGGCGAATCGAGCGTGATCAGGCCGTTTCCGGCCTGCGCCTTCTGCTCAAGGGCCATCAGGCCGTTATCGAGAATCTCCAGATACTCCGGCGCCTCGTCGACGAAGCCCGCCAGGAGTTCTTCTGAGATGTCCGGAACATAGTCACTCACGTCGTCACCATCCGCTTCTGGTTCGTCGAACCGCCCCCCGTAATCGACGGCTTGCCGTAGACGCCGGGTCGGAGATATTCCAGCGTCATGTGGCTCGACAGCTCAGCGATCGTGCGAATCGGGTCGACGTCGCCGACAATCAGCCGACCATTGGGCGCCAGGGCCTCGGTCACGACGTCGATGACGCGTTTCTTCATCGTCACGTCGAAGTACATCAGCACGTTCCGCAGGAAGATCAGGTCGTACTTCCCGGCGCCCATCGAGTCGCGAAGGTTGTGGAATTTGAACTCCACCATCTTCTTGATCTCATCCTTGAGGTGGTAGGCGCCGTCCTTCTCCGTGAACCACTTCTTGATGCGTTCGGGTGAGGTCTTCGAAACAGCGTAGTCGTTGTAGACGCCGGCTTTCGCCTTGCTGAGAACGTTGTTGCTGATGTCGCTTCCGACAAGCTTGACGTCCCACTGGTTGAAGTTCGGCAGGAGTTCCCGCAGCACGATGGCGCAGGTATACGCCTCTTCGCCGCTGCTGCTGGCGGCGCTCCAGACGCGGATGACCTTGTTCTTCTTCGTCTGAACGTAGTGATCGATCAGCTCTTCGCAGATGAACTTCCAGAGCTGGTCATTTCGGAAGAAGTAGGTTTCGTTGGTCGTGACGGCGTTGAGGAAATGCGGCTCCTCTTCCTTGAAGCCCTTGTCGCTCTTGATGAAGCGATAGTATTCCTCGAATTCCGTCATGTTCAGCGCCTTGAGTCGGCGCCGAAGTCGATTGCTGAGCAGCCCGAGCTTGCGATCCTCGAGATGGATGCCCGTCTTGTCGTAAACGAGCTTCGCGATCTCCTTGAACTGTTTTTCTGTCAGCTTCTGAAGTTCCACGAGTGGGCCTCCTTTGCCTCTTGGACGCATCCTGCCTGAACGATGCTACGGGTCCGACCGGAAGAACCCCGGCACAGGCGGCGATCGCGCCGCCTGTGCCGTCGGATTCGTAAACGACGCTGAGGCCTTACTTGCTCCCGCCGACGTTGAAGGCGCCGACCAGTTCCTGGAGCTGGGCCGCCTGGCCGGACAGCTCTTCCGCCGATCCCGCCATTTCCTCGGCGGCCGACGCGTTGTTTTCCGTGATCGACGCGACGTTCTGGATGCCCGTGTTGACTTCCGACGCCGTCGACGCCTGCTCTTCCGTGGCGCTCGCGATGTCGGCGATGCCCCGGGCCGTCTCCTCGACGCCTTCGATGATCTTCTTCAGCGCCTCGCCCGTCTGTTCGCTGAGCTCCGCGCCTTCCTTCACACGCTGCGTCGATTCCTTGATCAGCGTCGTGATTTCCTTCGCCGCCTCGCTCGATCGCTCGGCCAGCTTGCGAACCTCGTCGGCCACGACCGCGAAGCCGAGACCATGCTCGCCGGCGCGGGCCGCTTCGATCGCCGCGTTGAGGGCCAGCAGGTTCGTCTGGGCCGCGATCTCCGAGATCACGCCGATGATCTCCGCGATCTGCTCGCTCGACTTGTCGATCAGCTTCATCGCTTCGATGTTCTTCTCGACGGCCGCGCCGCCATGTTCTGCCCGCGAACTCGTCTGGCGGGCGATCTTGTCGGCGTTCTTCGCATTCTCGGCCACGGCGCCGATCATCCGGTTGAGCGACTGGACCGCGGCGGACATCTGCTCGACGTTCGCCGACTGCGTCTGGGCGCCATCCGACAATGAGGTCGATCCCTCCGAAACGACGCGGGCGCCCTCCGCGAACTGCGTTGCGGAGTCGGCAATCTGCACGATGATCTCGCGCAGCGACGAGATCATGCGATTCAGGCCTTCGCCCAGCTGGCCGATCGCGTCTTCGCCGGCGACTGTCACGTCCGTCGTCAGGTCGCCACCCGCGGCCGCCTGCACGTTGACGAGCAGCTTGTCAACCTTCGACTGAAGTTCGGCGGCGTCCCGCTCAATCTTCTCGCTCATCGCTTTCTGCTCGGCTTCCATGCGAAGCTTCTCGGTCATGTTCTGCCAGTGCAGCATCGGACCGATGTAGACGCCATTCTCATCCAGCAGCGCCGTCACGCGCAGGTGCATCTTCTGGTCACCGATTTCGATGTCGGCGTCGTAGGGGAGGTTGTGCGGATCGGAGATGATCTGTCGCTGTTTGGCGGGCTGCTGGTGGAAGCTGTCAATGCTGGCGCCGACGATCTTGTCAATCGGCATCGGCAGGAACTTCTCAAAGTTCCTGAGCTCGGACTTCATCGCGGGATTGACGTATGTGACTTTCCCGTTCTTGTCGCAAAGGACGATGTTCGAAGGTGTGTACTCCACGACGGAGACCATCGGCGCCGCGAAACGGCGATATTCAACGGCCTTTGTCACGTCGGAGGCGAACTTGACGACCTTCGTCACGACACCATCGACATCGAAGATTGGATTGTAGGACGCCTGGATCCAGACAACCTTTCCGCCCTTGCCGAAACGCTGGTATTCGCCGGCGTCAAACTCGCCTCGATTGAGTTTCTCCCAGAACGACTTGTATTCGGCGCTCTCTGCGTACTGCGGATCGACGAACATGCGATGGTGCTTGCCCCGGATCTCGGGTTCGCTGTAACCGACTGTCATGCAGAAATTGTCGTTCGCCCGGATGATGGTACCGTCGGGGTTGAACTCGATGACGGCCATCGACTTCTCGACCGCGTTCATGCGGCCCTGTGCGTCCAGGTTCTGGCGCATCTGCTCCGTGATGTTCGTCGCAAACTTGACGACCCTGGCCAGTTCGCCGTTCTCATCAAAGACAGGGTTGTACGAGGCCCGAATCCAGATATCGCGGCCATCCTTCGCGACACGCCGAAAATCACCCGCAACGAATTCCCCGGCGCCCAGGCGACGCCAGAAGGACTTGTACTCGGCGCCGCTTCGTTCCTCGTCCCGCACGAACATCCTGTGATGCTCGCCGGTGATCTCGGAGAGCGTGTAGCCCAGTGTGTCGCAGAAGTTGTCGTTGGCCCAGATAATCGTTCCGTCAACCTCGAACTCGATAACGGCCATCGACTTGCGAATGGCGTCCATCTGACCGGCAAGATCCGACGACGACCATTCTCGATCCTTCATCGTCCCCTCTTTGCTCTTCCTGCTCGCTGCCATGATCCAACCCCTGTTTCAGCAGACCTCATCGGGTCCGAAAGTGTGTGTGCGGCCTGCCACCGGAGTGTCAGCCCTGCTGTTCATCCGTTCTCAGGGCCAGGCGCCTGACGACATCGCCGTTCATCGCAGGGAAGAAATGCGCCCTCGGCGCCGGGACATGCGTCCGGGCGCACGAACTCCACTTCGGGCCCATCGCGAACAGCGGGTCGTTCCGAAACGAACGCCATGATCCGTCGCCGGCGAGCAACGTCGCGCCCCTCGAGAAAACCCACGCCGACCCGCACGAAACCATAACCAGAGCGGCGCATTCGGCGGGCCGACATCCGTAGAATCATCGTTCTGAATCAATGGAGGGTTTAGATGGACCAGCGCGGGCGCCGCCGATCCCGTGCAAATCGAGACGCGCCCCCGCACGAGCGGCGATTATGCGCCACCCGCGGAGACCCATATCAGAGCGGAAGGGGCGCGCCGCCGCTTCGATCGGCGCTCGCGCCAGACTCAGGGCGGCGCCTTTTGCGCCATGCCGATCTCAGACACGCCGTTATCTCGCGCCGGCGACCAGCTTCCTGATCAGGACGTCCCGCTGGCGATCGAGTTCCTGCGCCGCCCGGACGAGGCGATTGTATTCCTCCACCAGATCGGGATCCCGAAATGTGAAGGCGCGCGTCGACTCGTTGACCGACCACTCGCCAATGTTGTCTCGCAGCAGGGCCAACGCCTCGCGATATTTGACGTACGCGTCGCACTCAAGCTGACACGCTCGCTTCTGACCCAGGACATTCGGGTCTGACGCGAGGCCCTGCGTCAGGGAATGAGCGCGTTCCTTGCTCACGCCGCTGTCCTCAAGCGACTGCCTGACTTCCTTGATGTAGTCATATGTCCGAACAGCCTCCGCGCTTTGAATCAACGCGTCGAGAAGCGCCAGTCGCCTGTCGGCGTCCTCAATCGTCGCGAAACTCCGCCCGTCGAACGCCCCGGCGTCGCTGAGGCGCGCGGACGCGGCGTCCCTCGCTTTCACCAATTCAGTGATGTCGGCCAGAGCCGATGAAACCGCCTTCGCAAAGAGCGCCTCATCGCCCGGCGCCCCGGCCGCGACCTGATCCAGCAGGCTCGCATACTCCAGCGCGAGATTTCGATCCGGATCTTCCCCTCGTTCGATCGCGTTCACCGCCGCCTCTCGGAGTTTTGCGGCGTCGGCCTGGATCGCGACGCTCTGCCGGCGGGCCTGTTGGCGCTGATTGATGTATGTGCCAACGCCACCACACAGGAGGAACATCACGCCGAAGATCATCGTCAGGTTGTACGCGAGATTCGAACGCCCGAAGACCCGCCATGCGATCATCGCGACGCCCAGGAGCAACAGCGTCAACAAGAGCGGCGCCGCCCTGCGACCGATCATCTCGGCGTCCGCCGTCGGCACGGCGAGGACCCACGCCGCCAGCGCCAGCACAAAGTACACGAGCACAAGGATGCGCGTCCCGAGAAACAATCGTCGTTCCGTCGGCGGATCGACGGTCGTCGCGCAGAGAATGACGGGGATGGCCGTCGGCGGCGTGTTGTCATTCTGCGTCATTGAATAGCCCTGTTTGGCGTGGCGACTGAAGCGCCGGCCCGAGTCGCCGCGTATTGTCCGGCCGCCGCCTCATGATACAAAGGCGGAAAATCCGGAAAACGCCCGTCCCGCGCTAGGAATCCGATGATTCGGCCGTCCCCTGGCGATTCTCGTCGTCGAGCCGCTTCCGCAGCGCCCCGGCGGATTCCGCCCGGCCGTTGGCTTCGTAGTACGTCGCCAGATCCGCGACGGCGCGACCCGCTTCCCCTTCGGGATGACCGTTCGAAAGCAGAACATCGAGACCGCGCAGGATCCACGTCTCTCCATCCGCCCCGCGCTGTGTCATGATGAGCGCTCGCCCGAGTTTGCAGCAGGCGGCCCCATAGGCCGGATGTGTTTCGCCCGACGCCTTCGCGTAGATGTCGCACGCCTCACGGAAGAGCGGCTCCGCCTCGCCGGCCCTGTCGAGCCCCATCAGGGCGTCGCCGTACTTCAGCAGCGTGTTGGCGACATTCGCGTGTCCGGCCGGCAGCGACACGCGAACGATTCGCAGCGCCTCGGCCAGTTTCTCGCACGCCTCCTCCTGACGATCCGTGATCGACAGCAGGAACCCGAGATTCGTCAGGGCGTTCGCGACCGATGGATGATCGGGGCCGAGCGTCGCAACGTATCGATCAGCAACTTCCCGATACAGCCGTTCCGCCTCATCCAGCTCGCCACCCAGCCGAAGCAGCACGGCGAGATTCGACAGCGAGCGAATCGACCTCGGATGGGCTCGACCGTAGATCGCCTCATCCGTCGCCTGCGCTTCGCGTGTCGCCTCAATGGCGCCCGGCAGATCGCCCAGCCGGCGCCGGGCGGCGCCGAGGTTGTTCAGGAGGCTCGCCGTTGCGATCGTCCCCTTGCCGTCTTTGGGCCGCATGATGGCCAGCGCCTGCGTCAGGACCTTCTCCGCTTCCTCGAACCGCTGCAGCCCCATCAGGGCGTACCCGGTATTGCCGAAGATCTCACCCAGCATCGACGCCTCGTCGCCGTCGATGCGACGGACGATCTCGGCGGCCCGCGCGAAGTCCGCCAGCGCGTCCTCGAATCGCCCGAGGCGAATCCGGACGGCGCCTCGATCGTTCGTCAGCTGCGCCATCTGCTTCGAGTCGGGATCGACGATGTCCGTCGCCAGCTCCAGCGCCCGCCCGAGCAGCGCGTCGGCCTCCTCATAATGCCCCTGCAGCTTGCGGAGTGTGCCGAGTACCTGAATCGTTGTGATCGTATCGACGTGCTTCTCGCCCAGAAGCCGCGTCTGCGTCTCCAGCGCCCGCTCCAGGTGCGGCGCCGCCTCGTCGTAACGCGCCAGCGCCGCCAGCGTCCGGCCGATCGTCGTCTGAACCGATGCCAGGACGATCGGTTCATCCGCGAGTTCCGTCTCCACAATGCGCGCCGACGCGTCCATCAGTTCGGCGACCGTCATGTCGCGGCCGTCGGCGTCGACGGGCGTCGCCATGCTCAGCGCGTATTCGAGAAAGGCCACGACCCGCGCCGCCTTGCGCGCCTCACGCCTGGCGCGCAGGGCCTCGTCCCGCGCCGCCTGTTCCGCGGCCACGGCCTTGGTTCGCTGTATGTTTGAAAAGATCAGGCCACCGGCCAGTGCGACGATCACGGCAATCGTCGCCGTCACGATGGCCTTGTTGCGCCGTGCGAATTTGCCGATCTGGTAGATCGCGCTCGCCGGCCGCGCAACGATCGGCTCGTCATTGAGGTAGCGCCGGATGTCGGCCGCCAGTTCCGACGCCGACTGGTACCGACGATCGCGATCCTTCTCAAGCGTTTTCGCGATGATCGTCTCGACGTCGCCGCGCAGCGATCGATTGATCATGCTCAGCGGCGGCGGATCCACTTCCCGGATGATCCGCGCCGCTTCCGTGATCACTTTCCGCGTCAGGTCGTGCGGCAGTCGCCCCGTGAGCAGCTGATAACAGACGACGCCCAGCGCATAGACGTCCGATCGCGTGTCGAGACCGTCGCTCTCGCCCGCCACCTGCTCCGGACTCATGTAGGGAACCGTGCCGACGAGCTGCCCGATGTCCGTCTGCATCGTCGTGACGTACATGTCGGAATCCGTCACGCGCGCCACGCCGAAATCGAGAATCTTCGGCTGGCCCGTCGCATCGACGAGGATATTGCCCGGCTTCAGATCGCGATGGATCACGCCCTTCTGGTGCGCGTGATGGACGGCGTCACAGATGCGCGCAATCAGGTCGAGCCGCTGGCGAACCCCCAGCCGACGCCTGTCGACATACTCACTCAGCGACAGGCCTTCGATGTACTCCATCGCGAAGTAGGGCTGCGTCTGGCCGCTGACGCGCGCCGTGCCCGCCTCGAAAATCTGCGCGATCCCCGGATGCTGAAGCCGTCCCAGCACCTGCGCCTCGTGTTCAAAGCGGCGCAGGACCCGCGGCGACATCACGCCCGATCGAATGACCTTCAGGGCGACTGTGCGGCGCGGCTGCTTCTGCTCCGCAAGGTACACAACCCCCATCCCGCCTTCGCCCAGGCGGCGCAGGACACGATACGCGCCGATCTGCGCCGGCGCGGACTCGTCTTCCGCGGAATCGGCGCGTCCGGCCGACTGAACGTGCAGATCCGTGTCTTCCAGCGCCTTGTGGATCACGGGTGTGTCGATGAATCCTTCAGCCGCCTCATGATGGGAGAGCAGGGATCGAATCTCGTCGTAGAGCGCCGCGTCGCCGCCACACTCGCGCTGCAGGAACGCCTCGCGATCCGGCGGTTCCTCGTCGATCACCGCCGCGAAGAGTTCGTGGATCCTGCTCTGTCGATCCAGGCTCATGTCGCCGCTCCGTCATCCTCCGACCGCGTGATTTCGCGATGGAGCCACGCCCTCGCAAACAGCCAGTCCGTCTTGACTGTCGCCGGCGAGATATCCGTCGCGCGCGCCGTCTCTTCGATCGTCAGCCCGGCGAAGTGCCGCAGCTTGACGACTCGCGCCTGCCGCGGGTTGATCGATTCCAGCCGCTGAAGCGCCTCGTCCAATGCGAGCAGGGCGTCGGAGTCCGTGTCGCGATCCGACAGCGTCGCGACATCCTCAAACGCCATGCGTTTCCGGCCGCCACCATGTTTGAGACGACCGTACTTGCGGGCGCGCTCCACGAGAATCCGACGCATCGCCTCCGCCGCCGCCGCGAAGAAATGCCCCTTGCTGTCCCACTGCGGCTCGTCATTCTCCTGGCCGAGGAGCCGCAGATAGGCCTCGTGCACCAGCGCCGTCGCCTGAAGCGTGAGCCCGGCGGGTTCGTTCGCCATGCGATGCTGCGCCAGCTCGCGCAGCTCGTTGTAGACCAGCGGCAGCAGTTCGGCGCTCGCCCGGCTGTCGCCGTCGCGGACCGCCTGGAGGATCCGTGTCACATGTTCGGTCCGTTCCTGCATTCGAAGTGATCCCTGCACACCTGCGGAAGAAGGACAACGTATTGTCGTAGTCTCGGGGGAATGGGACAAGACCGCCGGCCGATCGCCCTCAATGCGACGCACGGCGCCCAAACGGCCAATTTCGGGGCAATCCGAATCCGCAAAGGGGCGTCAGGGCAATGTGAGCTGGAAAATCGCGACATCGATCCAGCGATCGAACTTGTGACCGACCCCCTCGAGCAGGCCGACGCGTCGGAATCCAAACGCCTCATGAAGCCGCTCGCTCGCAGCCTGATGGTCCGCGATCTGCCCGATCACGACGCGATGCCCCAGGGCGCCGGCCAGCTCCAGGAGGCGGGCCAGGATCACGCGGCCAATCCCGCGGCGATGCAGGTCGGCGAGAACGTAGACCGAATCCTCGACGGTCGATCGATAGGCGCATCGCCTGTTCCATGTGGAAAGTGAGCCCCAGCCGACGACGCGATCGTCCAGCGTCGCCACGATGGCCGGATGGGGGCCGAAGTGGCTGTCCAGCCAGCCGCGCCATTCGGCGTCTGTTGGCGGCGTTGTTGCGAATGTGGCGACGGAATGCTCAACATAATGCGCGTAGATGGCGGCGATCGCCGGCAGATCGTCCGGCGTCGCGAATCGCGTCTGAATCGATGAGATGGCGTCCGAGTCCAAGACGGGGCTCCGGGGCGCCCGCGGCCGAATTTGACGATCGCCGTCGCGAACTCGATCATCGCCGCCTGGCGCGTTCGCTGAGTATACCGCCGGATCGCGCCGCCACAGACAGGAAAGAAGTTCCACGCCGATGGCCGCCCTGAAAATCGTCATTCTCATTGTCGCCGCCCTTGCGACATCCGCCCTCAGCGGCATGCTCGGCATGGCAGGTGGTATTCTGCTGCTGGCCATCATGTTCAGCGTGATGGACGACGCGACAGAGGTCATCCCGCTGCACGGCGCTGTTCAGCTCGTCAGCAACGGAACGCGCGCCCTGGCCTTCCTTCCCCATGTCGACTTCCGGACCGTCGTGCGATTCACCCTTGGCACGCTCCCGGGCATCGTCATCGGATATTTCCTGCTGCAGAAATTCGGCAAGTCGCCGGAGGCGCAGCCCTACCTGAGGATGCTGATCGGCGCCTACATCCTGATCGCCACGTTTCTGCCGAAGCCGAAGAAGGCGGAACAGAGCCGGATGACCTGGTACGACTTTCCGCTGCTCGGCTTTGTGACGGGCGCCGCGGCGCTGCTCGTCGGGGCGACGGGACCGCTGATCGCGCCGCTCTTCGCGCGACGGGATTTCGTAAAGGAGAGACTCGTCGCGACAAAGGCGATGTGCCAGATGGTCACGCACGTCGAGAAGCTGATCGTCTTCGGTCTGATCGGCATCGATTTCGGCAGATTCGGGCCGATACTCGCCGCCATGATCGTCGCCGTCATCATCGGCACCTACCTCGGCCGCGCGATGATCAGAAAGCTCTCGCCGGAGCTGTTTGTCACGCTGTTCAAAGTCGCCCTGACGCTGGCGGGATTGAAAGTCCTGCTCATAGACGGCGTGTGGCCGCTGGTGAAGGGCTGATTCCCCGCGGCCCGGCGTGATTCCGCACGCCAACGGCGTGCAACAGGACAGCCTGGGGTCAGCGAAGATCGCGCCGCGATCGAGCGCAGCCCCAGGATGGGTCACGGCGCGAGGAAAGTAACCCTGAAAGGGTGTTACACATCCACACAATCTCAGAGCCTCGCTGCCCATTCAGAGCCTCGCTGTCCCCAGCGTGGCGAATCCTCCAGCGTGCGTCGGCCTTACCCCGCCGTGAGGACACGGCGGCTCTGACTGGCGCCGGCGCGATTCCGCACGCCAACGGCGTGCAACAGGACAGCCTGGGGTCAGCGAAGATCGCGCCGCGATCGAGCGCAGCCCCAGGATGG
>Ga0116151_10000443_pt1 | contig 37597 bp, 37 predicted proteins | sample AD_UKC117_MetaG_FD_89893 | JGI IMG/M metagenome (GOLD analysis project Ga0116151, IMG submission 89893) | Active sludge microbial communities of municipal wastewater-treating anaerobic digesters from Hong Kong - AD_UKC117_MetaG | ecosystem: Engineered > Bioreactor > Anaerobic > Digestate...
GCTCTACGAGCTGCTCACCGGGCAGAAGGCCTTCCAGGGCGACAACCCCATGCATGTCGCCTATCAGCACGTCCACGGCAGCGTGCCGCGCGCCTCCGACCGGGTCTCGACGGTGCCGCTCGAGCTGGACCGGGTGATCCGGCACGCGACCTCCCGCGACCCCGAGGACCGGCCGTTCAACGCGGGTGAGCTGATGGCCGAGGTTCGCGATGCGCTGCGGCAGCTCTCGGACGAGGAGCTCGACGCCGTGCCGGTGCTGCTCGGCGGTCCGGCTGCCGGGGCACGCCAAGCACGGCCCTCCGGTATGCCGCCCGCGCCGGCCGGCGGGTCGGCGGCCGCGTCGTCAGCGGCGGCCGCATCGGCGGCGGCCAGTGCCTCGACGGCGGCGGGCGCGTCGGCGGCGGGCGCGTCGGCCGCCCGTGCCTCGACGACGGGTCCGGAGCCCGAGAACGCAAGGCGGCAGCCGGAAGCCGGGTCGGGGCCCGCGCCAGCGCAGTCCGGCCGCGGCGCCGAGTCGGGCAACGGCGATCGGCCGGCCGGCGAGGACCTCGACACCGCGGTGCTGCCCACCCTCGACCCGACCCGGGCGATGGCCGTTGTCGCGCCGACAGCGGTGAGCGCCGGGGCCACCTCGACGCCCCCAGCCGGCCGACGCGGCGGACACCGGCCGGCCGATGAGCCTCCGGCGCCCGCGCCGCTCGTCGGCAAGGTCGTCGACCCGGTGCCCGGGAGTCCGGCGGCGCGGCATACTCGCCGGCGCTGGCCGGCGGTGCTGCTCGTGCTCGCGCTGCTGCTCGGGGCAGGCGGCTGGTACGCCTGGACCACCTACGGACCCGGCGGCGCACGAGTGGTGCCGCCGGTTGCCCACCTGACCCTCGCCGACGCCCAGAGCGCCCTAACCCGCGCCGACCTCACCAGCACGGTCACCGAGGCCTACGACGAGACCGAGCCGGCCGGGCGAGTGCTCTCCGGCGACCCAGCGCCTGGCTCCGAGGTGCGCAAGGGCGCCAAGGTCGCCCTCACCGTCTCCAAGGGCCCCGAGCGGTATGCCGTGCCCAAGCTCGACGGGATGCAGCGGGCGGCCGCCGAGGCAGCGCTGGCCCAGCGGACCCTCGTCGTCGGGGCGGTGAGCGAGGAGTTCAGCGAGACCGTGCCGGCCGGCGTCGTGATCCGGCAGGACCCGGCGCCGGACACCCAGGTCAAGCGGGGTGCCGCGGTCGCGATCGCGCTCTCCAAGGGGCGCGAGCCGATCCCGGTCACCGACTACACCGGCAGCAAGCTTGCCGACGCCAAGGCCGGGCTCGAGGGCGTCAAGCTCAAGGTCGTCGTCGCCGATGCGGTCAACAGTGACACCGTGCCCGAGGGCAACGTCGTGTCGCAGACCCCCGCGCAGGGCACTCTCTTCGCCGGCGACACGGTCACGCTGGTGCCGTCGAAGGGCCCGGTGCTCGTGCAGGTGCCGGCGACGATCGGCATGCAGAAGGGCGAGGCGAAGGCGCTGCTCGAGCGGCTCGGCTTCAAGGTCGCCTTCGACAACGTCCTCGGCGGCCTCTTCGGAACGGTCCGCGACTCCAACCCGCGAGCGGGCACGATGGCGCGCAAGGGCTCGACCGTCACGCTCGTCATCGTCTGAGCCACGCGGCATACCTCATGGCGCTGACTGCTGCCCGGGCTCGCACGGTCGCCACCGTCCTGCTCGTCCTGCTCACCGCGGTGTGGGGCTCGACCTTCTTCCTCATCCGCGATCTCGTGACGACGGTGCCGTCGGTGGACTTCCTCGCGGTCCGCTTCACCATCGCCGCGGTCCTCATGGTCGCCCTTTTCTGGCGGCCGCTACGCGCGCTGGGACGACGTGACTGGGTGGTGTCGACCGGGCTGGGCGGGCTCTACGGTGCTGCGCAGATCCTGCAGACCACCGGGCTGGAGCACACCGACGCGTCGGTGTCCGGCTTCGTCACCGGCACCTACGTCGTGCTTACCCCCGTCTTCACGGCGCTGCTGCTGCGCGAGCACGTGCCGACGACCACCTGGCTGGCCGTCGGACTCGCGACCATCGGCCTGGCGGTCTTGTCGCTCAACGGATTTGCCGTCGGCATCGGCGAGTCCCTCACTCTCGCAGCGGCGGCGCTCTATGCCCTGCACATCGTCGGGCTGGGCCGGCTGTCCACCCCTGATCGGGCGACCGGCATGTCGGCGGTGCAGATGCTCGTCATCGCCGGAATGTGTGTCGTCGCGGCCGTGCCTGACGGCATCGTCTGGCCGCACGACGGCGGCCAGTGGGCGGCGGTCATCTACATGGCGACCGCAGCCGGGGTGCTCGCGCTGTGGTCGCAGACCTGGGCGCAGGCGCACATGTCGGCGACTCGGGCCGCCATCGTGATGACCCTCGAGCCGGTCTTCGCCGCGCTCTTCGCGGTGCTCTTCGGCGGCGAGTCGCTCACCGGGCGGATGCTGGTCGGTGGGGCGCTCGTGCTCGCGGCGATGTACACCGTCGAGCTCGTGGGGCGGCCGTCAGAGGACCGGCGTCCGCCATCGGAGGTGCTGCACCATGAGGTGTGAGTCGTGGTGGTGGCCGGTCCGACCGACAGGAAGTCCACACTCGAGCCAGTTTCGACCGCCGTCGCCCGCGATACGTGACTGGAAGTCGACGCTCGAGCCACTTCCGGACGACACCAATCCTCAGGGGAGCGTGCGCCGAGCAGCAGCGGGCTGACCGGCCCGGGCGAGGCGGTCCAGCGGCCACTCGAGGGGCCCGCGGCCCGGGCCGCTCAGCAGTCGCCACCCCTCGCTGAGGGTGAGGCTGATGAGGACGAGCAGCGCGAGGACCAGCCAGGAGTCGTCGGTGGCGTGGCCGAGCGGGCCGACCCAGGCCCCGAGCAGGACGAGCTGCGCGGCATACAGGGAGAGCGACATGCGACCCAGGCGGGCGAGCACACCGAGTCGCAGGTAGCGCGCGGCGGCCACCCCAAGGATGAGCACCGACAGGGCGATCGCGGCCCCCATGAGGATCTCGACGTGACTGCCGGAGTAGGGCACCAGGTCGATCCAGCCGGCGCGCTTGGCGACGAGGAGTGCGGCCGTGAGCACCAGCGGCGGCAGCGCGAGGAACGGGATGAACTCCTGCGGGCTGCGGACCACGAAGCGGCCGACGAGCACTCCGACGCCGGCCCAGACGACGAGGGTCACCAGCCGATAGTGCGGGCCGGCAGCGACGAGCTGCAGCAGCGCCGTCGACCGGTCGGTGCCGAGCGCATCGCCGAGCCGGTCACGAGCCAACGACTGCAGGACCGGTGCAGCGATGGCGAAGAACCCGGTGATCACCGCGGTCACACGACGCGGGCCGAGCGCCAGCGCATGCGCGACGACGACGAGCACCCCGAGGTAGGGCAGGATGTCGTCGACCTGCGCGCCGAGCCGGTCCAGCAGGAGACCCAGCCCGACGAGAGCCGCACCGCGGACGATGACGGCCACCCAGCGGGTGCGCGAGGCGCTCAGCGCGGCAGCGCAGCCGATGACGAGGGCGAAGAGCGGTGCGGTGAGGAACTCGCTGAGGTTGAGCAGCTGACCCGGACCGCCGGAGGGCGCGACATGGGCGACGTACATCGACAGGATCGCCAGACCTCGAACCACGTCCAGCGCGGGGTCCCGAGCAGGCCGGGCCTGCGAGGACGTCGCCGACGGTCGCTGCACCCGTCGATCATCGGTCCTCGACGCGCAGGCCGCGCGTCGGCACGCCCACGAACCGCCAGATAGTGACAGCGGCGCCGCAGGCGGGAGACCCGCGGCGCCGCTGCTCGGCTGGGGGCGGTCAGCGACGGATCGACCAGCTGATCTCCCAGGTGACGTTGTCGCCGTGCTGCTGGGTCCAGAAGGTCCGCCACTCGGGCTTGGACACATCGGGGGCCGCGACGCCAAGCAGGCCGCCCACGCTCGGGTCACCATCGGACACGTGGATGCCGGTGATCTCGTTGTCGCCGTCGTTGTAGGACGGACCGGACATGGCGTCGAAGGTCGCAGACGCGTCGCGTCCCTCGGCGAGCCAGCGGATCAGCTGGGGGGCGCGGCCACGGGAGCCGTCCCCGTGCTCGTCGTCGTCATCCGATCGCTTGCGCAGGTTGAGCAGGTAGCCGGAGTCGAGGGCATTGCGCTGCCCGTGCAGGGTGTCGCCGGCGTCCTCGACGACGAGCAGCGCGTCAGCGCTCGCGAAGGCGATGTTGTCGAAGCCGGTGTGCTCCTTGTCGCCGACGATGACGATCGACAGCCGACCGGTCGCGGCGCTGGGGCCGTCCTGAGTGAGCCGGAAGACACCGCCATAGGCGCCAGGCAGCGTGCTGTTGGCGTTCGTGTCACCCGTCTCGGTGAAGTAGAACTCGCGGAACCCGCTCCCGGGGCGGAAGACCCCGTTCTCGGGGCGCTTGAGCGGCGTCGCGCCCGCGGCCTTGGCCGCCGCCGTGGCGTCGTAGGGCAGGGAACCGGTCGAGTGCACGTCCACCCACGTCGTGCGGAAGGTCGTCCCCAGCCGGTGCAGATCACCGAGCACGGTGTCGGCCGGGTTGGTCTGAACCTGGGCAGCCGTGATCGGCGTGCCGTCCGGTCGCGCGATCTGCAAGGCCTGCAGCACGCCGCCGCGGGTGAGATCGGACCGGTCGGTCGGCACGAAGCGGTAGACGTAGGAGTTGGGCACCTTGCCCCCGGACGCGGCGGCGCCGCCGATGTCCTCGACGATCCAGAGATTGCCGTCCGAGTCGCATTGGATGCCCTCATAGCCACCCGCGCCGAGCGCCGGCAGCCGACGCGCGGCCGCGGTGACCGGATCGCCGTTGGCGTCGAGGTCGATCGCGAACACCCCACCGTTGGGAGCCTTGGCCTCGCTCGTGGCCAGCAGCTGGCGGGTGAAGGGGTTCCAGGTGATCCCGTCGATGGTGGGGAAGGCACCCCCCGCGGTGTCGACGTCGGCGACCAGGGAGACCCGCTTGGCGGGGTCCGGCTGGTCCAGGTCGACCCGGGTGACGTAGCCCCGCGGCCCGAGCTCGTGACCCTGGTAGAGGTAGTGATGGCCGCCCATGACGAGGTAGACGTTCTTGTCCGGCTCGGTCTTGCGTGCTTCGTTCGTGGCCTGGGTGAGCGGTCCCCCCGCTGCCGTGTTGTAGCCGTAGTGAGTCACGCCGTTGGCCGCGTCGGGGTTGACCAGGGGCAACGCGCCCCACGCCACCGACACCTGCCGTGCGGACGGCGTGAGGACGTTGTTCTCCACGCCTGCGCGGGGTTGGCATAGGGCACCGCATCGATCCGGAAGCCCCCGTCAGCCACCGCAGGCGACGTCCCGAGCGCCGCCGCTCCCCCAGCGGCGACGACCGCCGTGGCGAGCGTTGCGATGATTCTCTTGCGCATCCGTCGTTCCTTCCCGTCCTGGATCTCGAATGACGCGTGCGCAGGTGCGCTCCGTCGCTCGGATGCTCGCGGGTCAGCCTCGACGCGCGGACACGGACAGGGGTCGAGGGAGTGAACGTCCGATGGCAGGCGGGTGCGGCGTCGTGCGGAGTGAGTGGCCGCGCCCGCCCCGCTAGCCGGCCGGAAGGCGGGCGGCTTGCACGAGGCGGGTGAGCACGTCGATCGCGTGGTCGGTCGCCGCGTCGTCGACCTCGAGTGACCAGACGAAGCGGACGGCAGCCGGGCCGGCGGCATACCCTCGCACACCCTCGGCCATCGCGCGTGCCACGAGCTCGGTTGCGCTGCAGGCGAGCCCGTCGGTGGAGAGCATGACGATGTTGGTCTGCACGAGCTGCGGATCGATGCAGCCGGGGGCTGCCTCGGCCAGCGCCGCGGCCGCGCGCCGGGCCCGGGCGTGGTCGTCGGCGAGGCGCTCGACGTGATGGTCGAGGGCATGCAGCCCGGCCGCGGCGAGGATGCCGACCTGACGCATCCCGCCCCCATAGCGCTTGCGCCAGACCCGCGCCTCCGCCATCGCCTCCGCCGAGCCGACGAGCACCGACCCCACCGGCGCGCCGAGCCCCTTCGATAGGCACACCGAGACCGAATCGAACTGTGCGGCATACGAATCCAGCGCGACACCGGTGGCGACGTGGGCATTCCACAGTCGCGCGCCATCGAGGTGCATCCGGATGCCGTGGAGCTGGGTGGCCGCGCGCACCGCAGCGATCGCCTCGAGCGGCTGGATCGTGCCACCGCCGAAGTTGTGGGTGTTCTCCACGACGACGAGCCGGGTGACCACCTGATAGGGCCCGCCACTGACCGCCATCAGCCTGATCGGGTCCTCCGGTCGCAACAGCCCCCGCGGCGCCCCCCAGGTGCGCGAGCTGATGCCGGAGAAGACGGCCGCCGCGCCGAGCTCGGCCCGCACGACGTGGGCGAGCGCGTCGCAGACGAGCTCCTCACCGGGGCGCACGTGCAGCCGCAGCCCGAGCTGGTTGGCCATCGACCCGGTGGGGGTGAACAGCCCAGCCTCGTGGCCGAGCAGCGCTGCGACCCGCTCCTCGAGGACCCGGACGGTGGGGTCCTCGCCGAAGACGTCGTCGCCGACCTCGGCGGCCGCCATCGCCGCCCGCATGGCGGCCGTCGGGCGGGTGAGGGTGTCGGAGAGCAGATCCGCGCGGATCGCGCCCATCAGTCGGCCGACAGCATCTCGGCGACGAGGAAGGCGAGCTCGAGGCTCTGCTGGTGGTTGAGCCGAGGGTCGCACACCGTCTCGTAGCGCTGGGCCAGGTCGGCATCGAGGATCTTCTCCGAGCCGCCGATGCACTCGGTGACGTCGTTGCCGGTGAGCTCGACGTGCAGGCCGCCGGGCACCGTGCCGAGACCGCGATGCACCTCGAAGAAGCCGTGCACCTCGGCGACGATGTCGTCGAAGTTGCGGGTCTTGAAGCCGCTCGTCGACTCGAAGGTGTTGCCGTGCATGGGGTCGCAGACCCAGGTGACCTCGGCGCCCAGGTCGGTGACCGCCCCCACCAGCGTCGGCAGGGCCTCGTGGATCTGGGCGGCCCCCATCCGGGTGATGAAGGTAAGCCGGCCCGCCTCACGCTCGGGGTCGAGCCGGTCGACGATCCGCTTGAGATAGTCGGCGTCGGTCTTCGCCGAGAGCTTGACGCCGATCGGATTGCGCACTCGCGCAAGGAAATCGACATGTGCACCGTCGACGTCGCGGGTGCGCTCGCCGACCCAGAGGAAGTGGGCGGAGGTGTCGTAGGGACGGCCGGTGCGGCTGTCGATCCGGGTCAGGGGGCGCTCGTAGTCGAGCAGCAGCGCCTCGTGCGCAGCGAAGAACTCGGTCGTGCGCATCGCCTCGAAGTCGGCGCCGCACGCCGACATGAAGCGCATCGCCTTGTCGATGTCGTGGGCCAGCCGCTCGTAGCGCGCGTTGGCGGCATTCGTCACGAAGCCCTTGTTCCAGTCGTGGACGTGCCGCAGGTCGGCGAAGCCGCCGGTCGTGAAGGCACGCACGAGGTTGAGGGTCGCCGACGAGCGGTGGTATGCCGTGACCAGCCGTTGCGGGTCGGGCCGGCGCGCGCTCTCGGCGAAGGCGAAGTCGTTGACCATGTCGCCGCGGTAGGCCGGCAGGGTCACCTCGCCGCGTGTCTCGGTGTTGGAGGACCGCGGCTTGGCGTATTGACCGGCCATCCGGCCGACCTTGACGACCGGCACGGACGCGCCGTAGGTGAGCACCGCGGCCATCTGCAGGACGGTCTTGATCCGGTCGCGGATGTTGTCGGCCGTCGCCCCGGCGAAGGTCTCGGCGCAGTCGCCGCCCATCAGCACGAAGGCCTCGCCACGGGCCGCTGCGGCCATCCGCTGCCGCATGACGTCGCACTCGCCGGCGAAGACGAGCGGCGGATAGGAGGTGAGCTCGGCCACCGCCCCCGACAGCTCCGCCGGGTCGGGCCACTGCGGCTGTTGCGCGGCGACCAGCCCGGAGGCGGCCTGCGCCAGCTCGTCGTGCAGCTCGGCGTTGGGGTTCGTGCTCACCCGCCCAGCGTAGTTGCGTCCCACCCCTCGGACGCCATCCGGTCCGACATCCGAGCCGTAGCGACGACAGCAAGGGTCGGTCGGCACCCCGTGGCCGATAGCGTGCGGGCGTGACCTTCTCCATCGTCGCGACCGACGGCGCGGCATACGGCATCGCGGTGGCGAGCAAGTTCCTCGCGGTCGGCTCGGTCGTGCCAGCGGCCGAGCCCGGGGTCGGTGCCGTGGCGACCCAGTCCTATGCGAAATGGTCCTATCGCGCCGATTGCCTGGCGCTGCTGCGGGCCGGCGCGACCGCCCCCGAGGCGGTTGAGCGGGTGACGACGGCCGACCAGCTGCGCGCGCAACGCCAGCTCGGGGTCGTCGGACCGGCCGGCGCCGCCACCTTCACCGGCACCGAGTGCCACCCGTGGGCCGGCGGCCGATCCGGTGGCAGCGCCCATGACGGCTGGTATGCCGCGCAAGGCAACATCCTCACCGGACCGGAGGTCGTGGAGGCAATGGTCGCCGCGTGGGAGGCCGGCTCGGGGCACCCACTCCCCCGCCGGCTGCTCGCGGCCCTGCTCGCCGGCGACGCGGCCGGCGGCGACCGGCGCGGCCGACAAGGCGCCGCCCTCTACGTCGTGCAGAAGGGCGCCGGCTATGACGACAGCGGCGTGCTCGTCGATCTGCGCGTTGACGACCACCCCGATGCGGCAACGGAATTGGCCCGACTGTTGGATCTCAACGACCTCTACTTCGGCTCTCCCGAGGATGTCCAGCCGCTGGAGGGCGCGTTGGTCGAGGAGGTTCGCGACCGACTGGCTCGGCTCGGCCACCGGGCCGATGACGTGCAGGCGGCCCTGGCCGACTGGGCGGGCATCGAGAACTACGAGCTGCGCCTGACGCCGGACGGCATCGACGCGAAGGTGCTCGCCGCGCTGCGGGCCGCGACCAGCTGACCGGGTGGGTGCGGCCGGCCGGACGCGGCATACGGCTGCTGATCCGTGATAGGAACGAGCCATGGCAACCACCGCGTTCAAGGGAAACCCCGTGCAGACCTCCGGCGCTCTGCCCTCTCAGGGTGAGCAGGCACCGGCGTTCGCCGTCACCGGCACCGACCTCGCCGACGTCACCTCCGAGGGTCTGGCCGGCTCGCGCGTCGTGCTCAACATCTTCCCCAGCGTCGACACCGGCGTGTGCGCGGCGAGCGTGCGCAAGTTCAACGAGCTCGCCGGCTCGCTGGACAACACCCGGGTCGTCTGCGTGTCGGCCGACCTGCCGTTCGCGCTCGGCCGCTTCTGCGGTGCCGAGGGCATCGAGAACGTCACCGCCGCGTCGACGTTCCGCAGCAGCTTCGGCGACGACTACGGCGTGACGATGACCGACGGACCGCTGCGTGGGCTGCTCGCCCGCAGCGTCGTCGTGCTCGACGAGCAGGGTCGGGTCAGCTACACCGAGCTCGTGCCCGAGATCGGCCAGGAGCCCGACTACGACGCCGCGATCGCCGCGCTCGACTGAGCTGAACCCGGCGCCGATCGGACCTGGTCCACTCGGCGTGGGATGGTCCACTCGGCGTGGGATGGTCCACTCGGCGTGGGATGGTCCACTCGGCGGCGCAGCAACCGCACGCCTCAGTGGTGGAGGCCGCGGTCGATCGCGTAGCGGACCAGCTCGACCCGGTTGTGCATCTGCAGCTTGGTGAGCGTGTTCTGCACGTGGTTCTGCACGGTGCGGTGCGAGATGAACAGCTGGTCGGCAATCTCCTTGTAGGACATGCCGGTTGCCACCAGCCGCAGCACCTCGACCTCCCGCTCGGTGAGCTCGGGGGCGGGGTCGCTCTTGGCCGGCGGGACGGCCTGCAGCCGCCGGAACTCGGCGAGGACGAGATCGGCCAGGCCGGGAGTGAACACCGCTCGGCCGGCCGCGGTGCGCCGCACCGCCTCGAGGAACTCCTCGCGCCGTGCTGACTTGACGAGGTAGCCGGTCGCCCCCGCCTTGACCGAGTCGAGGACGTCCTGCTGCTCGCCGCTCACCGAGAGCACGAGGATGCGGGTCGGCACCTCGGCGGCCGCGAGCTGGGCGCAAACCTGCTGGCCGGTGAGGCCGGGCATGTTGAGATCGAGGACGAGCACGTCGGGGCGCACGGCGATGGTGCGCCGCACCGCCGACGGCCCGTCGGCCGCCGTGCCCACGACGGCGAAGCCGGCATCGGCGAGGTCGCGGGCCACCGCGTCGCGCCACATCGGATGGTCGTCGGCGACGACGACCCGGATCGGCCCGGCCGGCAGGTCGAGGTCGCCGTCGTCCGGTTCGGTCGCCGGCTCGACCGATGGCCCGAGTCCCGGCTCGCTCGGTGGCGCAGCCTCAGCCATGATCACCCTCCGTCCTTGGGGACCCACATCTCGACGGTGGTGCCACCCCCAGGTCCGAAAAGATAGCTGGCCCGCCCACCGAGGTCGGCGATCCGTCCATGGATCGAGGAAGCCACCCCGATCCGTCCCACCCCGGAGGCTTGCGCGAGTCGCTCCTCGGTGACGCCGACCCCGTTGTCCCGCACCGTCACCACGACGTCGCTGCCGAGATCGTCGACGAGCACCCAGGCCCGTGCATCCGGGCCGGCGTGCTTGCGTACGTTGTCCAGCGCCGCCTCGACCGCGGCGGTGACCTCCTGGGCGCGCCGCTGGCCCAGATCGACCGGCTCCTCGGGCGCGACGAGCACCGCTGTCCCGGTCACCGCCACCTTGAGCGCCTCGCGCAGGTCGACCGGGCCGCCGAGCGCCTGCTCGAGCTCGGGCAACGGCACGCCGGTCGCCAGCGCCCGCAGCGAGCGCTCCTGTTGCGCAGCGAGCACCCCGAGACGGGCGGCCTCACCGCCGAGGTCGAGCCCGCGCCGGTGGATGAAGGCGAGCGCCTGCAGCACTCCGTCGTGGACGGTGCGGGCCAGCCGGTCGCGCTCGGCGATCTCGGCCTGCTTGCGCAGCGCCCGGCGGACGGCCGCCTGCTCGGCGCGCGCCACGTCGGCGCCGTAGCCCACGCAGGTGCCGAGCATGACGAGCAGGCCGGCATTGGCGATCGGCTCGACGTCGAATCGCCCCACGGTGAGCACCATGGCCACCCCGACGACGAGCGATGCCGCCAGCCCGCCGCGCCAGCCGAGAATGAGCCCCAGCGCCGTCGGCGGCACAGCCTGCCACACCCCCGGCACGGTCGTCTCGCCGCCGAACGCGGCTTGCGGCGCGTCCAGCCACCGGGTCGACAGCACGGCAGCGCAGGTGATCACCAGCTCCACGAGGTGGATGCGCAGGTCCTGTCGGCGCGACTGCCACAGGTATGCCGTCCACCCGCCGAGCAGCGCGAGGACGACGAGCGCCCCCGCGAAGCTCTGCATGTCGGCCCGGCGCACCCACACGCTCCACACGGCATACACGAGGGCCAGCACCCGAAAGACGCGAACCGCGCGCCACAGCGCGAGCAGCACAAGGGAGTCACCCTCGCGGATCTCGCGGCGAGTGCGGTGCTCACCGTCGAGCCACTGGCTCATCACCGGCAGCTCAGCTGGCCCGGCGGACGTCCTCGCCGCCCTCGGCGGCCGCCTCGCCCTCGCCGGCTGGGTCGATCGGCTCGGCTGCTGCCGCCTCCGACACCGAAGCCGCCCGCTCCTCAGCGCTACGCGTGGTGGCCTTCTGGGCCGCCCCTTGGATCTCCCGCGCCTTGGCGACCGCGGTCTGCACCGTCGTCTGCACGGCATCCTTGACGACGTTCTTCTTGATCGACGTCGCATAAACGTCGACGTACTCCTGCTCGGACAGCAGCATGAGCTGGTACATGATCTCGTCGGTGATCGAGCGAAGCACGAAGCGGTCGTTCTCCATGCCCTCGTAGCGACTGAAGTCCAGCGGCGCGCCGATCCGGACCCCGACCTGCACGAGGTTGGGCACCTTCTGGCCGGTGGGCTGGGCCTTGTCGGTGCCGATCATTGCCACCGGGATCACCGGGCAGCCGGCCTCGAGCGCCATCCGGGCGATGCCGGTCTTGCCTTTGTAGAGCCGGCCGTCGGGCGAGCGGGTGCCCTCGGGGTAGATGCCGAAGAGGTCGCCCTTGCGCAGCACCTTGAGGCCGGACTGGATGGCCGCCTCGCTGGCCCGGCCGCCGGAGCGGTCGATCGGGATCTGGCCCACGCCACGGAAGAAGGCCGCGGTGAGCCGGCCCTTGACGCCACGGCCGGTGAAGTACTCCATCTTGGCCGGGAAGGTGATCCGCCGCGGCACGACGATCGGCAGGAAGATCGAGTCGGAGAAGGACAGGTGGTTGCTGGCGAGAATCGCCGGCCCGTGCGCAGGGATGTGCTCGAGGCCCTGGACCCATGGGCGGAACAGCAGCCGGAGGATGGGGCCGAGCAGCACCCGCTTGAGCAGCCAGTAGAACACTCGCCTCAACCTTCCCGGCCCACCCGCTTGTCGTGTGACCTGCAGCACTCTACGGCACTACCCTGCCTGCTGACCCGCGTGGGACCATGACCTGACCCGCCTGAAGGAGAACCCGTGCCCGTGCTGCCCGGCGCCGAGCCCTATCGTCACGACGGCAACGAGGTGGGGGTGCTCGTCTGCCACGGCTATACCGGCAGCCCACAGTCGATGCGGCCCTGGGCCGAGCACCTCGCCGAGCAGGGCTACACCGTACGGCTGCCGCGGCTCCCCGGCCACGGCACCCGCTGGCAGGACCTCAACCGCACCCGCTGGCAGGACTGGTATGCCGCGGTGGACCGCGAGTGGGCCGAGCTCGCGCAGACCTGCTCGAGCGTCTTCGCCGTCGGCCTGTCGATGGGTGGGCTGCTCGCCACCCGGATCGCCCAGCAGCACCAGGACGACGCCAACCCGTGCCGCGGCATCGTCATCGTCAACCCGATCTTCGCCCACGACGACCCGAAGCTGCGGATCCTGCCCTACCTGCGCCACCTCGTGCCCGCGCTGCCGGGCGTCGGCGGTGACATCGCCAAGCCCGGGGTGACCGAGCTGGCCTACTCGAAGAACCCGCTGCAGGCCATGCACAGCCAGACCCAGCTGTGGCGGATCGTCGTCGACGACCTGCCCCAGCTGCGGGTGCCGGTGCTGCTCATGCGCTCGGCCATCGACAACGTCATCCCGCGGATCTCCGGTGACACCTTCCTCGCCGAGGTCGGCAGCGCCGATGTCACCGAGGTGGTGCTGCCCGAGTCGCGGCACGTCGCCACGCTCGACTACGACGCGCCGATGATCTTCGAGCAGTCGGTGCAGTTCATCGAGCGACTGCGCTGAGCAGGCCGACCGCCAGATGACCGAGCCGCGCCGGGAGCCCGACGAGGAGGACCTCGACGCCCGCTTCGAGCAGATCATCGCGGGGTGGGACGACATCCCCGACCTGCCCGAGCCTTCTCGGCAAGAGCAGTCGGCTCAGCCGGAGCAGTCGGAGCAGCCCGCGCGGCCCGATCGGCCGGTCGAGTCGCCGGGCACGCCCGGCGACTCGAGGCTGGGCGGTGCGCCCGCGGCATACCTCGGCGATGACGACCTGGGCTGGCGCGGCTATCGCGTCGCCGAGCCGGACGAGCACTTCGAGCCGCCCGAGCCGCAGCTGCCGCCGGCGCACGATGCGACCTACTGGATCTCGGTCGCGGGCATCGTGCTCGGCCCGCTCATCGTCGTGTGGGCGGTCATGTTCTCGGGCAACCCCGATCCCGGCTGGTGGGTGCTCACCGGCATCGCGGCAACCGCGGTCGGCTTCGGGCTGCTGGTGCTGCGCGGCTCGGGCGAGCGGGACCCCGACGACGACGGCGCGCAGGTCTGAGGTCAGCGCCGGCGGCGCCACCACCGCGATCCGGTGTGCCGCGGGCGCGCGACATCCTCAGCCGACCCGCCGTCGTCCGGCTGCGCGACCGGCTCGGCGATCGCGTCGACCCGGGCCAGATCGGCGGCACCGATGACGCCGGCGTCGTTGCCCAGGGCTGCGGCGACGATCCGCGCCTCGGGCCGATAGCCGCGCCCGGTGAGCTGGCGGCGGAAGGTCTCGCGAGCCGGCTCGAGCAGCAGGTCGCCGGCGGCACTGACTCCACCGCCGATGACGAAGGTGCCGGGGTCGAAGGCGGCCGCGAGGTTGGCGATGCCGACCCCGAGCCAGTGCCCGACGTCGGCGAGCAGCTCGACAGCCGTGCGGTCGCCGGCCTGGGCGGCCTCGGTGACCAGCGGGCCGGTGAGCGTGGCGGGGTCCTCGCCGATCCTCCGGCGCAGGTCGTCGGCGACCGGGGAGTTGGCGGCGAGCAGGATGCGGGCCTCGCGCACCAGCGCGTTGCCGCTCGAATACTGTTCCCAGCAGCCACGATTGCCGCACTCACAGCGCAACCCGTCGGGCACGACCTGCATGTGGCCGAACTCGCCGGCGATGCCGTAACGGCCCCGCTCGACCCGACCGCCCATGACGATCCCGCCGCCGATGCCGGTGCCGAGGTTGACCATGACGAGGTGGGTCTCGCCGCTCCCGGCGCCGAAGCGATACTCCGCCCAGGCCGAGGCGTTGGCGTCGTTGTCGACAATGATCGGCAGGCCGAGCCGGTCGCGCAGGGCATCGCGCAGCGGCTCCTGGCGCCAGGACAGGTGCGGCGCGAAGACGACGGTCGCCCGGTCGGCGGCGACGAAGCCGGCAGCGCCGATGCCGACGGCGCCGACCTGGGTCCGGTCGACCTGGGCGAGCAGCTCGTTGACGACGCCGACGATGGTGTTCTCGACGACCTCGGGCGAGGTCGAGCGGTGTGGGGTGTCGGCGCGCGCCCGGGCGTGGATCGTGCCGTGCTCGTCGACGACTCCCCCGGCCACCTTGGTGCCGCCGATGTCGATGCCGACCGTGTATGCCGCCGGCTCACCCGCCGCCCGCGCCGTCACCGGGGCTCCTGCGCTGAGTCCCGCCGGTGGTCGGGCGCGGTGGGGTCGGCCGTCGCGGAGCGGCGGTGGTGGGCATAGCTGCGCAGCCCGTCGGCCGCGAGGTCCACCACGTCGGCGATCCGGTCCAGCAGGTCCGGCGAGACGCCGCGGACGGCGGCGAGCACACGGCATACCGGGCAGGCGTGGCAGGAGGTGTCCGCGCTGGCCGCGGATCCCGACGGCGCATCCGGAGCGTGGCCGCAGGTCGGGCACGGGGCCGCAGCCGGCTCGGGTGGCGTCGACGCGGCTGGTGGCCGCTCATCCCGCCCCGGACGAGGCGGGCCGTCGGCGCGGGAGGTGCGCTGGCCGCGCGCCATCCGCTCACCGGCAGGACCGGCCTGCTCGGCGGTCAGCGGGGTGAGCAGCGAGAGCAGCAGGGCGGCCTCTTCGGCGACGGTCCCCACCTGCGGCTGGTGGGCATGCGTGGTCACGGTCGGTTCTTCGTGGTCGGGCGGCGCAGTATCGGGACGCTCAGTCCTCGACGCGCTTCTTGAGCTCCTTGAGCGCGGTGTCGACGATCGACTTCTCGGCCTTGCGCTTGAGCATCCCGAGCATGGGGATGGAGAGGTCGACGGCGAGGCGATAGGTGACCTTGGTGCCGGCCTTGTCCTTGGCGATCGTGTAGGAGCCGTTCATCGCCTTGAGGACGGTGGCCTTGACGAGGTGCCACGACACCACCCCGGTGCCGTCGTCGGCGATGTCCCACTCGTAGTCGAGGGTGTAGGTGTCCTTGAGCACTCCGGCGTCGAGAACGTACTCGACCCGGTCGGCCCAGCCGTCGCCTTCCTCGGACAGCACCGTCACCCGCTTCACCTCGTCCGCCCACTCGGGGTAGGCCTCGAAGTCGGCGATGACGTCGAGGACCGTGCCGGGCGGGGCGGAGATGACGATGGAGGACTCGGTGCGATCGGCCATGGGCCAAGGCTACCCCCGGCCGAACGCGCGGCAGGCCGCGGACGGGGACCGGTCAGCCGGACTGCGCCAACGCGGTCAGCTCGGCCCGCCACAGCACGACGAACTGGGCCTCGCTGTCGCCGACCTGGCCGGCGAAGGCCCGGGAGACGACGACCGACTGCGGGGTCATCCGCGCGTCGCCGGGCGAGCCGGCGATCTCGGCATAGAAGGCGAGCAAGCGCTCCTCGCCCCGCTCGCGGGCGATCCGCCGCACCGCGATCCACGCCCCCTGGTATGCCGCCGCGAGCTCGCCGCGCGCCGGGTCGAAGTCGGCCGGACCGGGCAGGGCGGGGGGCGGGCCCTGGGTGCGGACCCGGTCGAGCAGCTGCCGGGCGACCAGCGACGGGGTGAGCCCGGTGTCTCGATAGGCGACGTACTCGGCGAATCCCTCGGACAGCCACATCGGCACGTCGTGGGCGGTGGTGGCCCGGATGAGGACGTGCGTCAGCTCGTGGGCGAGCACGACGGCTCGGCCCTGAGCGTTGAGCCGCACCATCCCAGCGGGGTTGACGACGACCCGGTCGGCCGGCGCCGGCTGACCGGCCGGCCGGGCGCCCTCGGTGGTCGCGGCGATCTGGGCTAGCGCAGCCGGATCGCTGCGGCCGAGGAGGCGAGCGGCCGCCCGCTCGGTCACCGGAGCGACGAGCAGGGCCGTCGGCGCGGGGCGGCGGGTGACCCGCGCGACCACGCGTTGGGCCAGCTCGGCCTCGCCGGCCAGCCGGGCCAGCTGATCGACGGGCAGATCTCCGGCGACGATCGCCGAACCCGAGCGGGCGACGGCCAGGGCGGGGATGTCGAAGACCTCCCATGCGTCGGCCGGCCCGAGCCACCGCCCGATCCGCCAACCATCACCCGAGGCGAGCAGGGTGACGGTGCGGCTGGCCTGGCGCTGCCCCCGATCGACACCCGGAACCTGGTACGACACCCGGACCGAGCCGGTCCACGTGCCCGGGGGCGGGGAGACGGCAGGGGCGGCGGGCGACGGGGCGGTGCTGGGGGCGGCACTTGCTGTGGTGCTGGCGGCCGCCGGGCTGGGCACAGCGCGGACCGGGCCGACCGTCAGTCCGTCCACCCCGAGCGCCAGGAGTGCGTCGAACGCCTGCGACTCGAGCAGGCCGTCGGCCGAGGACGGGTCGGCCACGGTGGACAGCCAGGCGATCTTGTCCCGAGTGCGCAGGGCCTCGGAGCGGCGGGTGAGCAGGTCGGTGAGGACGGCGGAGGCGACCGGGTCGGCGAGCGTCGGAGTGCTCGGTCCCACGGTGGGCGTGGCGGTCGTCGGAGGGCCGCCCGGTGACGGGCCGGGGCTGATGGCCAGCGAGGCGGCCGGCGGTGGCGGCCCGCCCTGGCTGCTCGTCGGTCCGGGCGGCGTCGCCGTCGTGACCGTGCACCCGGCCAGCGCGGCCAGTGCGGTGAGCACGGTGGCCGCGCCCGGCCGCAGTCGGGCGCGGCTGGGGCGGGTCGCCGCTCGGTCGACCCCGCCTGTCGTGCCCCGCACCACGCTCACGACCCGATGCTACGTCGGCAATGGGCGGACCACGCCGGAGCACTCAGCCGACTGCCCTGGAGCGCGCGCCGGTCCGGCGCAACGCGGCCGCCGGCTCGCCCACCGCCCGCAGCCTCGCGGCCTCGTGCCGATCCACCAGTCCGGCCGCCACGAAGGCGGCGACGGCGTGCTGCTCGGCGGCGTCGAGCGGCATACCGGCAAGGCCGTCGAGCGCAGTGACCACGCAGTCGTCGCACCGCAGTCCGCGGACCGGACAGCTCGAGCATTCGACGATCATGACCGGCTCCTCACCGTCGTTCGACAGGTCCGCCCGGCGCGTGTCGGCCGGACACCACAGACGCTAGGGCGAGGGTCTGACAGGGGTCCCACGCCGACGCTCCGCGCGCGGCGTCGGTGTGGCGACGACGCCCTGTCACACCCCGCCCCTACCGTCGGAGACATGCACGCGGGGCAGGCCATCCAGGCGACGTTCGACGACCTGGGCACTCCCCTGCACGACGTCACCTTCGTCGTCGTCGACCTCGAGACGACCGGCGGAAGCGCCGGCGAGTGCGCGATCACCGAGGTCGGTGCGGTCAAGGTGCGCGGCGGCGAGGTCCTCGGCGAGCTGCAGACCCTGGTCAACCCGGGCACCGCGATCCCGGCCTTCATCCAGGTGCTCACCGGCATCACCGACGGCATGGTCGCGACTGCCCCCCGCATCGACACCGTGCTCCCGGCCTTCCTCGAGTTCGCCCGCGGCAGCGTGCTCGTCGCGCACAACGCCGGCTTCGACGTCACCTTCCTGCGCGCCGCCGCCGCCCAGACCGGCCATCCCTGGCCGGGCTTCCAGGTCGTCGACACGGTCACCCTGGCCCGGCAGGTCGTCGGCAGCGACGAGGTGCAGAACCGTCGCCTGGGCACCCTGGCCGCCCACTTCGGCGCCCGCACCACCCCGGACCACCGGGCGCTGCACGACGCTCGCGCCACCGTCGACGTCCTGCACGCGCTGCTGGGACGGGTCGGCAACCTCGGGGTGCACACCCTCGAGGAGCTGCAGTCCTACACCTCGCGGGTCACCCCGGCCCAACGTCGCAAGCGCTTCCTCGCCGACCCGCTGCCGGCGGCGCCGGGCGTCTACGTCTTCCTCGACGGTCGCGGCCGACCGCTCTACGTCGGCACCTCACGCAACATCCGCAGCCGAGCTCGCTCCTACTTCACCGCCAGCGAGCAGCGCACCCGGATGGCCGAGATGGTCGGGCTCGCCGAGTCGATCCGGCCCATCGTCTGCCAGACCACCCTGGAGGCCCAGGTTCGCGAGCTGCGGCTCATCGCCGAGCACAAGCCGCGCTACAACCGGCGCTCCACCCGGCCCGAGCGCACCGTCTGGGTCAAGCTCACCGTCGAGCCCTTCCCCCGCCTCTCGGTGGTCCGTGAGGCGCGCGACGACGGCGCGGCCTACGCCGGGCCCTACTCCTCGCGCGCCGCCGCCGACGCCGCGGTCGCTGCCATCCATGAGGTCCTCCCGCTGCGCCAGTGCACGACCCGGCTGTCTGCCAGCCCGCGCGGATCGGCCTGCGCGCTGGCCGAGATGGGGCGCTGCGGCGCTCCGTGCGAGGGACGCGAGAGCCGGACGGAGTATGCCGCGCACGCCACCGCCGCGACCCGGCTGCTCACCGGCGACGGGCGCGAGCTCGTCGCGGCGATCCGCGAGCGGATGCGGATCCTGGCCCGCGACCAGCGCTTCGAGGAGGCGGCCGCCCTGCGCGACCGGCTGGCCCAGCTGCTGCGCGGCGCGGCCCGCGTCCAGCGGATGGCGCCGCTCGCCGCCAGCCCCGAGGTGGTGGCCGCCCGGCGAGCCGAGGCCGGTGGCTGGGAGCTCGTCTGCGTGCGCCACGGCCGACTGGCCGGCACGAGCGTCTCGCCCCGAGGAGCCGACCCGATGCCCTTCGTCGACACCCTGCGCGCGACCGCCGAGGTCGTGACCCCCGGCGCGGGGCCGGCGCCCGCGGCATACGTCGAGGAGACCGATCTCGTGTTGCGCTGGCTGGCCCAGCCCGGAGTGCGGATCGTGTCCCTCGACGGCGAGTGGACCTGCCCCGTGGGCGGCGCCGAGCCGGCTCGAGCCGCCTTGCAGGCCCAGCTCGACGCCGAGCAGCCCGCGGTGCCGGTCGTGGCGAATAGGCTGACCGGGTGATCACCGCCATCGTCCTCGTCACCTGCGACACCGCCCGGATCCCCGAGGTGGCCGAGCAGATCGCCTCCCTCGACGGGGTGACCGAGGTCTATTCGGTCACCGGCGACTGCGACCTCATCGCGATGATCCGGGTCCGCGAGCACGAGCAGCTCGCCGACGTCATCGCCGACCGGCTCTCCAAGGTCGAGGGGGTGGCGGCGACGACGACCCACATCGCCTTCCGCGCCTACTCCTCGCACGACCTCGAGGCGGCCTTCAGCCTCGGTCTGGACTGACCTCTCGCGCCTCGGCTCAGCCGGTCACCCGGGTCGCCCCCACCCAGCGCTCGACGACCTCGGCGGCGGCTCCGCTGTCGATGGCCTGCTCGGCGCGGCGCATCCCCGCACCGACCGCCTCGTGCACCTCGTCGGTCGACGGATCGCTCGGCCCGCCGGCCGTGACGGCCAGCGCCGCGCCCGCGTTGAGGACGACCGCGTCCCGCACCGGGCCGGTGATGCCGGCGAAGACCTGCCGCATCACCTCGGCGTTGTATGCCGCCTCGCCGCCCCGCAGCGCCTCGGTCGGCACCCGCGCGAGGCCAAGTCGGGTCGGATCGAGGGTGTGCTCGGTGACCACGCCCCCGCGCACCCACCACACGCTGGAGGTCGTCGCCAGGGTGAGCTCGTCCAGCCCGTCGTCGCCACGGAAGACGGCGGCGTCCCGGCCACGCCCGGCGAACACGCCGGCCAGGACAGGAGCCATCCGCGCGTCCGCGACGCCGACCGCGGCATACGTCGGCTGGCCTGGGTTGGTGAGCGGCCCGAGGAAGTTGAGCGGCGTGCCGACGCCGAGCTCACGGCGGGCGACCGCCGCGTGCCGCATCGAGGGGTGGAACAGCTGGGCAAAGCAGAAGGTGATGCCGGCCTCGTGGACGACCTGCTCCACCCGGCTCGGCGGGAGCGAGAGGTCGATGCCGAGCGCCTCGAGGACGTCGGCCGACCCGGACGACGACGAGGCGGCCCGGTTGCCATGCTTGACGACGGGGACGCCTGCGGCGGCGCAGACGATGGCGGCCGTCGTCGAGATGTTCACCGTGTGGGCCCGGTCGCCACCCGTGCCGACGACGTCGAGGCTCGGCTCGGGCGCGCTGATCCGGGTCGCGTGCTCGAGCATGACGTCGGCCAGGCCGCGCATCTCGGCCACCGACTCGCCCTTGGCGCGTAGGGCCACGAGGAAGCCGGCGACCTGGACGTCGGTCGCCTCGCCGGCGAAGATCTGCCCCATCGCCCACGCCGCGTCGGCGCTCGACAGGTCCTCGCGGCGCAGCAGCCGCGTGTAGACCTCGGGCCAGCTGGTCGACGCCTCGCTCACGCGGGCGTGCTGACCCGGGCCAGCTCGGCCACGGCGCGAGAGAGGGTGACCGGGTCGATGGGGTGGGGTACGACCGCGTCGCACATCGACCAGGCGGCCAGCCAGCCGTCCTGGACGCGGCCGGTGAGCACGAGGATCGGCGGACACTGGAAGATCTCGTTCTTGAGCTGGCGGGCCAGCCCCAGCCCGCCCAGCGGGGTCGCCTCGCCGTCGAGGATGAGCAGGTCGAAGCCGCTCGACTCCACGGCCTCGACGACCGCGGTCGGCGTCGCGCACTCGCGCCACGAGGCGACCTCGACGTCGCGCGCCGGGCGCCGGCCGACCGCGAGGCGGACCGCGTCGCGGACCGTCACGTCGTCGCTGTAGAGCAGGATGCTCACGGTGCGGGGCTCGGCTGCGCTCATGGGCCTCATCGTAGTCACCTCGCCCGGTGAGTCAGGTGCGCCGCACGGACCCCGGGAGCGCCCGGCGGGAACTGTGACGCGGGTGACGAAGTTATCGGGGGGTCGCTCGCGCGCCCCGGGACGGATCAGGCAATAATGGCCCGCGTGGCGACTGCATCGGTGATCCCTGCACACTCCAGCCCTCCCGGTCACGGACCGGTGACCCGCCCGAGCATGGTTCAGGTGGGCACCATGGTGTGGCTGTCGAGCGAGCTGATGTTCTTCGCGGCGCTGTTCGCGATCTACTTCCAGCTCCGGTCGGTCTCCGCCGATCTGTGGCACGAGCAGACCAGCAAGCTCAACATCCCCTTCGCGTCGATCAACACCGCGATCCTCGTGATCTCCTCGGTGTGGTGCCAGATCGGCGTCATGAAGGCCGAGCGTGGCAAGCCGTTCCGCGACGGCAAGCTCATGGACATCAAGTCCTGGGGCATGCGTGAGTGGTATGTCCTCACCTACATCTTCGGCGCCATCTTCATCGCCGGCCAGGTGCTCGAGTACGCCCACCTCGTCGCCGAGAACGTCACGCTCTCCAGCGACCGCTATGCCTCGGTGTTCTACATGGCCACCGGATTCCACGGCATGCACGTCACCGGCGGGCTGATCGCGTTCCTGCTCATCATCGGGCGCACCTTCACCACCCGTCGGTACACCCACACCCAGGCCGTCGGCGCCGTCGTCACGAGCTACTACTGGCACTTCGTCGATGTCGTCTGGATCGCCCTGTTCTTCGTCATCTACGTGCTCAAGTGATGACGCGCCGAGCCGCGCCCCTCCAGACTCCCGACCGGACCGACGACAGGACCGCATCGTGAACGCCTTGGCCGCACGCCGCCGCCACCCGGCAGCCATCGGGCTGCTGCTGCTCATCGGGCTCGCGCTCGTCGGGGTGGCCTACACCCTGCTCGCGCCGAAGCCCGCTCAGGCGGCCGCCGGCCCGGTCGCCGATGCGGCCTTGGGCAAGCAGCTCTTCCTCGCCAACTGCGCGACCTGCCACGGCCTGGGGGCCACCGGCACCAAGTCCGGACCCAGCCTGATCGGCGTCGGCGCCGCCTCGGTCGACTTCCAGGTCGGCACCGGCCGGATGCCGATGCCCGGTCCCAACGTCCAGGCCCCCCGCCAGGACAAGCTCAAGTTCAGCCCGGACGAGATCGCCGCGATGGCGGCCTATGTCGCATCGCTGGCCCCGGGCCCGGCGATCCCCGAGGCGCAGTACACCGAGGGACTGGCCGGCAAGGAGGGTGAGATCGCTCTGGGCGGCGAGCTCTACCGGGTCAACTGCGCGATGTGTCACAACTTCGCCGGTGCCGGTGGCGCGCTCACCCGCGGCAAGTACGCGCCGTCGCTGCAGGGCGTCGAGGGCAAGTACGTCTACGAGGCGATGCTCACCGGCCCACAGTCGATGCCGGTGTTCAACGACACCAACCTCAGCCCCGAGGCCAAGGCGTCGATCATCAAGTACCTCCAGTACACGACCCAGCAGCCCAACCCCGGTGGGATGAACCTGGGCAACCTCGGCCCGGTCTCCGAGGGCCTGTTCATCTGGGTCTTCGGACTCGGCCTGATGATCGCCTGCGCCTACTGGCTCGGCCAGAAGGCCGCCTGACCGCCCCGCTCACGACAGGACGAACGAGTATGAGTGACAAGGGCATCGCCCGGCCCGACGACCACGGCAGCCAGCTCGCCACGGCCTCGGCCGGTCTCCCCGAGCGGTTCGAGAACCCCGGCCTGCCGCCGCACGTGCACCGTGCCGCCGACGACGACCTGGCCGCCGCCAAGCGCGCCGAGCGTCAGGTGGCCGCGCTGTTCACGCTGTCGATCATCGGCACGATCGGCTTCATCGTCGCCTACTTCGCGGTGCACAACGACACGACGGTCTTCCTGCCGTTCTTCGGCACGACCTACCTGCTCAACCTGTTGCTCGGCCTGTTCATGGCGATCGCGTTGCTCGGCATCGGCTTCGGCGCGGTGCACTGGGCCAAGACCCTGATGAGCGACGAGGAGGTCATCGAGGAGCGCCACCCGATCCGCTCCGACGACGCGACCCGCGCCAAGGCACTCAAGATCATCGGCGACGGCGCCGAGAGCTCGCAGCTGTCCCGCCGCCCGATCATCAAGGCGACGATGGGCACCGCTCTGGGCCTGTTCGCCCTGCCCTTCCTCGTCCAGCTGGCCGGCTCGATGGGCAACCCCACCAAGGCGCTCGAGGAGTCCAAGCAGACGATCTGGGACGTCAACGGCAAGCACCGCAAGGCCGCCGATCAGGGCAAGCCGATCCGGCTGATGCGTGACCCGGAGCTCACCCCGATCCGCGCCGACGAGGTGTCGATCGGCTCGGTCTTCCACGTCATGCCCGAGACCCTCAAGGACTCCCACCACATCCTCGAGGACAAGGCCAAGGCCGCAGTCCTGCTCATGCGACTGGACCCGGCTGACTTCAAGGACACCGAGCACGGCCGCAAGGCACGCGACTGGGGCGCCCAGGGCATCGTCGCCTACTCCAAGATCTGCACCCACGTCGGCTGTCCGGTCGGCCTCTACGAGCACCGGACCCACCACCTGCTGTGCCCCTGCCACCAGTCGACCTTCGACGTGACCAACGACTGCGAGGTCATCTTCGGCCCGGCCAAGCGGCCGCTGCCGCAGTTGAAGATCGAGATCGACGCCGAGGGCTACCTCGTCGCCAAGCAGGGCTTCACCGAGCCCGTCGGACCGAGCTACTGGGAGCGCACATGGTGACCCGCGCCACGACACACAGCGCCGCCGACCTGCGCGCCGGCGACGAGTCGGTCACGGCTCCGCCGAGCGCAGCCGCCAAGAAGGTCGGCGACGCCGCCGACTGGGTCGACCAGCGCACCGGCATCGCCAAGGCGGGTGCCTTCTTCCTCAAGAAGGTCTTCCCCGACCACTGGAGCTTCATGCTCGGTGAAGTGGCGATGTACTCCATGATCATCTGCCTGCTGACCGGGGTCTTCCTCACCTTCTGGTTCGTCCCGAGCGCCGGCCAGGTCATCTACGACGGCTCGTACGTGCCGCTCAAGGGCATCACGATGTCCGAGGCCTACAGCTCGACGCTGGGCATCTCGTTCGACATCCGCGGCGGTCTGCTCATCCGGCAGATCCACCACTGGGCTGCGCTGATGTTCTGCGTCGCGATCATCGCGCACATGTTCCGGGTGTTCTTCACCGGCGCCTTCCGCAAGCCGCGCGAGATCAACTGGGTCATCGGCACGATCCTGTCGATGCTCGCCATCGTCGAGGGCTTCGCCGGCTACTCACTGCCCGACGACCTGCTCTCCGGCACCGGCATCCGCGCCGCCGAGGGCTTCATGCGCTCGATCCCGGTGGTCGGGTCCTACGTCTCCTACCTGGTCTTCGGCGGCGCCTTCCCGGGCGAGGCGATCATTCCTCGCCTGTATGCCGTGCACGTCCTGCTCCTGCCGGCCGTTCTCATCGGCCTCTTCACGGCGCACCTCGTGCTCGTCATGGTGCACAAGCACACCCAGTACCCCGGCCCGGGTCGGACCAACGAGAACGTCGTCGGCTTCCCGCTGATGCCGGTCTACATGGCCAAGGCCGGCGGCTTCTTCTTCATGGTCTTCGGGGTGCTGACGCTGATCTCCGCCCTCGTCGGGATCAACCCGATCTGGGCCTACGGCCCCTACGACCCGTCACCGGTGACGGCCGGCTCGCAGCCCGACTGGTACATGCTGTTCGCAGACGGTGCACTGCGGCTGCTGCCAGGGTGGTTGGAGTTCACGCTGTTCAACACGACGTGGAGCTTCAACGTCTTCATCGGTGCCATTCTGCTCATCCCGGTGCTCTACACGCTCGCCGGCGCCTACCCCTTCATCGAGGCCTGGGTCACCGGTGACACGCGCGAGCACCACCTGCTCGACCGCCCCCGCAACGCCCCCGTGCGGACCGCACTGGGCATGGTGGCGCTGACCTTCTACTTCATCCTCGCGCTGGCCGGCTCCAACGACATCATCGCGATCAAGCTCTCGCTGTCGATCAACGACGTCACCAACCTGTTCCGCCTGCTGCTGCTCGTCGCGCCGCCGCTGGTGTTCTGGGTGACCAAGCGGATCTGCCTGTCGCTGCAGCGCCACGACCGCGACAAGGTGCTCCACGGCCGGGAGGCCGGGGTCATCATGCGGACCGCCGAGGGCCGCTTCTACGAGGTCCACGAGGACCTCGACGAGTACGACCGCTGGAAGCTGGTCGGGTTCGAGTCCCCCGCGCCCTACGTCCTGGAATCCGGCACCGACGCCAACGGCGTCTCGGCCAAGGGGATCAAGAAGGCCAAGCGTCGGGAGCGGATCTCGCGCTTCTTCTTCAAGGACCGGGTCGAGCCGGTGACACCGGCCGAGCTCGCCGCCGCGCACCACCACGGCGAGCATGACGAGGAGCCGGAGGCCATCGGCGCCGGCGGGTCGGCCACCCTGGTCAAGCACGACAAACAGGACTGACCGAGGCCGGTTCCCCGCACCATTCGATCAGCCGCCCCCGTCGGGGGGCGGCTGATTGCTGTGCGGCGGTCGATCGAGCCGTGGCGGGTCGGCGGGGATCGCCTGTTCTCCAGCCCGACCCCTCGGGCCACTCAGCGGCCACACCGGGGCCCGGCTGGCGTCCCGCCGAGGGCGGCTCAGCGGGCCAGCAGCTCGGCCAGGCGGCGCTGACCGGTGTCCGGATCGAGGTCGACCGCGAGCACCTTGGTCCGGCTGGTGGCACCGGTGACGAGCTGGACCTGCCGCGGTCGCACCGCGAAGGCCTCGGCAACGGCCTGGAGGACCGCAGCGGTAGCCGCCCCGTCCACGGCCCGCTCGGTGACCGCCACGACCAGGCAGGGCGGCTCCCCCACCCCGTAGCGCCCGCCGACGCTGGTCCGGGAAGACCCTGGCCGGACGCGCACGCTGAGTCGGAAGGACGTCGTCACGGCGCCACTCTGGCAGGCTGGTGGACATGGCACATCCCTCGATCCACCTGTCGGCGGCCGAGTTCGACGCCGCCGTCGAGGAGGCGATGACCCGCATCCCTGTCGAGTTCCAGCGTGAGCTGCGCCGCGTTCCGGTCTTCGTCGAAGCCGAGCCTGCCGACGGTGAGCCGGAGCTGCTCGGGCTCTACGAGGGCGTCCCCCTCACCGAGCGCGACGAGTGGCATGCCGGTGCCCTGCCTGACCAGATCACGCTCTACCAGGGCCCGCTGGAGCGGATGTGCTCCTCGCGGGAGGAGCTGCTCGCGGAGATCGCGATCACGGTCGTGCATGAGATGGCCCATCACTTCGGCATCGACGACGACCGGCTGCACGAGCTCGGCTGGGGATAGCGCACAGCCAAGCAGGCGCCACCAGGCAGCTGGCGACCGCCAGAGACAGAGACCGGCCCCGGACCGATCGGTCCGGGGCCGGTCACCCACAGCGGGTGGGTCAGCGATGGCCTCAGTTGGCGTGCTCACCCTTGAAGTGCTCGAAGGTCCAGCCGACGAGCGCGACCGGCGCCAGGATCGCGCCGATCATGAACAGCCACCAGCCGACGGCAACCCCTGCGAAGAGGATGGCGCAGGACAGGGCGAGCCACAGCGGCCACCACGAGTACGGCGTGAAGAAGCCGTAGTCGCCCTCGGCCTCGGCGATCTCACCCTCCGGGTTGTCCTCGGGACCCTCGGGCGTGTGCTTCTGCGTGTAACCGAGATACCACGCGACCATGAACATCATCAGCGCGGTGAGCAGCAGGGCCACGATGCCGATCGGCTCCAGGCCCAGCGCGTAGTGCGTGTTCGTCCAGTAGTAGTAGACCCCGGTCATGACGGCCATGAAGACCCCGAGGGCCCGGAACATGATGATGGAGGCTCTCATCGGCGCATCACTTCCCGTCGGTCTCGGTGGTCGTGCCGATGTCGGCCGGCCCCATCACCTTGACGATCGTCGACGGGTCGGGCCGGGGGCCCTCCGGCGGCGCGGTCTGCGGGTGGTGCAGGTCGAACGCGGGCCGCTCGGAGCGGATCCGCGGCAGCCGCTCGAAGTTGTGCCGCGGGGGCGGGCAGGAGGTCGCCCACTCGAGCGAGTTGCCATAGCCCCACGGGTCGTCGACGGTGACCTTCGGCGCGGTGCGCCACGTCTTCCACACGTTGTAGAGGAAGGGCAGCATCGAGGCACCGAGCAGGAAGGCGCCGGCCGTCGAGATGAGGTTGCCGGTGGTGAAGCCCTCCTCGGGCAGGTAGTCGGCGTAGCGGCGGGCCATGCCCTGCATGCCGAGCAGGTGCTGGATGAGGAAGGTCGAGTGGAAGCCGACGAAGAGCATCCAGAAGTGGATCTTGCCCAGCGTCTCGTCGAGCATCCGGCCGGTCAGCTTCGGCCACCAGAAGTAGTAGCCCGCGAACATCGCGAAGACGACCGTGCCGAAGACGGTGTAGTGGAAGTGGGCGACGATGAAGTAGGTGTCGCTGATGTGGAAGTCCACCGCCGGCATGGCCATCATCACGCCGGTGATGCCACCGAAGAGGAAGGTCGTGAGGAAGCCGAGCGCCCAGATGAGCGGCGTCTTGAAGCTCAGCGACCCGCCCCACATCGTGCCGATCCAGTTGAAGAACTTCACTCCGGTCGGGACCGCGATGAGCATCGTCATGATCGAGAAGAAGGGCAGCAGGACCTGGCCGGTCACGTACATGTGGTGCGCCCACACCGCGACCGAGAGACCGGCGATCGCGACAGTGGCGAAGACCAGCGTCTTGTAGCCGAAGATCGGCTTGCGCGAGAACACCGGGAAGATCTCGGAGATCACCCCGAAGAAGGGCAAGGCCAGGACGTAGACCTCCGGATGGCCGAAGAACCAGAACAGGTGCTGCCAGAGCATCGCACCGCCGGCCTCCGGGTCGAAGATGTGCGCCCCGAAGCGGCGCTCGGCACCCAGCGCGAACAGCGCAGCCGCGAGCACCGGGAAGATGATGAGGGCGAGCAGCGAGGTCACCAGCACGGTCCAGGTGAAGACCGGCATCCGGAACATCGTCATGCCGGGGGCGCGCATGCAGATGATCGTCGTGATGAAGTTGACCGACCCGAAGATCGTCGAGAAGCCACCCATGGCCAGACCGAAGATGCCCAGGTCGCTGCCCAGGCCTGGACTGTAGGTCGCATTCGACAGCGGGACGTACATGAACCAGCCGAAGGAGGCGGCACCGAGCGGGGTGAGGAAGCCGGTCGCGGCGACCAGACCACCCAGCACGTAGAGCCAGTAGGCGAACATGTTGAGCCGCGGGAAGGCCACGTCCGGGGCGCCGATCTGCAGCGGCACCAACGCATTGGCGAAGCCCGCGAACAGCGGCGTCGCGAAGAGCAGCAGCATGATCAGCCCGTGCATGGTGAAGAGCTGGTTGAACTGCTCCTTGCTCTCCACCACCTGCAGGCCAGGGTGGGCCAGCTCGGCCCGGATGACCAGGGCCATCGCGCCGCCGAGCAGGAAGAAGACGAACGAGGTGGCGAAGTAGAGGTTGCCGATGACCTTGTGGTCGGTCGTCGTGATGACCTTGACGAAGGTCGAGCCGGGCGGGCGGCGGGGGTGCACCACCCGGGTGGGTGCGCTGGCGGCGTCAGGCCGCTCGATGGTCGCAGTCATCACTTGCTCCCAGTGGGGGTCGGGACCATCTTGAGGTCGCTCGGATCCATCGCCTCGCGGCTGAGGGTGTTGGGCAGTTGGCCGCTCTGGCCCTTCTGACGCAGCGTGTCCATCTGCGCCTTGAACTCGGCCTCGCTGACCACCTTGACCTTGAAGAGCATGTTGCTGTGGTAGGCACCGCACAGCTCGGCGCACTTGCCGATGTACTCGCCCTCGAGGGTCGGGGTGACCTGCAGCTTGTTCGTCTTGCCCGGCAGCATGTCGAGCTTGACGAGGAACGAGGGCACCCAGAAGGAGTGGACGACGTCACGGGCGTTGAGCACGAACTCGACGCGCTTGTTGACCGGCAGGTAGAGCACCGGCATCGGCTCGCCCTCGACGCCGCCCTTGGGGTTCCACTCGGAGTGGATGCCGGTCTCGTAGACGTTGTCGTCGACGTAGTTGAAGTCCCAGGACCACTGCTTGGCCACGACGTTGATCGTGTAGTCGGGCTTGGGGCCGGTGTCCATGATCGCGGCCTCGTCACGGGCCGTGTAGTAGAAGAGGACGGCCACCATGAGCACCGGGACGACGGTGTAGAGCAGCTCGATCGGCACGTTGTAGCGCAGCTGCGGCGGCAGCTCGGGGTCACCCTGGCGGCGCCGGTAGGCGACCATGCACCAGATGGTCAGGCCCCAGACGAGCAGTCCGACCGCCCAGCCGGCGATCCAGACTCCGTTCCAGAGCTGGGTGATCCGAGCGGTCTCCGTCGTGACCTGAGCCCCGCCACCTCCCTCCGGAAGCCACCCGCTGGCGGCACTGTTGGGCACGTTGGCGCACCCGGAGAGCAGCGCCACGGCCGCGGCCGAGATCGTTGCGAAGGTCAATCCCCGCCGCGCGCGGCGACGGGAGGTGTCAGCGTGCGTGCGCAACGGGCACCTTCCAGGCTCGAGGGACTCTCGTGTGGGGCGACTCTACTCTTCCGGACCGCGGTCGTCGCGGCAGGGGTGCCGATACCGTGTCGGTGTGGTCAGCAGCACATCGGCGCAGGTGAGCCCACCGGTGGCCGGCCCCGGGGCCCGCCATCTGCTCGACGCGTCGAGCACTCCGATGCACCCGGCGGCGCGCTCGACCCTCGAGGCTGCGTGGCGGCTCGGGTGGGCCGATCCCCGGCACCGGCATGCCGAGGGCCGTCAGGCCCGCCGCCTGCTCGACCAGGCTCGCGCGGTGATCGCCGACGGCCTCGGAGTGCGCCCCGACGAGGTCGTCCTCACCTCGGGCGGGCCGGCAGCGCTGCGCCTCGGGCTGCACGGCCTGCGGTATGCCGCGCGCCGCACCGGCCAGCGGGTCCTCGCCTCCGCCGTCGAGCAGTCCACCGTCCTCACCACCATCCGGTATGCCGCGGACCGGGCCGGCGCGCCCGCGCTCGCGGGTGTCGTGCCGGTCGACGGACAGGGCCGGGTCGATCTCGAGCAGTGGTCGGCGGCGCTCGCCGTCGAGGGCACCGCCGTGGCCTGCCTGCAGCACGCCAACGGCGAGGTCGGCACCGTCCAGCCGCTCGCGGCGGCGCGCGCGGCGGCGCGGGAGCGCGGCATACCGCTGCTCGTCGATGCCACCGCGAGCCTGGGCCGGCTCGATCCGCCGACGGCGGGCACCGACTACGACGCGCTCGCCGGGGACGCCCGATCGTGGGGGGGTCCGCCCGGGGTCGGGGTGCTCGTCCTGCCGGCCGGCACCCGCTGGCGTCGGGACGGGCCGCCGAGCGAGCTCGAGGGCGGACGCACCGACGTCGAGCCGGTCGTCCCACTCGTGCTCGCCGCCGCCGAGGCCTGGCTCCAGACGGCCGCCACCGCGGCGGCCGAGCAGGCCGAGGCCCGGGCCCTCGTCGACCGGATCCGCGCCGGCGTCGCGGAGCTGCCCGAGACCGAGGTCGTCGGCGACCCGGTCGACCGGCTGCCGCACGTCGTCACCTTCTCCTGCCTGCTGGCCGACGGCGAGACGCTGCTCGACGAGCTCGACCGACGCGGCCTAGCGGTCGGCTCCGGCTCGGCGTGCACGTCGAGCACCCTCGAGCCGAGCCACGTCCTCGCCGCGATGGGTGCGCTCACCCACGGAAACATCCGGATCACCCTGCCGCTGGCGGCGGTGGCTCCGGACCGCTCCCTCGGGGTCGATCGACTGCTCGAGGTGCTGCCCGACGTGCTCGCCGGGGTCCGGGCGCGGGTGGTCCGCCAGTGAGCATTCCCGAGGCGGCGGCGATCGAGGTCGATGCGCGCGGACTGCGCTGCCCGCTGCCGGTCCTGCGGCTCGCCGAGGAGCTCGGCCGGCATCCGCACGGAACACCGGTGCTGCTGCTCGCCACCGACCCGGCCGCCCGCACCGACGTCGCCGCCTTCTGCCGGATGCGCCGCGCCGAGCTGCTCACGGTCGACGAGCGGCCGGACGGCGACGACGGGCCCGGCCACGCGGCATACCTCGTGCGGCTCAGCCCAAGCCCGCCGGCGCCGGCAGCGTCAGCGCCGCGCTGAGCGCACGCAGATAGTCGGCCCGGCTCAGCTCACGCGCGCCGAGCGAGGCCAGGTGCGGGGTCACCCACTGGACGTCGAAGAGCCGCCCCGGCACTCCGTCGTCGAGCAGCTCGTGCAGCGCCAGCACCGCCACCTTGGAGGCGTCGGTGCGTCGGTGGAACATCGACTCCCCTGCGAAGAGCCCCCCGATGGCGACGCCGTAGACCCCGCCGGCGAGCTCGTCGCCGGCCCACACCTCCACCGAATGCGCCCAGCCGAGCTCGTGCAGCCGGGTGTATGCCGCGGCGATGGCCGGCGTGATCCAGCGCCCCGGGCGGCTGCCGTCGCCGCACCCGGCGAGGACGCCCCGGAAGTCGGCGTCGACGCTCACCCGGAAGCGGCGGGCCGAGCGACGCAGCGAGCGGCTCACGTGCAGTCCCCCGACCGGGATCACGCCGCGCGGGTCAGGCGACCACCAGCCGAGTGGGCGGCGTCCGTTGCGGCCCAGCCCCATCGGGAAGACGCCCGCCCGGTATGCCGCGAGCAGGGTCGCCGGTTCGAGGTCGGCCCCGACCCCGACGAGGTCCTCCCCCGGCGCGGCCTGGCCGAGCCGGTCGGCGTCGAAGCGGTAGGCCGACGGACCGGGGTCACGGGGCATCCGGCTCCTCGTGGTGCGTGAGCGACCGAGTCAGCCGCGCGCGATGCGCACGACCCGACCGATCTCGTCGGCGCTCTGCTCGCCGTAGGCCCGGTCCAGGCGGGCGACGAAGCCGGACTGGGTGAGGAGATACTCCTGGGTGCCGACCGTCTCGATGACGTAGGCCGCGAGCGTCGAGCCAAGCTCGGCACACCGTTGGTGGCTCAGCCCGGCGGCCAGGCCGGTGAGGAAGCCGGCGCGGAAGGCGTCGCCCACTCCGGTCGGGTCGAGCGGCTGCACGCCGGGCACGACCGGCACCTCGACCGGCTCGGCGCCCCGCGCCCGCACGACCGCGCCGTCCTTGCCCTTGGTCGTCACCTGCACCTCGACCGCCGCCGCGATGTCCTGCTGGGTCCAGCCGGCCTTGTGGGCGATCATGTGAGATTCGTACTCGTTGGTGAACAGATAGGTCGCGCCCTCGACGAGGTCGCGGATGCCCGGCCCGTCGAGCCACGCGAGCTGCTGGGACGGGTCGGCCGCGAAGGGGATGCCCCGCGTGCGGCACTCGTCGGTATGCCGCTGCATCGCCACCGGGTCGTTGGGGCCGACGAGCACGAGGTCGATGCCGCCCACCCGCCGCGCGACCGGCGCGAGCTCGATGCCACGCGCCTCGGCCATCGCGCCGGGATAGAAGGTCGCGATCTGGGCCATGTCGACGTCGGTCGTACACACGAAGCGGGCGGTGTGCGCCTTCTGCGAGTAGTGCAGGGAGGCACAGTCGACGCCGTGCCGCTCGAGCCAGGATCGGTAGTCGGCGAAGTCCTCGCCCACCGCGCCGACGAGCACCGGCGCGCCGCCGAGGGCGGCCATCCCGAAGGCGATGTTGGCCGCCACTCCCCCGCGACGGATCTGCAGGTCGTCGGCGAGGAAGGACAGCGACACCTTGTCGAGCTGCTCGACGACGAGCGAGTCGGCGAAGCGCCCCCCGAAGGTCATCAGGTGGTCGGTGGCGATGGACCCGGTGACCGCGACGCGCATGGCCGACACGATATCGGCCCGGCATCGGGTCGTCGGAGAAGCGCGAGCCCCGGCTCACCCGAGGCTCAGGGCAGCGTCAGCTGAAGCTGTCGCCGCAGGCGCAGGAGCTGCCCGCGTTGGGGTTGTCGATGGTGAAGCCCTGCTTCTCGATGGTGTCCGCGAAGTCGATCGTCGCGCCCTCGAGGTAGGGGGCGCTCATCCGGTCGACGACGACCTCGACACCGTCGAAGTCACGGACCAGGTCGCCGTCGAGGGTGCGCTCGTCGAAGTAGAGCTGGTAGATGAGGCCCGAGCAGCCACCCGGCTGGACGCCGACCCGCAGCCGCAGGTCGTCGCGGCCCTCCTGCTCGAGCAGGCTCTTGACCTTGGTCGCGGCGACGTCGGTGAGGGTGACGCCGTGGGTCTGGGTGGTGGTCTCGTCCTGGACGCTCATCGGGGTCCTCGCTCGTTGTCGGTCGTCGGGGGGCGCGTGGTGCGGTCGTCGGTGGACAACCGGCGCTGCCGCAGGGTTGTTCCCGTCCAGGGTAACCGGCCGCGGTGAGGTTCGCCTAAGCCGGGCCGGGCCGGAGCCTCACGGTCGAGGCGACCAGGTCCGGGCGACGGACTCGGCGCGGGCAGCCAGCCGGGCGGCCGGCTCGGCAGTGAAGGCGGACCAGTCGCGCAGGCCGGCGCACGCGGCATACGCACCGTTGATGCCGGCGGCCATCGTCTCGCGCCGGCCGGCCGACAGCTGGCCGGCGATGACGACGACGGGTATGCCGCGGGCCTGGGCGAGCGTGGCGGCGGCGGTGACCGGGCTGCCGCGCAGCGCTTCCCAGCCGAGCACGGCGGTGCCGCCGACGAGCAGGTCGGCGGCGGCCATCGCGGCGGGCAGGCCCACGAGCTCGGCGCCGAGGGCCGGCCCGTCGAGGACCTGGCCGCCGGCCAGCAGGATCCCCAGGCCCAGACCGCCCCCGGCCCCGGCTCCGGCCGTGCGCTCGGCGCGCAGCGCCGCGCCGGTGACCAGGTCGACCGGGTCGCGGCGCACCCGGCGCACGACGTCGAGGGCGTGCCCGAGGGCAGCCTCGATCTGCTGGCCCTCGGCCCGGTCGGGGACCTGGGTCGCGGCCACCCCCTGCAGCCCGAGCAGCGGCTGGTGCAGATCTCCGAGCGCGGTGAGGGTGACGCCCCGCACCCGCTCGAGGCAGTCGGTGAGCGGGCCGAGGTCGATCGTGTCGAGCGCAGCCAGCCCGGCCGGGCCGGCTCCGAGCGCACCGGGCGGCTCGCCGGCCAGGCCGGCGATCAGCCCGAGGCCGCCGTCCGGGACGACGGCGCCGGTGAGACCGACGACGACCCGCCGTGCTCCGGCGTCCAGCGCGGCCGCGACGAGGCGGCCCAGGCCGGTCGAGGTGGCATCGAGCAGCGGGTCGCCGGGGCGGCGCAGCTGGGCGCCGCAGACCTGGGCCGCCTCGAGGTATGCCGTGCGGCCCGCCGGCTCCTCGCAGAGCAGCACCGCCGCGGGGGTGGCGCGGCCCCAGGGGTCCTCGCCGGTGAGCGCGAGCAGCTCGCCGGGGTGCGCCGTCGCCAGCTCGTCGAGGAAGCCCGGTCCGCCGTCGGTGAGTGGCACGCAGTCGATCCGGTCGTGCGGCGCGCCCACCGACCAGCCGAGGGAGAGCGCGTCGGCGGCCTGGCGGGCGGTGAGCACCCCGGCGAGACGGTCCGGGGCGATAACAACCCGCACGCTCAGCCCCGGATCGTCGCGGTGCGCTCGTGGCCGGTATGCAGGTCGCGGATCGTCGCCTCGACGATGCCGTGCTCGTCGACGGTGAAGACCTCCTCGACGAGCGGCCCCGGGTCGCGACGGTGGACGCTGACGCCGGCCAGGGCGGCATACTCCTCGCCCTGCAGCTCGGGAGCGAAGGGGAAGAGCAGCTCGGGGAAGGGAGTGAGGTCCCCGCGCGGCTCGCCGACCTCGTCGACCGAGGTGTATTCGACGAAGCGGAACCAGCCGACGTTGTGGGCGGCCTGGTAGCGCCGGGTGACGACGACCCGCTCCCCCGGCGTGACGACGAGGTCGGGGGTGAAGATCGGGTCGAAGCCGATGCCGTGACCGGCATCGCGCTCGCGGAACACGCCGAAGCCGCGGGAGAGGCGGTCGGTGAGGGTGTAGCCGGCCTCGGCGTCACCCGCGATGGCCAGTCCGATCGCCGTCGACGCGGCCGGATAGGGCGAGCGGTGCACGCGGCGGCCGTAGCGCTCGCGGAGCATCCGCGGCACGAGCGGCAGGCCGCTGGAGCCGCCGACGAGATAGATGCCGGCGACCGTGCCGAGGTCCGAGCCCTCGTCGCCGAGCGCGCCGACGAGAGGGCTCATGACGTCGACGGACTGCTGCACGAGGGGGGCCGCCGCGGTGTAGAAGTCCTCGACGGCGACGGTGACCAGCTCGCCGGCGACGTCGATGCTCATCCGGCGGCTCTGCGGCGAGAGGCGCTCCTTGGCGTCGCGGCATTCGTCGCGCAGGGCGGCGGCCTCACGGTCGCTGAGTGAGTCGGCGGCGATCTCGCCGGTGCGCAGGACGAGCTCGGCGAGCACCTCGTCGAGGTCGTCGCCGCCGAGCCGGTTGATGCCCAGCGAGGCGAGCACCTCGTGCCGGGTGCCCTCGACCTGCACGACCGAGGCGTCGAAGGTGCCACCGCCGAGGTCGTAGACCAGGACGAGGTTGCGCCGGGAGGTGACCGCCCGGCTCTGCCGGTGGGTGAACTCGAAGCCGGCCGCCGAGGGCTCGTTGAGCATGCCGAGCACCTCGAAGCCGGCCCGCCGGAAGGCCTCGAGGGTGACCAGGCGCTGGGCGCCGTGGGCGTGGGCGGGCACCGAGACGATGACCTGAGGCCGCTCGCCGAGCAGGTCGGCGGGGGCGTTGGAGGTCTCGGCCAGGGCGGTCCGCAGCGCGGTGCAGAAGCCGGTGAGCAGCTCGACCAGGGCGATCTGGCGTGAGCCGACGAGCACCGTCGTGTGCGGGCCGGCGCCGGGGTCGGCGAGGGCGCGCTTGAAGGAGCGCACGAGCGGGGCGCCGGCCTCGGCCGCCTCAAGGGCGGCGAAGCCGAAGACGAGCTCGCCGCCGGCGTCGGCGACGACCGACGGGAAGAACTCGTGGGCGTCGCCGTGGTGGTCGGTGAAGGCGACGACGGGGTAGTTGCCACGGTCGCCGAAGGCGACGATGGTGCGGGTCGTGCCGAGATCAACGCCCAGAGGCATGCTTCGAGACCCTAGCAACGCCGAGCGGCGGGTGGACGCACCGGCGCGGCTCAGAGGCCGACGATGAGCTGGGCGAGCAGGATCTTGGCCACCATCGCGGCGGGATAGACGAGGGCATAGCCGACCCCCACCCGCTGGTCGTGCCCGCTGCGCTCGTCGGCGAAGGCGAGCACGGCCGGCTGGGTCTGGGCCCCGGCGAGCACGCCGGCGAGCTGGGCGCCGCCGCCCCCGATGACCCGCCGCCCCACGAGGACCAGGCCGACAGCCGCGACCGTCGTGACGAGCGCCCCCAGCACCAGCACCTTCCAGCCCAGGTCGGAGGTCACCGCACCGAGGAACTGCTGGCCCGCCTTGGAGCCGGCGTAGGCGAGGAAGGTGATCATGCCGAACGTGGACAGCGAGGTCGCCGACGAGGTCGACATCGACACGACGATGGGGCCGATGCGCACGAGGCGGCCGAAGACGAGTCCGGCGAGCAGCGTGCCGGCTGCGGCGCCGAGAGTGAAGCCGCCGCCGGGCAGCGGGATGTGCACCAGGCCGACCGCCACGCCGACGGCCAGACCGAGCGCGAAGCCGATCGGGTTGATGTCCGACAGGCCGCGCTCGCTGTCGCCGAGGTAGGAGCCGACCTGCGGCAGGGTCGCCACGGGAGCGGTGACCCGGATCCGGTCGCCCATCTGCACGATGAGGTCCTCGTGGGCGACCATGTCGCGGTCGCCGCGCCGCACTCGCGTCGCGACGGCGCCGAAGCGCTCCTCGAGTCCCAGCTCCTCGACGGTCCGACCGGCCAGGGCGGGATTGGAGATGGTGATCCGCCGGAAGTCGAGGTCCTCGCGGCGCGCCGGCAGGGTGTGCGAGGAGCGGTGGCCCAGGTCGGCGGCGACCCGGCCCACGACATCGGACGGGCCGACGACGGTGACGAGGTCGTCGTGACGCAGGATCTCGTGCTCGTCGATGACCTCGACGGGGTTCTCCTCCCCGTGCTGGACTCGGGAGAAGACGACCGAGCCGCCGTACGCGCGGGTGACCTCGTGCGCGCAGAAGGGCTCGGGACGGTCGACCCGGACGGTGAGGTTGGTGAGCGGGGCCGGGCCCGGCTCCGCGCTGCGGCTGCGCAGCACGAGCAGTCCGGCGACGAGGAAGGCGGCCACGCCGAAGAGATAGGCGATCGAGTAGCCGATCGTCGGCCCGGTGGTGTCACCGCCGAGCTGGCTGGCGGCCGCCAGTGCGGGGGTGTTGGTGAGCGCGCCGGCGAA
>Ga0116151_10000453_pt1 | contig 37289 bp, 30 predicted proteins | sample AD_UKC117_MetaG_FD_89893 | JGI IMG/M metagenome (GOLD analysis project Ga0116151, IMG submission 89893) | Active sludge microbial communities of municipal wastewater-treating anaerobic digesters from Hong Kong - AD_UKC117_MetaG | ecosystem: Engineered > Bioreactor > Anaerobic > Digestate...
CAGAGAAGTAAACTGAATTTCCTTATGGAAAATCAAACACCGATTCAAACAAACTCTATTCTTACGGTATCATCTACCCTAAGGCCAAGCAATCCTGCTGCATTGGCCATGCATACGGCAAGCTGAAGATAACCTGAAGAACTAAACAAAGCAACAATCTCACCCTCAGGAACATCCTTGTAAGATTGACTGATTTTTTTTATACTATACCTGGATGCACCAAAAAGTATTCGAAATGGCCTTTTCTGACCAATTTTTGCAAACAAATCCCTGCTAATGTTGGTAAAAATATTTTCATACTGGTCAATGTAGGTTACATGCCCTTTAATGAGGTTTTCGGAAGTAACCGGACACAAACCAATTCGGGAAGTCAGCTCCTTACGTTCATGCCCCAGTTGAGCAGGATCATTCCCTTCAACAATAAACTGGGCCACCTTGACAAAAACATCAAAAGCAGCAAATGTAAAAGTATCCGTATCCTGATAAATATCAATTTCGACAAGTTTTTCAGGCTTGTGATCAAATGCCAGGGAAAAAACACCATTATCCGCCCCGATAAAATAACTGCCATCATAAACAGCCAGCACATGTGGCATTTCAATGGTTGCCTCTGAAGTAATATCAACAATATGAATGGTGCCTTCAGGAAATGCAGAATAGGAATTCCGGAGAACAAAAGCAGCACTGTTCAGATTGAATGGCGGAATATTATGCGTAAGATCCACTACAGTGGCACCGGGTATTCGGGAATAAATTTTACCTTTCACAATTCCTGCGTAATGATCTTTTGTTCCCCAGTCCGAAAGCAATGTTATAAGCACCATATTCTTCAGATACTCTGTACATCTATAAATTAAAAAGCAAAATTAGTATTTCTTCAGCACAGCTTGAGTAAAAATTGATAATTTTGGGCATCGAAAATCATCGAATTTCATGCAATAAAAAACGCTTAACATACTGAATGTCCGAAAAAATCATCCCGATTGAATCTGTAAATCCTTTGGAGATTTTTGGTGTCAATGATACCAATCTGGATCTGCTTAAAAATCATTTCCCAAAATTGAAAGTTATCGCACGGGGCAATGAAATCAAAATACTTGGAGAAGAAAGCGAAATTGATGTGTTCGAAAAACGATTTGCATTAATGGTACTTCATCTCGAACGCTTCGGTAAGCTCAGTGAATATGATGTGCGAGATCTGTTGGAAGGTGAACCGGATTATCTGCCACAAACAACACCTGTAGCCGATGTTCTTGTTCACGGACGCAATGGTAAACTGATAAAAGCCCGCACACCCAACCAGCAAAAAATGGTTGAAAGTTGCCGGCATAATGATTTGGTCTTTGCCATTGGCCCTGCAGGAACCGGCAAAACTTACACTGCTGTTGCCCTTGCCGTACAGGCACTGCGCAACCGCGAGATCAAACGGATTATTCTGACCCGTCCGGCGGTCGAAGCGGGTGAAAATCTTGGCTTTCTTCCCGGTGACCTTAAAGACAAGCTTGACCCCTATCTGCAACCACTCTATGACGCTCTGCGTGATATGCTCCCTTCGCAAAAACTGCTTGGTTTTCTTGAAGACGGCACTATTGAAATTGCACCACTCGCTTTTATGCGCGGTCGCACACTCGACAATGTTTTTGCTATTCTCGACGAAGCCCAAAATGCTACCGAAAACCAGTTGAAAATGTTTCTGACCCGCATGGGAACTTCGGCAAAATTCATTGTAACCGGAGATATCACACAAATAGACCTACCCCGTAACCAATCTTCAGGCCTTGTTCAGGTAACAAAAATACTTCGCAACATCCCGGGAATAGATTTTATTTATCTGAACGAAAAAGATATAGTCCGGCACAAACTCGTCGTTCAGATCATCAACGCATACAGTAAATCTTCATCACAGCAAAAAACAGAAAATGGAAACAATTACTCAAACCAACTTTAATTTTCCCAATCAAAAAAGTCGTTACACAGGAAAAGTGCGCGACGTTTACAATATTCACGACGAGTTGCTGGTAATGATTGCAACCGACAGAATATCAGCTTTTGATGTCGTTTTGCCAAAAGGGATACCATACAAAGGACAGGTTTTAAACCAGATAGCAGCCAAATTTCTCGATGCTACCTCAGACATTGTTCCCAACTGGAAAATTGCCGTTCCTGATCCTATGGTAACAGTGGGTTTTTACTGTCAGCCTTTTCCGGTTGAAATGATAATTCGTGGGTATTTAACCGGCAGTTCATGGCGCACTTATCAGAAAGGTGAACGTCAAATCTGTGGTGTGCCAGTTCCTGATGGTATGAAGGAACACCAGGCATTTCCCGAACCAATAATTACTCCGACAACCAAAGCCACCACTGGTCATGACGAAGATATCACAAGAGAAGAAATAATAAACCGTGGCCTTGTTTCAGAAGAAGATTATCGTCAACTCGAAAAATATACCCTTGAACTTTTTAAGCGCGGGACCGAAATTGCTGCCATGAAAGGCTTAATCCTGGTAGATACGAAATACGAATTCGGAAAAAAAGACGGTAAAATATATTTGATTGACGAAATCCACACACCCGATTCATCGCGCTATTTCTACCTGAATGGTTACAATGAAAGACAGGAAAAAGGCGAACCTCAAAAACAACTCAGTAAGGAATTTGTACGTGAGTGGCTGATGGCCAATAATTTCAAAGGAGAACCGGGCCAACAGGTCCCCGAAATGACCAGTGAAATAGTTTCTTCTATTTCAGATCGCTATATTGAACTCTTTGAAAAAATAACCGGCGAAAGTTTTGTAAAATCCGAAACTTCGGAAGTTCCTAAAAGGGTGGAAAATAACATAAGAAGGTTTTTAGACGATTATTTCCGTAATAAATAAAATCAAAACGAATTTCAATACTTCAAAACAACTTCACATGAACGAGGACATTTTTCAGGGCTATAAAGGAGGAGCACTCGAAACACTTAAAAAATATAATGTACGTGTCTGGGGGCAAGCAAATATTAAAACAACCAGAGGGCCTTTTACAGGAACAATTCTCCCAAGATCGGAAAACGATGACGATCAGCATATTGTAATGAAAATACCCACAGGTTACAACATCGGCATTGACATTAAAACCATTCTTGAGATGGAAGAAACAGGTTACAAAAAAGCCAACTACAAAATCCCTGAAAAAGAATTTCCATACACCAAAGACCTGCCCAGCGTCAAATTATTTGGAACCGGAGGGACAATCGCTTCCCGCCTCGATTACCGGACAGGTGCAGTAATACCTGCTTTTTCGCCGGGAGAACTTTACGGAGCTGTCCCTGAATTAGCTGATATTTGCAACCTTACTACAGAAAAAATCTTTGCAGTGTTTAGCGAAAATATGGGACCTAAGCAGTACATAGCACTGGCAAAAGCTATTGGCAGAGAGATTGAAAATGGTATTGACGGAATCGTCATAGGACATGGAACTGACACCCTTCATCATACGGGGGCTGCACTCACTTTCATGGTTCAAAATTCTCCGGTACCCATCGTTCTGGTAGGCTCGCAAAGATCATCCGACCGCCCCAGTAGTGATGCAGCTCTTAACTTAATGCATGCAACCTATGCTGCAGGACATGGTGATATTGCCGAAGTCATGGTTTGTATGTTTGGCCCAACCTCTGATGAATATGGACTTCTGCACAAAGGTACCCGTGTACGCAAAATGCACTCATCTTATCGATCAACTTTTAGAACCATTGGTGATATTCCACTTGCTATGGTCAGTCGTAAAGGTATTACTCCGTTAAAGAAAGACTATCACCATCGCAGGAAGGATCGCAATGTTACCATAAAACCTTATTTTAGTGATAAAGTAACAATGCTTTATTATTACCCTGCGTTGAAACCGGATATACTGCACGCCATTATTGACCAGGGATATAAAGGAGTGGTAATTGTAGGAACCGGTCTTGGCCATGTAAACAAAGAACTTTATCCGGCAATTGAACGCGCACACGCTGAGGGAGTCAGTATGTTCATGACTCTACAGACCATTTGGGGATACGTTCATATGTTTGTTTACGACACCGGACGCGACATGATGGCAAAAGGGATAATTCCGGCCGGGAATATGCTCCCCGAAGTAGCATTTATCAAACTGGGCTGGGCACTCGGACAAACAGAAGACCCCAAAGAAGTAAAAAAACTTATGCTGACACCTATCAACGACGATATTACCGAACGTGAACCATACAACGGCTATCTGGTTTTCCAGGGCGGAATTCCGGAAGTAGAAGAATTCATACGAAAGGTTCATAAATAAAAACAATCCTTTTTCCTGATTCAAATCAATACAGATGTGGATTACCCTGACAAAAAACCAAAGAAATTACACGTTTGCGTCAAAATCCGTTGTCCTCTGCCAGCATCTTAACTCAATTTTTCCTTCAATTTATGCAATGTTATCCCATAATCAGGGTTTTAACATAAATAACTTGTTGCCATGAAATACCTGATAGCCAATGCCAACATTGTAAACGAAGGCCGTACTTTTAAAGGTTCTGTATTAATTCGTGAAAAATACATTGAGCAAATTCTGGAACATGAGACAACCATAAGTTCTGAACAATACCCCGGCTATATTTTCATAAATGCCGAAGATAAAATCCTGATGCCTGGTGTTATTGACGACCAGGTGCATTTCAGAGAGCCGGGACTTACACACAAAGCAGACATTTACACCGAAAGTAAAGCTGCTGTAGCCGGAGGTATTACCTCGTTCATGGAAATGCCAAACACCATTCCCAACACACTAACGCAAACCCTCCTTGAAGAAAAATACAAACTCGGATCCGAAAAATCTTTGGCCAATTATTCTTTTTACATGGGTTCTTCCAACGATAACCTGTCAGAGATTGTCAAAACCAATCCGGCGACAGTATGCGGTGTAAAAATATTTATGGGATCTTCTACCGGAAATATGCTGGTTGACAACCGAGATACGCTTGAAGGGATTTTCAGGGAATCGCCATGTCTGGTTGCCGTCCATTGTGAAGACGAGAATACCATCAGAAAAAATACAAGTTTTTTTCGAAAAATATATGGCGAAAACATCCCAATCTATCTTCATCCAGTGATTCGCAGCGAAGAAGCCTGTTTTAAATCATCTTTCCTGGCTGTGGAACTGGCCGAAAAATATAATACCAGACTCCACATATTGCATATCTCCACAGCTAAAGAAACTAATCTCTTCAGAAATGACATCCCGCTGAGCCAAAAAAAGATTACTGCTGAAGTTTGTGTCCATCATCTTTGGTTTAACAGCATCGACTACACCAAAAAAGGAAATTACATCAAATGGAATCCTGCAGTAAAAACAAACAGTGACCGTGATGGACTCTTTCAGGCTTTATTGAACAATCAGCTTGATGTTGTAGCAACTGACCATGCACCTCACACCAAAGCAGAAAAACAAAATACATATTTTAAAGCTCCTTCGGGAGGGCCACTTGTACAGCATTCATTGCCGGTTATGATTGAATTTTACCATCAACACAGAATCTCACTGGAACAAATCGTTCAAAAAATGTGTCACGCACCTGCTGAATGTTTCAGAATAGAAAAACGAGGATATATCCGTCCGGGCTATTATGCTGATCTTGTTATTGTTGATTTGAATACTCCATGGACAGTTTCTCCTGAAAATATTTTATACAAATGCGGCTGGTCTCCTTTCGAAGATGTAGAATTCAAAGCCAGGGTTATCCAGACTTTTGTAAATGGTCATCCGGTTTTCGATAACGGTACATTTGACGAATCTGAAAGAGGAATGAGATTGACATTTGACCGGTAATTCAGCATTTTCCAATATTGCTTTGCTGAACTGCTATTTTCTGGAATTTTCAAAATCCTTTAACAACCCCAGCGCTAACCAATTGGCTATTGCCTGGCGGTTACTTTCTATTACCAGCCTTCTACGGTCTCTATCGTGGTTAATATTTCCCAGCTCGATGTATGAGGAAACCGGTTTCGTATTGCGAAGTGTGTATAGATTTCGTTCGCTCACCGTTCCCCGATAACCACGGTTGGGCTGATTTTCTTCATACTTTTGTTTTATGGTGTTCAGCAGGGTTACTCCAAGCTTTTTACCTTTATTGCTTCCGGGATGGTAATAAAAGAAAATATCCACTTTTTGATTAGAATAACGTGAATCAACATGCAGCTCAATCTTTCGCTGGTATTGTCCGCTGTGTTTTTCGTATAACTGGTTAACTGCATTCACTTTTTGATTGAGTCGTTGTGTGATATTCAGCGGAATCTTTTTATTACCCCAGCAATACTCATCTTTGTCACATTTTAGATAAGCTTCGTCTCTGATTCCATCATTGGGATCACGGGTAATAACATAAACCATTGCGTGATGCTCAATCAGATTTCTGGCCAGGCGCAGAGCAATATCATAAGCATATTCATCTTCACAAAGCTGATGACCATTTGTTTTTGCAACAGCACCAGGGTCTGGCCCTCCGTGCCCCGGAACAATATAAAAAACAGCACCCCTGAGCAATTCATCTTTAAATTCAACTTCCTGATATTTTTCACCAAAAATGGGAAAAGTACCTGTTGATTTCTTTGCGGCAGCCGTTTCTTTAACTGTAACTGTGGGAATCAGATATGTTTTTCCTTTGATCAGTTGAAGGTTTTCATCAAGTTTATCCTTATTCAGCTCCAGAAAGGTATTCAGGTAATCGCCCGGATTGAGGTTGTGTCGTCTGAGCAACCCATAAATTCCCTCACCCGGCAATGCTTCTACACTCAGGTTGTCTTGTGCTAATACACTGATTGAAAGTAAAATAAAGGAAAAAACAACTATTATGTAATTGATCAGCAAACGCATGAACCTATCGATTAAAATCAATTTTGGCAAAATAGTACATGTAAAGCTATTTTCCCGAAAAAGCAGAAAAAGTAATCAACAAACTGATTGTTAATAACTCGTAAATGAACCCGACTGAAACAAATTCCGGAACCTGATAATCCTGAATCCGCATCATTTGAATGGAATCAGACATCGAATTGTAGTTGATCTGATGATAAAGGAACAAAAGTTCTCATTCGAACATGAATTCAAAATCCATGTCAGGCATAAAATTTTCGCGATGCCAGAAAAATAATTTCTTTTCATTCTTTTGCGCGGTTGAATCAGGGGTAATGGAAATGTGAGTGAGCTTCAAAGAAGAAGGGATTTCAAGACGATAGTCAGCAGTTTCGAATGGTTTTCTCCATTTTTGTGTAGTCAATATGATGTATTTAGCTTCATTTGACTTTAGCTGTTGCCGATAAATGATATGATAAGCAGCTTGTTCTCCGGGCAAAAGGTTTACAATAAAAAGTGCTCCCTGGTCTTTTTGATTAATAATCATGGACGATGTATCACCTGCTTTGGTTATTGAAAGAAAAAGAATTTTTCCATACCTTTTTACATCCGGAAAAGGATAAATCATAGTCTGGTTGATTTCCAATGCAGTATTGTTACGAAAAAAATACAGTCCGTCAACTTCAAATATCTCTTTCTGCAGTCTGAAAGTAAGATCTTCGCTGAAGAAGTCAACCTTTTGACCATAAGCTAACAAAACGCCGGGTAACCAACCCGCCAGAATCAGAATCATTTTCATTGTGCAATTACCATTTTGGAATTAGCCAACAGTTTCCTGTTCATATTCACCCATTTCTGATATTCTCCATCAGTCAGACCGAACACAGCATTGCTGGTCCATTCGATGTGAGATGCATCATTTTCAAAATAGATTTCGCTAAAAAAATCCATCCTGATGATTGGATTTGCCCTGGTTCGCAACTGGGGCAGTGTTAAAACCAGCAGAGCAATCAAGATCATTTTTTCATGATTATCTCCTCTTTTTAAAGTTTTCTGAATGGTTGATTTAAAAAACATCCGAAAGATACAATAAAAACAAAAGATGCAAAAAAAGGCTGTCTCAAAAGCTTTTTTTGAATAAAATTCAAGTCTTTTGAGACAGCATTTGAAAATGTATAAAATCAATAATAACTAGTCCTTGCGAAGTTCCGGAAATCTTCCCGGTGTCCAGGGTGCGTGGTATTTTTCCATTTCTTTTTCGATTAATTTGATCTCCTGGTCAATTCTTTGAATTTCTTCCAAAACCGGCGGTAATTCTTCCATCAGAATCTGATAATTGTCTGTCTGTGTTTTGGTAGGTGCAGAGGTTGAATTCCAGTGCGAATAAGCAATCACCCCAAGTCGGTCGTTCAGCGGCATTGGTTCTGGCGGAATTTCTTCTGAACTTGCTTTTGCCGGAGTGCCATTGAATTTGAAATCTATTTTACGAAGTTGCTCGGCAATTTTTTTAGCTTTTTGGGACAGTTCTTCCGGGGCTTCAGGAGTATTTTGGAGAGCCTGTCTTATTAATTCGTTTTTTTTCATCAGATCGTCGGCAAAATGATTGGCACCTCTCATCGAACGGGCAAGTTCAGCAACCTTATTCTGATAAGCCACCAGAGCATTACGGTCATCAGCAGGCAAAGTCACATTCTTCAAAGGTTTTGCGGTAAATTCAACCGGTCCGGCAAGATGGGTTATTTCACCATTGTGATCCATTGCCATCGAAACCGTGTAATTTCCTGGTAAAGCATGCATTCCAGAAGTGCCATTGCTAAAGGGATCAAACTTTTCTTTTCTCAGATTTACCGGATTTTTCCCCTGGTAACGAAGATCCCAATTGGTTCTGTTTATTCCTTCTGAAGGTTTTTCATAAAGCTTTCTAATCACATTTCCGGCATCATCATTAATGGTAAAAACCAATCTGGGAGGAATTTCATTTTCTTCTTCAATTAATTGTTCACGAGTGGGTTGGGGAATAGGATCACCATTTTTGAACAATTCTTTTTCTTTTTTCAACCGCTGTTGTTTTTTTGTTTTTGGAACTTCCTTCAAATACCAGGTAAAAACTGCTCCAAAGTCCGGATTTTTTGCTACATATTGGGTCGCACCCTGTCCATAACGCAAATTACTTTCGATGAACATCAAAGCATCTTTTACAGGGAACAGGAGTGCATCAGAATTTCTGAGCTTTTCAGCCGAAAGTTCGCGTAGGGGTGAAAAATCATCAATAATGTAAAAACCACGCCCAAAAGTAGCTACAACAAGATCATTTTCCCGTTGTTGGATTTTAAGATCTTTCATGGCAACGTCAGGAATTCCTGCAGAGAGTTCAGTCCAGATTTTCCCTCCGTCAAGGCTAAAGAAAACATTAAATTCAGTTCCGACAAATAGCAGGTCCGGATTCACATGATCCTGCACAATGGTATGCACTGTTTCATCCGGCAAATTTCCGGCAATAGATGTCCATGATGCCCCTTTATCTGAACTTTTCAACAGATAAGGTTTAAAATCATCCCTTTTAATATTGTCGAAAGCAGCAAAAACTACATCAGCATCATGCAATGAAGGTTTAACGTCGCTCACATAAGTAAATTCGGGAACGCCAGGAAAGCTGCTTAGTTTTCTCCAGTTTTTCCCTCCATCTTCAGAAACCTGTATCAGACCGTCATCGGTGCCAGCGTAGAGCAGTCCTTCTTTTTTCGGAGATTCAGCCAGTGAAACAATTGTTCCCCATTGTGAAGTGGATACATCTTTTGCAACTGCATTTGATGGCCAGTATTTTCCCATAACTTTAAACTGGTTACGATCTTCATTACGGGTAAGATCTTCACTGATTACTTCCCAGCTGTTTCCCCGGTCATCACTCCGAAACACTTTATTAGCCGCCATATAGAGGCGGGTTTTTGAATGGGGACTGAGAAAAAATGGTGCATTCCAGTTCCAACGGTAAGTCAATTCGTCTTTGCGTGGTTCTGGTCTGACTTTCAAAGCTTCTCCCGATTTTTTATCATACCTGTAAATATTGCCATACTGATAGGCAGAATAGACAATGTCCGGATTTCCTGGTTCAATAGCCTGAAAAAATCCGTCTCCGCCGAGTGTGGTAATCCATTCACAACTGGTTACACCAGTCGAACTTATGGATCGTGAAGGACCTCCAAGGCTGTTGTTGTCCTGCGTACCTCCGTAAACCCAATAAAATGGTTCTGTATCATCCAGCGTTACACGATAAAACTGCGTAACCGGCAAATTGCTTTTAAAAAGCCAGTTTTTACCACTATCGAAAGTTTCATAAATACCTCCGTCACCGCCTATCATAAAATGGTCAGTGTTGTCAGGATCAATCCACATGGCATGATCATCCACATGCCGGTTACTTAAACCAACATTTATCCAGGTTTTACCGCCATCGTCCGAAACTTTTGTGACAACATCCAGTAGGTAAACTTTATCAGCATTTACCGGATCAGGCACCACAATGTTGAAATACTGCCCGCTGGCATGATGATCACTCATTTTTTCCCAACTTGCACCTCTGTTTGTTGACCTGAAAAAACCGCCTTTGTCTTCAGCGGCCTCCAAAGCCAGGTAGATCACATCAGGATTAACCGGTGAAACCTCAATACAGCCTCCACCGAAATCAACATTCGGTAAACCTTTCATGATTTTATTCCAGGTTTTGCCACCATCCGTTGTTTTGTAAACAGCAGATTCAGGTCCGCCGCCAATTTTTGTGTACACATGTCGTCTCCGTTGCTCAGCAGTGGCATAAAGAACATCCGGATCACGCGGGTCCATGGCAATATGATTAACTCCGGTATTCTCGCTAATTTCAAGAATTTTTTCCCATGTTTTTCCACCATCTGTTGTTTTGTAAAGGCCACGGTCTCCACCCGGCCCCCATGCAGACCCTTCAACAGCCACATACACAATATTTCCGTTTTCAGGATGAACAATTATTTTTCCTATCTGACGTGAAGATTTCAAGCCCATATTTTCCCATGATTTTCCACTATCCATCGAACGGTAAACACCGTTTCCATAACCAAGTGCGCGCTGATGATTGTTTTCGCCGGTTCCCAGCCATATTGTACTTGTGTTTGATGGGTCAATGGTGATGGCACCCATAGAATAGGCACCGTAATTGTCGAAAATCGGTTCGAAAGTCGTTCCGTTATTCGAAGTTTTCCATACATGTCCCGAAGCTACAGCTACATAATATTCGCTATGGTTTTCGGGATTCACGGCAAAAGCTGCAATTCGTCCTGAGGTGAAGGCGGGGCCAATACTTCTCCATTTTAAACCGGAAAATGTTGAAGACTTCAGGGTATCCCCTTTAACCTCCGATCCTTTCTTTTTTTGTGCCACAACATTTGCTGAAGTCAGAAGCAGACAAACAGCAATTAAAAGCCCGATCAGACTTCTTCCATTTGATTTTTGAATTAATCTTAAGATCATAGAATTAAATTTTTGAGTTAAAAAAGTAAAGTATTTCGCGTTTCAAAAATAGGGATGTTTTGCGACAAGAGAATGGTTTGTGTTATAAATTGTTTGATAGCAGCCTGAAAAACTATGATTTACTCAGCCGGATTGCTTTTTGAGAGCTGTCTTTTTTTGAAGTTGAGTTTTAATGATGAAATGCTGATTACGGCATTTGACTTATTTTCGCCAAAATTTTTTCAATGAAATTCTTTCGTTATATCCCGACATTTATCATCCTTTTCAATTTTGCCAATCCTTTGATTGCACAAAGAAACGTTTTACAATTCTCAGCAAATCATTATGCAACAAAAATAAAAAAGGAGGACAATAAAAACCTCAGTGCAAATTTTGCAGTCTTGAAAAGATTTGGCACTGCGCCTATGACTGTTCAGTTCAAGGATATTTCAGACGGTGAACCGACAAAATGGACCTGGAATTTCGGCGACGGACATGCCGATTCAATTCAACATCCGCTGCATACTTATGAGCAACCCGGTAACTATACCGTCAAGCTTATCATAGCAGATACATCCGGTACTTCAATTTTATCAAGAAGCAACTATATCAGCGTTGTAGCCGTTGGGTCCTGCGATACAGCAGCCTGGCCCCTGCAAGGAGATTACATTTATTATCAAATCATTGGGAATGGCTCAGGATATGTTTCCGGAAACAATTCTTTCGGCGATCTGGCAAAAGCAAGTTTCTTTGATCAGATTGAAATGGAAACCACGCTGATTGGTGGCATTTTTGATTTTGCAGTTGCCAAAAAATCTATGGCCAGCAACCTTCCGGTTAATTTTTGTGTTTGGGATGAGAATTTAATTGATAAAACACCCGGCAACATCCTCGCCCAAACAGCGATTTCGATTTCTCAGCTTGCCGATGAATCAGGTTTTGGCTGGGCATCGGCTGTTTTCTTTGACAATCCGCCAACCGTAAACCAGTCTTTTTTTATGGGACTGCAACTCCCAAACTCACCAGGAGATACACTGGCACTCTACACTAACTATGACGGAGATACCGAAACAGGTAACGGATGGGAACAACATAACGATGAAAACTGGTACCCTTATTCTGACAGTCAGAACAGCTGGGGAATTAATGTAGATCATGCTATTTTTCCGCTGGTTTGCCATGCTACCGGCATTTCAAATCATTTACTATACCAGAATATGGTTGTTTATCCGATTCCAGCAAGCGATCAACTCAATATTTTACTAAATGATCCGGGTCTGATTATCAATGAAATTACCCTGACCGATATTACCGGGAGAGTAGTTCTTCGAAAGGTCTGCAATACTTTTTTATCAGCAGAATTTGATGTAAGCAGGTTAAAATCGGGAATATATCTGTTAACGGTAAAAACAGAAAACCACTTTATTCATCAAAAAGTGATGATTGATCGTTGATTTGGTTACCAATTCCTTAAAAAAAGGATGATTAGCCATTGCTCACTAATCATCCTGTTTTTTATGTCAGTTTGTTTTCAGAGAAAAGTGTTGTAATCCCCGAAAATTACATCAGGCAGTAACTTTTGAAGCAGGTTTAACCAGCGAAATAGTGATTACTGCAACAAAACATAAGATTCCACAAATGGTGAAAGCCAGCGGAAAATTTCCCAAATCGCCAAGTCTTCCACCCATCACAGGACCAAAAATGCCTCCGACCGCATAAGCCAGAAACACCCATCCGTAGTTTTGTCCGACATATTTAGTACCAAAAGTGTCGGCAGTGATGGTTGGAAACAAGGCAAAATTTCCTCCAAAATTAAATCCGATCAGGATGGCAAAAAGATAGAGTGTATAAGGGTTCCCGGCCATCCATTGAAAAAGAATGACAAACAGTCCCTGAGTTGCCATCATTATAATTATGGAAGTTTTTCGGCCGATTTTATCACTTATTATTCCCCAGACGATTCGACCCAGCCCATTGAAAAGAGCAAAGAATACGGCCATTGCAAGAGTTGCAGCAGCACCGGCAGCTTCAGCAGTAAAACCTGCCTGGGTAAGAGCTTCTTTTGGCCACAACCGCATGAGGCCAATACTCATTAGTCCGGCTGCTGCACCAAACGTAAAGGTGAGTAAAATGAGATAAAACTGTGGTGTACGCAACATTTCCCCGCTGTTAAAATCAACTGTTCCAGCTGAGCTTTTTTTGGTTGCCACTGGGGGTGTCCATCCTTTGGGAGACCATCCTTCAGGTGGGAAGACCATCCAGATGCTGCCAACTGCAACAATAACCAGATAAGCAATCCCATAATAGATAAAAGTGTTGGATATACCAACTTTTGCAAGCAACTCTCCACCACCAAGCGGCCCCAGTTTGTCAGCAAGTGCCATCCAGAGAGTGGCTCCAAAACCAAATCCGGCAACTGCAAGACCTGTGATTAATCCCTTTTTATCAGGAAACCACCGCATACCAACAGCAATCGGTACTACGTAACCCAAACCAATTCCACTTCCTCCAAGAATACCCACAAAAATGAAAGTCGTGGTGAAATTTTCGGCACCAAACAATCCGGCAAGAATATATCCCAATCCCAACACAATACCACCGGACAAGGCGAGTTTCTGGGGACCTACTTTTGGCATCATCCTGCCTGCAATGACCATAACAATTGCGAAAAATGCAAGTCCGGCGGAAAAGACCCATTGGGTTTCAGCTTTTGTCCAACCTGCATCAACTAAAATTCCGGTATAGACTGACCAGGCATAGATAGCGCCAAGCGCAAGTTGTATAAGAATGGCTCCAAGAACTACCATGCCTCTGTTTTTTCCTGTTGTGCTCATGTTTTCAATTTTTAAGTTATTAATAAAATAGGTTATTAATAAAAAAGAAGAAAAGGCATTTTTGATCCCAAGGGTTCTAAATGCCTTTTCGTGTAATAATTGTCATTTAACGTTTTACCTGAACTTTTGCACCGGCAATAATTTCTTCAACTACACCCGGATCGAGCAGAGTGGAAGTATCGCCCAGATTAGAAGCATCTCCTTCACCAATTTTCCGTAAAATTCTCCGCATGATCTTCCCTGATCTTGTTTTTGGAAGTCCGCTAACGATTTGTATGATATCGGGTTTTGCAATTGGTCCGATTACTTTGGTTACAGTATCACGAATTTCCTTTTCGATGGTATCCATTTCATGTTCGGAAAGTTCTTCGCAGGTAACATAGGCATAGATACCCTGACCTTTAATATCGTGAGGATATCCGACAACTGCAGATTCATTGACTTTTGGATGCTGGTTAATGGCGTCTTCAATTTCAGCGGTTCCAATCCTGTGACCGGAAACATTGATAACATCATCAATACGTCCAATAATGCGGTAGAAACCTTCTTCATCGCGTTTGGCACCGTCACCGGTAAGATAATATCCCTTGAATGCAGAGAAATATGTTTGATAGCACCTCTGGTGGTCACCATAGGTAGTCCGCAACATCCCCGGCCATGGGAATTTTATACACAGAATACCTTCTACTCCGTTTCCTTTTAATTCGTTTCCTTCATTGTCAAGCAAAACAGGTTGAATACCCGGTAAAGGCAATGTGGCGAAAGATGGTTTGGTTGGTGTTATTCCGGCAAGGGGAGAGATCATTATCCCTCCGGTTTCGGTTTGCCACCAGGTATCCACAATCGGACATTTCCCCTTGCCTACTATATCATGGTACCAGCGCCAGGCTTCCTCATTGATAGGTTCGCCAACTGTTCCAAGCACTTTGAGTGAACTCAGGTCATATTTTGTTACATATTCATTACCTTGTGCAATCAGGGCGCGTATAGCAGTAGGTGCGGTATAAAACTGTTTTACTTTGTACTTTTCTACAGTCTGCCAAAATCTGCCTGCGTCAGGATATGTAGGCACACCTTCAAACATCAGTGATGTAGCACCAGTAAGCAGTGGACCATAGACAATATAGGTATGACCGGTAACCCATCCAATGTCGGCAGTACACCAGAAGATGTCTCCGTCATTGTACTGGAAAACATTTTTGAAGGTGTATTCGGCGTAAACCATGTATCCGGCAATAGTATGCAAAACTCCTTTGGGTTTACCGGTTGATCCTGAAGTATAAAGGATAAACAGAGTATCTTCCGAATCCATTATTTCGGCTTTATTGTCAGTACTAACGCCTTCTATAAAATCGTGCCACCAGATATCGCGTCCCGGAACCATAGAAACGTTGTCACCAGTACGATTGAAAACAATGACATTTTTTACTGAAGGACAATTGCTTATTGCCTCGTCAACAATATCTTTCAGTGAGATGCTTTTGGTTCCGCGATAGGCTCCATCACTTGTAATTACCAGGTTTGATTCGGCATCAAGAATTCTGTCTGCCAGTGCATTTGCCGAGAAGCCTGCAAAAACAATTGAGTGAATGGCTCCGATGCGGGCACAGGCAAGCATGGCAATAGCCAACTCTGGTATCATTGGCAGATAAAGGGCTACACGATCTCCTTTTTTAATTCCAAGCTTTAGCAATGCATTGGAAAACTGACGAACTTTGTCGAACAGCTCACCATAGGTCAGCACAACGTTATCTTCTTTTGGATCATTGGGTTCCCAGATGATAGCAGGTTGGTCCTTGCGCAAAAAAAGATTCCGTTCGAAGATGTTTTCGGTAATATTTAATTTACCATTGATGAACCATTTGACATAGGGTGCGTCTTTTCCTTCAAAATACCAGTCCAGTACTTTGTCCCATTTCTTTTGCCAGTAATGTGATTCAGCAATTTTTGCCCAAAATGTTTCCGGATTCGCTACGCTCTCCTGATACTTTTCAAAGTATTCAGCCAGGCTGGTGATCTTGTTTGTCATAATTTTATAAAATTAAATTTGTAATTGATTAAAAACTATTTATGTTATTTTTAAAAGAAATAATATATTCCTAAAAGTAAACGCAGGTTCCCAATCTCTTTTTCATTGGTTACAGTTCCATCTGATTGAGAATTTCCATAAGCTGCAACGGTGTATTCGATTTCGGGAGCAAATCTGAACCTTCCGGTGTTGTAAATTACCCTTGGTGAAATACGGTAAAGGTAAGCTATATCAGCTCCACGAACATATTTTGCTCCAACAATGTTGTCGGTTGTTCCCAGATTTTTTGAGTAGCCTCCAAAAAGTCCGAATTGCCATTTGGTTCCGTTTGTTTGCAAATCAGTCCAGACCGAAAGAGTAGTATAGGGTGTGTATTTTTCTTCATCAGTTATCGGATTGATTTCTTTCACTGCATAGCCGCCAAGCATGGTCAGGTTGAACATATCCTGACCGTAAATTCCCATTGCTTTAATGGTCAGCTCAGGAACTTTAACTTTAAAGTATGCCAGACCAATGAGGCCACTTGTAGTATTGTTGGTTTTAAAATTATTATTTGTAACAAGTCTTGGTTTCAGCACCTGGTAATTTCCGCTTATTCCGGCCTGAAAGGCAGTCCCTTGTTCTTTGTTTTCAGTTTGAAATTCCAATTTGAGGTTTAATGCTGGCAATCCGGCGTTCCGCAAATATTTTGAGCTTCCGCCTTCCGGACCGTAACTTACGAAATCCCTTTGAGAAATGGCAGTTAAAGTTACTCCGATGTCGCCGACGTTTTGCGTGAAAGCAATTTGCGGATTACGTGAAAAAGGCAGGAACGGAGCACCGGTATTAAACGAAACTACTTCAGGGAAACTTGTTGTGATAAACAAAGGATGCCAATACTGCCCAACAAGCAGTTGTGAATGATCCCAGTTCAATTTTACAAAAGCATGTCGCAACCTGAAACCATTGATATCTCCATCGGAATGGCCAAAAAATTCTCCTTCAATTACCCCTGAAGTTTTTGCACCAAGCGCATCAGGACCAAATATTTTGCCGTGCAATCTTGTCTGAATGCTGAGCATATTAAAATTTGGAACTGCATTGATATCTTCACCATGAGCATCCGGTAATTCGTTGAGCGGAAAAAGCAAAAAATGCCCTTCACGGATTGCGCTGGTTTGACGAGAATCCCATAAGACATCAGTCTTTACATAACCTGAAAACTCAATACCAAATTTTGGCGGATTTTGGGAAAAAGCGCCAACAGTGAGTATTAAAAAAAGAATAGAGAATTGTAATCGTTTTTTCATTAAGATTTTGATAAAGTGTTCTTAATTAAATATTTAATCAAAATAATGAGGCCAAAATTAACAATATTTTCTTTTCATGAACAATAGTTTGAGTGATTTTCATTCACAATACACCCATTATTCTGTTAATTTCCTGACTTTGAAGATAAATTAAAAATGATCTGTTTTGTAGTTCTTTCATTTTTAAATTGTTATAAAGTAACAAATCTAACTTTAAACTTACCAGGAAAAAAAATCAATTGAAATTTATATTCATTTTAAATAGTGTCCGCCAGAAAACTCTTAATGTTGACAATCATTGTTTATCCCGACTCTAAAAAAAGCAATGATTTTCAACGATTTACTCCCTCAAGAACAAGGGTCAAAAAATCGTTGAAAATCAAATTTAGGGTATTTTATGGCGGTTACTAAATAGCAAAAAGAGCCGTTAAGGTGGTATTCTTTGGTTACTTTTGCACCCTGATAAAACTGCTGCTTTCAACAGATATATTTCCACTAATAACTGATAATTAATAAATTAATTAAAATAATCATCATGACAGTAAGTTTGGAGAGGTTTGCTCTCAATCAACAGATGAAACCAAAGGGACAACTGCAAAAGGTTGGTTTAATTGGTTGTGGTGCTGTAGGTCAGGAAATTGCACTACTCATCAGTCAAAAAGGAATTGAGGTTGTGTTCATAGATTTGAGCAAAGAATTAATTGATTCAATCCTCATAAACATGTCGGAGGAACTGGATAAGCTCATCAACAAATGGGGAATGACTCCCAGTGAAAAAAAACTGGTGATGTCACGCATTAAAGGAAGCCTGAATTACGAAGACATTGCCGATTGCGATGTCATCATCGAAAGTATCAACTCTCAAAAAGTTGCCGCCAATCTTGAAGAACGAAAAGAGGTATTTCGCAAAATCGAACAGCATGTAAAACCTGATGCTGTCATCACTTCAAATACCGCCACAATGATGATTTCTGATCTGGCTGCCGTTCTTGAACATCCGGAGCGTTCAGCGGGTATGCATTTCATCAGCCCGGTGTCAAAAATAAATCTGGTGGAGGTGGTTTCTCATTTTCACACGAATCAGGTTTCGCTTGATGTCATTAACAAGTTTGCCAAAATGATCGGAAAAAAGGTAATTGAAGTAAATGAGTCACCGGGTAATATCAGCACACGAATGATTGTGAACATAATTAACGAAGCGTGCGCCATACTCACCGAAGGTGTTGCTTCTGTTTCCGATATTGACGAGGTGATGATGGAAGTAACGGGAAATTCATTTGGCCCCTTTGAAATGGCCGACAGATATGGTATAGATAAAATCCTGAAATGGATGAACAATCTGTATCATGAATTTGGTGAGCTCAAATACAAACCAAATCCTATCATCAAACGCATGGCGAGAGCAAAAATGTTTGGCCGTCGCACGGGTGAAGGTTTTTACAAATGGGAAGGAGACCACAAAATCATCAAGACCGGTAGCATTAAAAACCTTGGACGTGAATAGTTTAGTTTGTTTTATCATTTAAAAAATCAGATCATGAAAATTGTCGTATTGAATTGCGGAAGTTCATCAATTAAATATCAACTCTTTGAGATGCCTCAGGTTGAGGTGCTTGCCAAAGGACTGGTGGATAAAATCGGACTTAAAGGAGCAATGATTAAACATGAACGGAATGATGGTCGGGTGCTAAAGGTAGAAGGTGAAATTCTCGATCATAAAGCAGGGATAGAATATCTGCTCGGCATCCTGATAGACCCTGAATACGGGAGTCTGAAAAGTCTTCAGGAAATTGACGCTGTCGGACACCGCGTGGTTCATGGCGCCGAAGAATTTAGCGGCAGTGTGGCAATCACCCCCGAAGTAATCAAAGCTCTGGAACAATCATCCGACCTTGCACCCTTGCACAACCCTCCAAACCTGAAAGGTATTTATGCCATGCAGCAACTGCTCCCAAGTGTGCCCCAGGCAGGTGTATTCGATACTGCTTTCCATCAAACCATGCCCGAATATTCCTATCTTTATGGTATACCTTATTCTCTTTACGAAAAATACAAGATTCGCCGCTACGGATTTCACGGAACAAGCCATAAATATGTTTCAGCAAGAGCCTGTGAAATTCTGGGAGAAGACATCACCAAACAAAAAATAATCACCTGCCATTTAGGGAATGGTGCTTCAATGGCAGCCGTGAAATTTGGAAAATCCATTGACACCTCAATGGGAATGACTCCAATCGAAGGTGTAATGATGGGAACCCGTTGTGGTGACCTTGATGTAGGTGCGCTGTTTCATATTATGAACAAAGAAAACATTACAGCAAAAATTGCCAATACCCTTGTAAATAAGTTCAGCGGGGTACTTGGTGTATCGGGAATCTCGTCTGATATGCGTGATGTGGAACTTGCGGCAGAAAAAGGAAATCACCGGGCTGCTGTAGCCTATCAAATGTATGCTTACCGTGTTAAAAAATATGTAGGGGCTTATGCTGCGGCAATGGGCGGAATAGATATTATTGTTTTCACCGGAGGCATTGGTGAAAACGATTCAATAACACGCGCAAATGTAATCGAAGGACTGGAATTTCTGGGCGTGGACTTTGACTTTGATCTGAACAAAGGTCTCCGGGGCAAAGAGGTTGTGCTCTCAAAACCCGGATCAAAAGTAAAAGTGCTTGTGATTCCGACTAACGAAGAAATGATGATCGCAAAAGACACTTACACCATAGTTACAGAAGGTAAAATATAACCTGAAAAACGCGAAAATTCACTTTTCTGAGAGTATTCCGAATAATCGTGGTTGTTGCAACAATCTGCTTTATTGTTATAATCTTGAAAATAGAGAATAGTGTGCTTTTGAGACAGCTTCATTTAAAAACTTCGGATCAGTTTACCACGACTTTTGTAATGTAATTGGAATTCATTGCAGCAAGAATCCCCATGTAACTCATCCGAAAGGTGATAATATCCCCGACTTTATACTTTTTATTATTATCGCCCAAATCCATCACCATCATGTCGGAACTTGCACCCATAAATGCGATGGTTTCATCTTCGGGGATGATATCATCAGGTTTTATGTCAAGTAATCCTATATCAAGGATAGCTCTGCAGGAGGTTTTTCCATAGTCCTTTTCATCAAATTGAGGTGTTTCTCCGGCCACATTGGTACCAAGCTCACCAGTCGGAATTTTTGGTTTTTCCATCAGCTCAATAATTTCAGTATGCAATCTGAAAATATCTGCTTTCATTCCGGGAATAATCTCATTTTCAAATAAATCCACCCCACGAAAAAGGGTCTCACCTACCCTGAAATGATTAACTCCTTTAGGAATTAACTTTTTAAATATCAATGGAATTGTAACAGAAGACCCACCGGTAACCCAGGGGATTTTCCTTTGAAACTTCGCTTCAATCAATTGCTTGTAAAGACTGAGCTGGATGAGTTTATCCTGAGTAGGCATAACTCCGTTAAGACAGTTCAGGTTGGCACCGATCCCGATAACTTCTATTCCGGGTAAGTTGAAAATTTTCGCATAAAAATCTATCAGATTTTCACCCATCACTCCCTCGCGTAAATCACCCATTTCAATCATGATGATTATTTTGTGGATTTTGTTTTGTTTCAGAGCCTCATCAGAAATTATTTTGATGATTCCGTAATCAGTATTAAAACTGACATCGGCATATTTTATCAATCGGGGAATTGATCTTTTGGGTGGTGGTTTAATGTAAACGGTCTGCACTTGTGGTGCCAGATCCTTAATTACTTTAAGATTACTGATACGGGAATCGTGTATTTCAGTTACTCCAAGATCTATTAATTCCTTAATAAATGTTTTATTACCACAAAAAAGCTTGCTAACCACACCCCATTGAATGTTGTTTTTCTTAAAAAGCTTATCAAGAAACTGGTAATTATGTCTGAGTTTTTTTCTGTTAAGTTCGATGTAGGCCATGGTTATTATTTTTAATCAACAATTTTTCGTGGAATATTTTGAGGAAGTCTTGCAAGCAGCTCATAATTCAGCTGATCACTGAATTCAGTAAAGGAGGATACGGAAATCACCCTGTCACCCTGCTTGCCAATAAATACAACCTCATCACCAATTTTCACATCATCAATTCCGGTAATGTCCGCAATCATCATGTTCATATTGACGAGTCCAATGATCCCGGCGCGTTGCCCTTTGATGAGCACGCGCCCCTGATTACTGAGAGATCGGCTGTATCCATGCGAATAACCCGTAGGAATAATTGCTACAAGCATATCAGTTTTTGCCAGATAGTTAGTTCCGTAACTCACAAATTCACCTTCTTTGACTTCTTTGATGCTCATAATGCTGCTTTTCCAGCTCAATACGCGTTTCAACGGATCGGTTCTGTCATTTTGCTGATGAGTAAAATGTATAAATGTTTCGGGACTTGGCCACAGACCATACTGCAAAATACCAATTCGAACCATATCCATTTGTGTGCCCGGATAAGCAATTGACGCTGCAGAACAAGCTGTATGAAATTGTTCAGGCAAAATGCCGGCTTTCAACAACAACCGTTGCTTTTGTCGGAATCTTCGGATTTGATGTTGAATACGATGATAATTTGAAATACTTTCAGCACCGGAATAATGCGTGCAAAGCCCCTTAACCCGGAAATATTCCTTGTTGGCTTTAATCTTTGCCACAGCTTTTCTTAGGTCTTTATCCACCAACCCCGTGCGGTTCATACCTGTCTCAATTTCAAGATGAATAACAGCATTTTTACCTGATTTTTTAGCCGCAGTAAGAGCAGTTTCCAGAATTTCATTTTCAAAAACATAAAGTTCTATTCCATTCTCAACAGCCCAGTCAATATCTTTTGGATTGCTCCATCCCATGACCATAATTTCTGCGTGATTTTTCAGTGCTTTTTTTACCTGGTATGCTTCATCGAGACTAAAAACCGAAAAATGATCTATACCACATTCTTCGGCAATTCCGACAAACGGATCAATTCCATGTCCGTAAGCATTTGCTTTAACCACTGACGAAATACGTACGCCAGGATGAAGAAAGGATTGTAAAAAGCGAACATTATGTCGAAGTGCAGATCTGCTTATTTCAATAGTTGAAGTACTATGCATTATTGTCCTGCATTGTTTTATGGCCGGTTCTCATTTGTTGTACCGGCTGCATTCTTTGATGGTTTCCCATTTTTGTAATAACGCATTTCAAGATATGGGTTTTCAAATCCTATTTTTCTGTATAAAAAATTTGCCGGGTTGTTGTGTTCAACATGCAGTGCAATATCTCCTTTGGCCAGCTTTATTGATTTTTCCATAAGCATTCTGCCCACTCCTTTACCTCTGTAATCGCGATGCACAGCAATATAAACGATAATATTCTCAGGAATATAGCCTTCCATTCCCGTTTTGTTCATAACTAAAGCTCCGATGATTTTGTCATTTTCTGTTTCCTGTAAAACAAAACCTCCTGCCAGCGGATATGGATTCATGGCATATTCTATTGCTTTGGCAATGTGCTCTTTTCTGTCTCCATAATCATCCAGATGTTCGTATAAAAAATCAATCAAATCATTCTTTTCTTTCATTGTAATGACGTCTGCAGGATTAAAAATCTTCTCTTGTATCATTTATTTTAATTTTAAAAATAGTTTCTATAGAAACAAAAATAGTCTTTTTTTTCTAAAGCAACCGAAAAATTTCAATTTTTTATGAGAAAAGCCGTAGTAGTTTTCTGCAACAACCAGCTTCGGATGTTATAAAGCGCTGATCATCGATTGGTGGTAAAAAAAACTCAGCTCAGTGATTGCTATTATGGTTAACTTCTATGGTCACAACAGGTGAATCATCAGGTTCTTCAATACCGAGAGCAAAAATGATTTCTTTGAGTGCAAGGCTGACATTTTCAATCGTGTGTTCCGGCATTTTTTGCAAATTTGTTGCAAGCTGCTGGTGCAGAAGGTTGGGAGAATTATTGATCAGATCCAGCCCCTGAGGAGTAAGTGTTACCATCGAAATCCTGCGATCAGTTAAACTCGGTAGCCTGACTACCAGACCTTTCGTCTCAAGCCGGCCAACAATGCCGGTAACAGTGCTTTTGTTCAGCTTCAAAAAGTCAGCAATCGACTTATGAGTAGCTTTTTTTTCAGTACATTCATTAATAAAAATCAAACAAAGAATTTGAGGAATGCTTACTCCATAAATTTTCTGAATGCGTTTTGACTCGAGATTTAAAGCCCTGATTATTTTTCGGATGTCTATTATTACTTCATTGTAATTCATGCTGTTTCAGGATTAAGACCGGTAAACGCAATATTTTTATCTTTCATTATTGTCATGTTGAAAAGTGCTAAAGTAACAAAATGCTTGCATGCTGGTTTTTAAGATTTTTTGGTAAATAAAAATAAACAAATTAGCTAAGCCAGATGTTTTGTTTACATATTTTTAATCAAACTTAAACAAAATAAACTATGAAAATTATTGGAAAATTTTTCGCTTTGTCCTTAGTAATATTTTTTGCATCATGTGCTGGCGGTGGCACGAAAACTGAAACAAGAGATGCCGTGGAGAATCGGCCGGTTGCTTATGACATGAATTATGATGTTGATACTGATAAAAGTTTCATCAAATGGGAGGGTTATAAACCAACAGGTACCCACAACGGAACTGTCGCCATCAGCAGCGGCAGGTTACAATTCGACGAAAACGGGCTGGTTGGAGGCACTTTTACGATTGATCTCAATTCGATAGTTGTTTTGGATCTGACAAATCCTGAGCTGAATGCACAATTGAAAAACCATCTGATTTCAGCAGATTTTTTTGAAGTGAAAACTTATCCGACTGCTACATTTGAAATTACAGGTGTGGAAACCGTTGATGGGATGAATGCAGACCTTTCCAGGGAAAAAGGAAATATTGTTCCTACTCATGCAATCAGCGGGAATCTTACCTTGAAAAATGTAACAAAAAACATTACTTTCCATGCCCGAATTCAATCAGAAGGTGAAAAGATAATAGCTCAAACAAATCAATTTTTTATAGACAGGACACTTTGGAATGTTCAGTATGGTTCCAAAACGCTATTTGCTGAACTAAAAAACAATTTTATCAATGATGAAATGGGAATTGCTATTACACTTGCCGCTTCTAAGTCAGATAAGGAATTAAGCAGTAAGTGATTTTCTAAAATTCAAAAATTATGAGTGCCCGCCAAAGAAATTTGGCGGGTTTTTTTATCCTGTTTTTAGTCAAGTGGAACAAAATCAGCTTTAGTTACCCCACAGACAGGACATGTCCAATTATCCGGAATATCTTCAAAAGCAGTACCTGGAGGAATGCCAGCCGGAGGATCACCTTCAAGCGGATCGTACACAAATCCGCAAATAGTACAACGGTATTTCTGCATATTTTTACCGCCAGGAACAAAGGCCACACTATCGGCAGCATTCTTAAGTTCCTCAGGCTTTCCGAGATAAGTTGGCGAATGTTCCGGCGAAATACCTTTAATAACATCACGATAATAAGCATAAGTCAACGGCTTTTTATCAGCATGCACCATGTCAAAATCAATAACTTTTCCAATAAAAATTATGTGGGTTCCTACTTCAAAATATTGCTCAATCTCACATTCATACCATGCAATTGTTTTGTCAAGAACGATCGGAGCACCTGATTTTCCGATTTTGTATTTCGCCTTTTCAAATTTGTTAATTTCCCGGCCACTTTTGAATCCCCATGGGCCAAGAAATTCCAGATCAACATCCTGTTCAAGTACTGAAACAGAAAACACTTTACTCCTTAGTATGAATTCAGTCGTAAGATTATCGCGGTGCGCAGCTACAGCTAACCTTGGATGATCGGCCGTAACCTGGAACACTGTGTTGGAAATATGTCCGTTAAAATGCCCTCCATCATGCGAGCTCAGGATGTATAATCCATAAGAAAGTTTGAAAAATGCATCTTTATTCATCACCTTTAAATTTGCAGTAAAAGTAAAAAGATAAACTAAAAATTCATGCAGATCACCTACTTTTGTTTCAAATAAATATTTATGCAATCATTCAACGACCAAATCCGATTTCTTGACATTTTTTTAAAGTCATTCACTGATGGTTCATTAATCAAAATGACGCTCAGCAAACCGCTCAAAAAATCAGATATCCCTGAAAACATTTATCTGCGACCTGTGAACATCAAAAACCAACTTTTGATTTCGATAATCTATCGCTACAAAACCAAAGATATTACAAAAAATTATCCCGTCACTGAGACACAGGAAATACTGAATAAATGTCTGGGAAATGATTTTTCGGATGCTGTTATTTTTACGACACAGCAGGATATCCAATTAAAATACAATAAAAAAAGGATTCCTAAACTTCTTTTTAGTAAACCTACCCAAAGTCCGTTGCAGGAATTAAGTCACGACCGGCATAAAATGCGGGTTATTGATATTAAAGGGAAAGATTATCTTCAAAAGCTGGGTGTCATAAATTCCGGATATGAAGTGATCCCAAAAATGCAGGATAAATACCGACAAATTAACAAGTACATTGAACTGGTTGACACAATGATTGAACCTGAATCATCGTCGGATACTTTCCAGGTTACAGATATGGGATCAGGAAAAGGATACCTCACGTTTGCCCTGTATGACCATCTGACAAACAATAAAAAGATGAATACTAAAATTACAGGAGTAGAAATGCGGGGTGAACTGGTCCACCAATGCAATCAAATTGCAAAAGATGAAGGATTTGAAAATCTTCAGTTTGTAAGCAGTACCATTCAGGATTTCGATGCTAAAGGAACCAGAATGTTGATTGCTTTGCATGCCTGCGATACTGCAACCGATGATGCCATTTTCAAAGCATTACAAGCTGAAGCAAAATATATTATTGTAGCACCTTGCTGCCACAAACAAGTAAGAAAGTCAATGCAAGTTCCTCAAAACCTGAAACCAATATTAAGACACGGCATTTTTCTTGAACGTCAGGCTGAACTGGTAACTGATGCTATCAGGGCGCTAATAATGGAAAAATTTGGCTATCAGACCAAAGTTTTTGAATTCATTTCAACAGAACATACTCCCAAAAATATCATGATTTTCGGGATTAAAAACAACAAAAAAGTGAATAAAACCATCATTTCAGACCAGATACATCAGATAAAAAGTTTTTATGGGATTGAGAATCATTATCTTGAAGATCTGTTAGCTGGTTATTAACAAATTGTTAATAGCTTTATTGTTTATTTTACCAGCTATAATAGTATTCATCGGGACTACATTGATTTTAAACAATAGTTGATAACCTTCGTTGACAAAACGTTCAAATTAAACCAAAAAAAAGCTTGACTTCGGGCTATTTATCATACTATCTTTGTAGCACCAGATGAGAGATAAAAGACTCAGCAGGGAATGCCAGAGACCGGAAAACGATAAAGCCGGAAACGACAAAATCGGATAGGGTCATGGAAAGCAGCGGGGAAAAGCATTAGGTTGCCTATCCAAAGCAAACCAGTTCTTTAAGCGATTGACCAAATGATGATAACCTCCTTCGGGAAGTTAGTCGGTTCAAATACCGGCAGTTTTGCAAAAAGCATCATCAAATGGAAAGATCACTGCAGGGGAAGCTCCTTGTGAGACAAGCTGCAGTGATTTTGCTGCAAGAACCAGGCTGTCGCAAACTTATTGGATGCGAAAGTATTCAAAAGCCCGGCAGCAGGTTGCAAAAGCGCCCTCCACGGAGTTTACGTCTTTTGCAATTTGCAGGAAAAGCTCCGGTTCAAAATGGGACAACCGGCAACGGCCAACCAAACAGAATCGGTTTCCGAAATGACCAACCTTCAGGGAAACGTCAAAACGGAAGAGTCAGAATAACTGTAATCTGGCACGGAACAGTCGCTACGGTGGCTGGAAAGTGAACGGGAATGTAATCTTAAGGAATACATTCCCGTTTTGTTTTTCTGCCACTTGCTCAAATTATCCTTCCCCAATGATTACTCTTTTGTACACCTTTGCGACCAAAACCAGTTGCAGCGTTAACAAATCGTTTACATTTGCAAAAAAGTTGCAATCATGATTGTTGATGTTGGAATATACTCCGAAATAGGTGAATTAGAATCTGTTATCATTCATACCCCTGGCAGTGAAGTTGAAAACATGACCCCTGAAGATGCTGAAAGAGCTTTGTACAGCGATATTCTCAACCTGTCGGTTTTACACCAGGAATTTTCACAATTTAGGGAAATCTTAAAACTGTATTCACAGGTTTTTGAAGTCAAAGATTTGTTGGCACAAACACTTAAGAATCAAAAAGTACGCGAAAATCTGATAGCTAAGATATGTGCTCCCTACCTTGATCCTCACACACTCATGGAACTCCATGATGAAAATGCAGAAAAACTGGCTAAATCTCTGATCGAAGGAGTCGCCCAAATGCGTGACAGCCTTGCCCGCTACCTTAACCCTCAAAGGTTTGCCATCAGGCCTCTTCACAACTTCTTTTTCACGCGTGACAGTGCAGCAACGATTTTCGATAAAATTTTAATCGCTTCCACTGCGAGCAAAGTGCGCGAACGTGAAGCACAGATTATGGAAGCCATTTTCGACTATAATCCGATGTTTAACACAAGCACATTTGGCCAGATTAGCAATAACAAAAATCCTGAAAGTATAAGCATTGAAGGAGGTGACGTGATCATCGCCCGTGAAGATTTACTCCTTGTAGGTCTGGGTTCAAGAACAACTCCTGCAGGAATTGACATCATTGTGGACAAAATGAAAGAGCGTGGTGAAAAAACAAATATAATTGTTCAGGAGTTGCCAACAGTGCGTGAATCATTCATCCACCTGGATATGATTTTCACTTTTCTGAGCCAAAACGAATGTATGGTTTTCGAACCGGTGGTGATGCAACCTAACCGCTATAAAACAATTCATATTGAAATCGACAATCAAAAAGTAAAAATCAGGGAAGAGAAAAACATTCTTGAAGCACTTACAAAATTTGGCTTTGATCTTAAACCAATTATTTGTGGTGGTCAGGCAGATCTTTGGATTCAGGAGAGAGAACAATGGCACAGCGGTGCCAATTTTTTCGCTCTTGGACCCGGAAAGGTTATCGGTTACAGCCGTAATATTTATACATTGGAAGAAATGAACAAAAACGGATACGAAATAATTCCTGCAAACGAGGTCATCAGCAAAAAGATCAATCCGCATAACTCTAAAAAATTCGTTATAACAATCGAAGGATCAGAACTATCGCGTGGTGGTGGCGGAGCAAGATGCATGACCATGCCTCTAAAAAGAAAAACAGTCAACTGGTAAATGCTGAATCCACTAAAAACAAAAATACTGATATGGAAATAATTGACCTGGCCCATTTGATGGAAAATAATATGCCGGCTTATCCCGGAGACCCATCTCCTGTTTTTGAATTTAAAAATACACACAAAACTGATGGTTACCAGGTAATCAGAATGTCACTGATCACTCACACCGGAACACATCTTGACACCCCTGCACACTTCATCGCTAACGGAGACACCCTGGATAAAATTCCCGTGAAAAAGTTCTTTGGCAGCGGTTTGCTTATCGACTGCTCTTACATCGGTCAAAATGAAAAAATCACTGCCAAAAATATCCAACCTTTTGCGTCCAAACTTGCCAACATTGATTTTGCATTAATTTATACCGGTTGGGATACACATTGGGGAACTTCAATTTATTATCAAGACTTTCCTGTTTTATCTGAGGAAGCAGCAGGTTTCCTCTCTGAATTTCAACTCAAAGGCATAGGACTGGATGTTTGTTCGGTTGATCCCGTCAATTCGGAAAAGTTTCCCAATCATCTATTGCTTTTAGGTAAAGGTCTGATAATCATCGAAAACCTGACCAATCTCAATCATTTGACAGGAAAACAATTTGATTTTAGTGCATTTCCTCTCAAAATAAAATCCGGAGACGGCTGCCCTGTGAGAGCGGTTGCTTTGATACACGATTGATTTTTATTTCCAGGCTAAAACCAAAATTGTTTCCTCAATTTCACTGCCATCGTCTGATTCAAAAGAAATCCATATTTTTGGACACTAAATTATATTACCTCAGATGAATTCCGCCCGAATCAGTCTCTTATTCGTTTTGTTCCTGATTGCATGTAATTTTTTAGCATTCTCCCAAGATAAAACCAAACGACCAAAGGTGGGTGTTGTATTAAGTGGTGGGGGAGCAAAAGGATTCGCCCACATTGGTGCACTTAAAGTTCTTGTCGAAGCTGGTGTACCTATTGATTATATCGGAGGAACAAGCATGGGTGGGATTATTGGCGGATTGTTTGCTCTTGGATACCATCCAGATTCGCTCGAAAAAATTGTTCTTCAACAAAACTGGCCTGTTTTGCTTTCTGACGAAATTTCGCGCCGAAATCTCACCATGAAAGAAAAAGAACAAGAAGAAAAATACTTCTTTTCGCTCCCCATCAAAGAACGTAAAATACAGTTACCTACCGGTCTGATTGCCGGTCAATCCATATTTAATTTATTATCTTACTATGGAAGTCCTGCCAGTAAATTTAAAAATTTTGGTGAATTTCCTATCCCATTTCTTTGCATTGCTGCCAATATCGAAAACGGAGAATCAATAATACTCGATAGTGGTCCTTTTGCCACAGCTTTAAGAGCTACGATGGCAATACCTACTGTTTTTTCGCCTGTTGAAATTAATGGTCATTTGCTTGTTGACGGCGGGCTGGTTAATAATTATCCTGCTGAAGAGGTGCGGAATATGGGAGCCGAAGTAATCATTGGCATTGATGTTCAGGGAAATTTATACAGCAAGGAAGAGCTAAACTCCTTTATTCGCATTTTAAATCAGTCATCAGCTTTCCTTCGTCGGCCAATGTACGAGAAAGGACTTGCAATGACTGATATTTACATTAAACCTGATCTTGAAGACTTTAGCATATCATCATTTACTTCAGCTGACACTATAATCAAACGAGGTGAAAAAGCAGCCAGAAAAATACTTCCCGAAATTTATCAATTGCTCGACCTGCTCAGGCAATACGATGATTTCAAACCAGCAATCCACGAACCCGCAAGCCCCATCGAAAAACTTTTTATACAGGAAGTAGTAATTGAAGGCGTTAAAAAAATCCCTCCTACTTTTATTAACAGCCATTTACAAATTGAAATACCGGATTCAGCAGATTATAAAACCATCATCCGGAATATCGAAAAATTATATGCATCAAAAAACTTCAATTTTATTCATTATTACCTTACTCCTCTTCAAAGGGGAGGTTATCGGTTTACGCTTCAGATCAGCGAAAAACCCGGTACAGAACTGAGGGTTGGGATCAACTACAACTCCGACCTTAAAGCTGCTTTACTTGTCAATACTACCTTTCGGAATTTCAATGCTCCAAATGACAGATTGAGCCTGAGCCTTGATCTGGGAGACAATTCAGGTTTCGAGTTTGACTATCTGATCGATCGGGGCTGGAAACCCGGCCTGGGTGCTGCTGTTAAAGGTTACTCTTTTGATGTTCCAATATATGCCGGTGAAAACAAAATTGCTGCCTACACTTTTTCAAGTTTTGCAACCAAAATCTACTCACAATCCAACATCTACAACTTTTCAAACATTGGTTGCGGCATCGAAATGGAATATTCAAGCATGAGATCAGCTATTTTATCCGTTCCATTTAACGATTACCGGCATTGGAACTTCAATATTTTTGGTTTCCTGAAGGTTGATGACCTTAACAGAAAAATTTTACCCGGGAAAGGACGAAAATTTGAAGGAGAAATAAAACTGGTAACAAATGTAAAAGATACACTTGATAAAAAAGCTCCACCGGCTCTCTTTGTTACCTGTCGCTATTTACAAGCTATTCCTGTTAACAATAAACTGACTATCATCCCTGAGTTTGGTGCTGGTGCTTTATGGACTGAACCCGGAGTAACCATCCCAAAATATGAAATGTACTCAGGTGGCCTTACTGATAAATTTGGAAATGGCCTTTTTACCTTCACCGGTCTTGAATTTATGCAAATCAGATCAAGAAATGTACTGATCGGACGTATTGATTTGCAGTATGAAGTCATGAATAATCTCTTTGCCATTGCAAAATGGAACCTCGGTTTTTTTTCACAGGATTTTAATAAGATCCTAACAGAGAATCAAGCTGTTAACGGATATGGTCTATCACTTGGGTTGAGAACACCTATCGGTCCGATTGGCGTAACAATGATGCGTTCTGATTATCATCGAAAATGGCTGGGTTACTTTAATCTCGGCTACTTATTTTAAAGAACCACACCATGGAAACAGTAAAAAAAATTCTTCAGTTCATTTGGGAAAACACAGTACTTACCATAGAAATAGCAGTTTCATTGTTCGGACTCATGTTCATTTTAGGACTTCTTTTATATCTATTTGCAAGGTTCAGCCGGAACACTTTTGCCAAAACGCTGGGATTACGGGCTGAAATATTTCTTACTGCCTGGATCGGAGCACCCGTGCATGAATTGGGGCATGCAGTATTTTGTTTACTTTTCGGGCATAAAATTACCCGAATCAGACTCTTTACTCCAAATTCTGAAGATGGTACTTTAGGAATGGTTGAGCACACATTCAACAAAAGGAATATTTATCACCGCATCGGAAGTTTTTTTATCGGTGCCGGACCTATTATCTTTGGGTCAGTTATTATTTTGCTGTTGTTGTATTTCCTGATGCCGGGAGGTAAACAACTTTTAAACCTTTTACAACAGGACAGTTTCGCCATTCATCAAACTGAAACAGGTATTGCTTCCTATCTCCACATGGTTTTCAACGGGATTTGGACAGTAACCAAAACATTGTTTACCACAGAAAATCTTCATAACTGGCGATTCTGGGTCTTTCTGTACATAACCCTGTCCATTGCCGCCCACATGGAACTCAGCCCTGCTGATCTTAAAGAAATGGGAATAGGATTTATTTTTATTTTTCTTATTATGTTCATGATTACCCTGATTTTTAATTTGTTATTCAATCATTTAAAAAACATACTTTTATACACTGTACCTTTGATTGCCTATTTAAATCAGCTGCTATTTTTTGCGCTCATTCTCTCTATAATTTATTTTTTAGTTTCTTATTTTGTGATTTCAATCTTCACTTTGATTTTCAGACAAAAATTAATAAGCCCATTTACACGATAATGCATTTTTTAACCTAATGATAAACAAAATGAAATACAAAAGAATTCTGCTTAAGCTAAGCGGCGAATCTTTGATGGGAAACAAACAGTATGGCATTGATCCGGACATACTTGCTAAATATGCACAAGATGTGAAATCAGCTGCTGAAAAAGGCGTGCAAATAGCAATAGTTATTGGTGGAGGCAACATTTTCAGAGGAATGACAGGGACAGCCAGCGGTGTTGACAGAATCCAGGGAGACTATATGGGAATGCTCGCCACCGTAATTAACAGTCTGTCATTGCAGGGAGCACTCGAATCTATTGGCATGGAAACCAAACTTGTGGGTGGATTGGCAATCGAACCTATTGTTGAGCAAACAAGCGGCAAGCGTGTGCAGACCTACCTCAATCAGGGCAAAATTGTTCTGATCAGCGGCGGTACCGGTAATCCGTTTTTCACAACAGACACAGCAGCAGCTTTGCGTGCCATAGAAATGAAAGCCGACATCATACTTAAAGGAACCCGAGTGGACGGCATCTACACTTCCGATCCGGAAAAAAATCCCGAGGCCCGGAAATTTTCAAAACTCAGTTTCAGCGAAGCCATAGAAAAAAAACTGAAAGTGATGGATTTGACAGCCTTCACATTATGCCAGGAAAACAATATGCCAATTCTTGTTTTCAATATGAATAAAACAGGCAATCTGGTAAAAGTACTTGCCGGTGAAAACATTGGAACAATTGTAAGTTAAGTAAAAGTAAATCATCACACTATAGCACCTCTAACATGAATATTCCCAATCCTCCAGACACTGAGGATTGATTTGGTTAAAAAGATGAAACGAGCAGCACATCTGATTTGAGGAATTTTATCAACATCATGGGATAAAATTTTTCAGGAGAGGATTTTTTATTACGACATTGTTTTATTTTTGCAGCAAACAAAACAAACAATTATGACCGAAGAAAGCCAATTTGTAATCGATGAAGCAACCGAGGCAATGGAAAATACCATTACTCACCTCGAACGCGATTTTCACAAAATAAGAGCAGGTAAGGCCAGTCCGGATATGCTCGAAGATGTAAAATTTGATTATTACGGCGTAATGACTCCTCTCAATCAGGCAGCCAATATCAACACACCCGATTCTCGGCTGATTGTAGTACAACCATTTGATAAAAACATGCTTTCGGTAATGGAAAAAGCCATTATGGCCGCCAACTTAGGTTTCAACCCTCAAAACAACGGTGAAGTACTCCGAATACAGGTGCCGCCTATTACTGAGCAACGCCGGCGTGATCTTGTCAAACAAGCCAAAAACGAAGCTGAAAATGCCAAAGTAGCACTTCGGAATATCCGTCGCAATGCCAATGAAGACACCAAACAACTAAAAAAAGACGGACTTCCCGAAGACGAAGCCAAAAAACTCGAAGATGATATTCAAAAACTTACAGACAAGTTCGTCAAAAAAATAGAAGAACTGCTTGATGCCAAGGAAAAAGATTTGATGGCGGTTTAATCATCATCTTCCGGCGAATCCTGTTTTGCAAAAAAATCCATTTGTTCCAATATATTGCTGACAGCAGCATTATGCTGTCATTGAAATGCAATTACAACCTTAAAATTTACTTCGTCTGTGCAATCGGGATAGCTTCAAATAATTACAAATCAACTGACCGCTGGTTGTTTGAAAAAAGTAACCGGTGTAGAAATTCCAGGAAACCATATAGCCAAAAGCCAGAAAAATTATCTTTGCCTGAATAAAACTCAATCGTTGTACCCAAAAGTCAGCCATAAAATTCATCCTGTTCAATTACCCTATCATTTGGCTGATGAGAAAGGGTTACGCAACATTCCTTATCTGAAAAAGTAAAAATGAGTATTTCATCTTACTTCAACCATTTTAGGGTGATGATTGAAACAGGATAATGTGAATTTCCATAGTATGAATAATCAATTGAAAAATGCTTACAATCCTGAGACTTTCAGGGCTCTCGGACATGAGCTTATTGACTTGCTTGCCAATCATTTAGAGCAGACCATCAACGGCAAGAGCAAAGTGATAAACTGGAAAACACCAACAGAGCAACTGAGATACTGGCAGGATAATCTGGGCAAGGAACAGTCGTTGAAAGAACTCTTCAGTGACATACTCAACAATTCCACTGCCATTCACCATCCAAAATACGCCGGCCATCAGGTTGGAGCTACAGTACCTGTGGCAGCACTGGCTGATCTGCTCGGAGCACTCATCAATAATGGAATGGCTATCTACGAAATGGGCGCTGCTTCATCAGCAATCGAAAAAGTCGTTACTGAATTAATTTGCCGGCAGATAGGTTACGATAATGAATCCGATGGTTTTATCACATCAGGCGGTTCACTTGCTAATCTTACTGCCTTGCTTGCTGCCCGAAAAGCAAAATCGGATAAAGATACCTGGATGGAAGGAAACAACGAAAAGCTTGGTGTAATGGTATCATCTGAAGCACACTATTGCATTGACCGTGCCTTGCGAATCATGGGTTTTGGAAATAAAGGTATCATCAAAATTCCAGTCAACAAAAACTTCAGTATGAATACGGATTTACTGGAGGAAAACCTGCAAGCAGCTTTAAAACAGGGGATAAAGGTGATAGCCGTTGCAGGAAGCGCCCCCTCAACAGCTACCGGGATGTATGATAACCTGCTGGAAACAGGAAGGTTTTGTAAAAAACATAATCTTTGGTTTCATGTGGATGGAGCTCATGGAGGAGCTGCCATATTTTCATCAAAATACAGGCACCTGCTGCATGGCCTCGAAATGGCTGATTCGGTGGTAATAGATGCTCATAAAATGATGATGACACCAGTGTTGACTACTTTTCTCCTTTTCAAAAATAAGAACCATTCATACGCAACTTTCAATCAAAATGCACAATATCTTTTTTCTCAACAAGGGGATGAAGAATGGTATAATTACGCCAAACGTACTTTTGAATGTACTAAACTGATGATGGGTGTAAGGTTTTATGCTATCATTAAAGCGCACGGAACTAACATTTTTGATGAATTTGTTACACGGCAATACGATATTGGAAGAGCTTTTGCCAAAGTGATAAATCAGCACCCTGCATTTGAACTTTTGCTCCCGCCTGATTCCAATATCATTTGCTTCAGGTATCGCAGAAAAAATTTAAGTGAAAAAAGTCTGAACAACCTGAATGCAACACTTCGCCAAAGAATCCTCGAAGATGGAAAGTTCTACATTGTTCAGACTCAAATCGCCGGAAATACCTGGTTCAGGATTTCCATTATGAGCCCGTTTACCGAAATTGCAACCCTTGAAGAACTGCTGCAATACATTACTGAACTCGCTGACAATGATTATGCTCAAGTTGATTCAGACACGAATGGAAAAGATGATAAATGCTGATTTAAAAAAGCTATCTATTGTTCAGGCACTTTAACTGCAAAATGTAATATTGAAATAAAAACAAACAACAGCATGAATGTCAATGGAAAAGATTACAGAACCATCTGGATGGAAGGAAGCTCTGTTTATATGATTGATCAAAATCGTCTGCCATTTGAATTTGTAATCTTCAAGTCCGAAAATTACTTAACAACCTGCAAGGCAATTTCGGACATGACTACCCGCGGAGCCGGCGCAATTGGAGCTGCTGCAGGATTCGCAATGGCACAAGCCTTTATGTCAAAACCGGAAAAAACCAACAATCTTTTCATTGAGCAGGCAAAGAAGGATGTACAAAAAACACGTCCGACAGCACGCAACCTGTTTTATGCCGTCGAACTGGTGTATGAAGCAGGGAAAAATGGAGCTGAGGAGGCATTCCGGATGGCTCAGCAAATCGCTGAAAAAGACATTGATGATTCACGTGCTATAGGGTTTTATGGCAATGACCTGATTGAAGATTCCAGTTCTATCCTCACCCATTGCAATGCGGGCTGGTTGGCTTTTGTGGACTACGGTACAGCATTGTCACCAATTTACACCGCTTTTAATTCAGGGAAAAAAGTATTTGTTTGGGCTGACGAAACACGTCCGCGCAGCCAGGGAGCAAGACTAACAGCCTGGGAACTTTACAATGCCGGTATTCCGCATCGGATTGTTCCCGATTCAGCAGGCGCCTGGCTCATGGCACAGAAAAAAATAAACCTTATCATCACCGGCGCTGACCGCATTGCAGCTAACGGGGATACAGCCAATAAAATCGGAACCTTCGAAAAAGCTGTTCTTGCCAATTATTTCAAAATCCCCTTTTATATTGCAGCCCCAACTTCAACTTTTGATCTGAATTGCTCTACTGGTAACGAAATTATTATTGAGCAGCGAAATCCCGAAGAAGTTCTGTACCAGACAGGACCTGATGAAAAAGGAATAATTCACAGAATAAGAGTAGCTTCGCCTGGTTCCACAGCCATCAATCCGGCTTTTGATGTTACTCCGGCATCGCTGATAACAGGAATTATCAGTGAAAAAGGAATTATTGAAGCCAATCAGGAATCAATTCGTAAAGTGACAAGCAAAGACTGAAAATCAGTATCTTCGACCATTTTCCTTCAGCATTGGCACAAACCGGACCGGCAAAATGGTTTCCTGTTTAAGTTTC
>Ga0116151_10000456_pt1 | contig 37093 bp, 27 predicted proteins | sample AD_UKC117_MetaG_FD_89893 | JGI IMG/M metagenome (GOLD analysis project Ga0116151, IMG submission 89893) | Active sludge microbial communities of municipal wastewater-treating anaerobic digesters from Hong Kong - AD_UKC117_MetaG | ecosystem: Engineered > Bioreactor > Anaerobic > Digestate...
CAGATTATCACAGTCAGTTCCGTTGTCAAGCCGTATTCCCGTTCATGTATAGCATCCTGGCTGCAGGAAGCCGACCTTCAACGTGATAGATTATCGCCCCGCCAACAGAAGGAACTTGACTTCTATCTGACGGACTTCGGGAAGGAACTGAAGGAGGAAGGGCACATTGGCTCAAACCTCCTTCGCCCAACCTTCGCAGAGCTTCGGTTGGCAAAGCAAGGCTTCGAAGGTCAAAGGGCACAGTGGCTCAAAGGCAGTTTTAAAGAGGGCGGGAAAAGATTTGATTTGTTTTATTACCGGGATTCATTGTTTTCTTTAACCGTCAACCCGATTCTGGGTGCTGAAATCTTTTCCAGCTCATCGGGGAAAGCCACATACTGGAGAAACGGACTTGAAGCCCGGGCTTATGTAGGCAGGTGGGGCTTTTTTGCATCGCTCAGGGACAACCACGAAAAACCACTTCTCGGACGACCGGAATATCTTACTAAGAGAGAAGGCGGACATATAAAGGGTTCATCAGACTGGAGCGACATGCAGGGCGGCATCACTTACGCCTGGAAATGGGGTACTGCAGGTCTTGTAAAAGATGAAATCGAATGGGGAAATAACTATAACGGCGCCAATATTTTCGGAGGAAATAATCCATCATACATTCAGCTCAGACTCCAGATTTATCCGGTAAAATGGTTCAGCTTTAACTATTTCCACGGCTGGATGAACTCCATGGTGGTCGACAGTTCCCGTTCATATTTCGTAACTAACAGCTATGGAACTGACTACCGCGAGAAATACCACAGGAAATTCATCGCCTCCAACATGTTCTCCTTCATCCCTGTGAAATACCTGACAATCTCAGCAGGAAACAGCATAATTTATGATGATTCAAACATCAACCCGGCCTATTTTATGCCCCTGTTCTTCTATAAATCCGTCGACCATTCAGTATCTTCAGGGATCGACAATATGAACTCCCAGATGTTCTTCGACATAAGTTCCCGACAGATAAAATATCTTCATCTTTTTGCCACACTGTTTGTCGACGAGCTCTCCGTTGAAAGGATCACAAAAGACGATGAATGGAATTTTCTGAGCTGGAAGACAGGTTTCAGACTTTCAAACTTCCCTGTAAAAGACCTTTCTCTCACCGGAGAATATACTTATACCTACCCTCTGACATACCAGCATTATGTGCCGACGCTCACCTTCGAATCAAACGATTTCAATATCGGCCATTACCTGCGTGACAACTCGCGTGAGTGGCACCTTGCCCTGAATTACCGGCCTTTCAGGACCTTCGACCTGAAACTCTGGTTCACTGATGCCGTAAGGGGTCCCGACTATACCGAACTCGGCACACCCCGTGTCGGAAACCCGCCACTCGAATCTGTCGCCTGGAAAAACCGCTCTGCCGGTGTCAGCATAGCATACCAGGTGATAAACGATCTTTATGCGTGGGGCTCTTTCATAAACAGCAACATCTCAGGTGATGCCAGGTGGAGCCCGGAATACTTCTATGGGAATAAGAATACGTTTAATGTGGGGATTACGATGGGGTTTTAAACAAAAAGGCGTGCGGCCTGCGGCGTGCGGCGTGAAGGGGAAGGCGTGACGGAGAATATTGAAAGAGCTTACAAATCTGAACTTAATTCATTATCTTAATAACGTGCTAATACTTTAAACTTAAAATCGCTGCATTATGGGAAATTTTCAAAATCTTCGTGTCTGGCAAAATGCCAAAGATCTTACTGTTGAAGTCTATCGGCTTGTAAGAAATACTGATCTCAAAAGAGATTTTGGCTTCAAGGATCAGATCCAACGATCTGCATTAAGTATCCCAAGTAATATTGCTGAAGGAGATGAATCTGGTTCAGACAGGATGTCCGTGAGACATTTATATATTGCAAAAGGATCTACCGCTGAATTAATGACACAACTAATTATAGCTTCTGAAATTGGTTATATCGATTCTGACTCCTTAGCAAAGTACATGGATGAATGCGACAAAATCTCGTCAATGCTTAACAGATTAATCAAAGCTCGATCTGGCGGTTCCTGATAACCCATTTTACCCCAATTCGTACCCTTCTTGCCGTCATGCCGCATGCCTCATGCCGCACGCCACTGTCTTTACAACTTTTATAACACAATTAAAGTCTTTAAGGCAATATAGAAGATTATATTTATTATTTTTCCACTTCAAATTTTGCAGGGAATCCGTTTATGAAAAATCGCCGCTTCCGGATCATAACCCTGGTCGCAGATGTACTGATTCTGGGTATTTCCTTCCTGCTCATGGCATGGACGAAGCCGGCAAGTCTGAAGGCATATGTACCTTCCCACAGTCTGTTCTTCGCTGTCCTCGCCGTGATATGGATCATGGTTTCTCTTATAAACGGCAAGATGCACAGGGGAAAGATCATCAACTATTCCACTTTGTTCAACAGGGTGATAAGCAGCAACTTCATTTCTCTCTCCATAACCGCCCTGCTGATGTATATCCTCAGGGATTATGCATATTCACGAACTGTGGTGCTCGGGACTGCCATCGTTGCGACTGTCCTTGAGCTGATCTTCGGAGCTGTATATATTGCTTTTAAGAAAGCTTCCCTACAGGATTACGAAGAGTACGAGAAATATAAATCCTACAGGAAACCAAGCGAATATGAACTTGTAAGCGAGCTGAACGGGAATGGCAGGAAAACTTTTTCTCTGCCTGAAATCAATCCTTCTATCCTGAAGGCAATTGAAAAGGAATCAGGCAGCGAAATGGCTAAAGCCATTATCAACATGACCGGTCCGAAACTTACAGGCGAAATAGCCGTTCTGTCAACCACGACCATATTTAATATTTCAAACCTCCCCGAAGACAGCTATTCTTACATTATAAACCTGCACCGCCTTAACGATATAAAGAAACTGGATGATTTCATCGATGCCGTCAATGAGAAACTGAAACCGGAAGGTTATTTCTTCTGTTGCGTAGAAACAAAAGACCAGAGGAAAAAAAGAATACTGAAAAAATTCATTCCCGTTATAAACTATTTCTATTATTCCCTGGATTTTATTGTGAAAAGGATACTGCCTAAACTCAAATTCACACGTGGTCTTTATCTGTTCCTTACCCGGGGCAATAATGCCGTGATAACCAGGGCTGAGGCTCTTGGAAGGTTGTGCCGCGGGGGCTTCAGAATAAAACAGGAATCCTTTATAGGTAACTACCTGTGTATAGAAGCCAAAAGGAACGGAGATCCTCTCCCGAAAAACGAAAATATTTACGGTCCCCTGATTGCTTTACCCCGTGTCGGCATAAACGGAAAAACAATAAAGGTGTTCAAGCTGCGGACCATGCATCCATATTCCGAATATATTCAGGATTATGTGTACAGACTGCATGATCTCCAGAATGGAGGAAAATTCAAAAATGACTTCCGTATCACTTCATGGGGCGCAATATGCAGGAAAATATGGCTCGACGAACTGCCTACACTTATAAACTGGTTCAACGGCGATATGAAACTTGTCGGAGTAAGGCCTCTGAGTCATCAGTATTTTGAACTATATGACAACGACCTTAAGGAAAAGCGTATAAAATACAAACCCGGTCTTATCCCGCCATTTTATGCCGACCTGCCCGAAGACCTGAAAAGCATCCAGGAATCTGAGAGAAAATATCTCGAATCATACGACAGGAATCCTTTTCTGACCGACTTCAGGTACTTCTGGAAATCGGTGGGAAATATCCTTTTCGGTCATGCCAGAAGCAGATAAACAGGTTTTTGGGTCTGATTCCGGCTGCTGGTATTGTAATGTTTCTCTTTTTTTTGTATCTTTATTATTTAGGCTATATATTATAGAATTTCAGACATCCATTCAACCTTTTACCCTAAAAAAGAGTCTTATATTCAAACATAAAATCCTTTTTTCTCGTAAAAGGGATAAATAAAATATCAGCGTTATGAAAATCAGATCAATTCTCGCAGTGGTTTTATTTAACCTGGGATTATATGCCGGAGCTCAACCTTCGGAGATAACCTATCTCGGTACCGTCATAAAATCAGGGTATGAAAACAATGCCTCGTATGGTCCTTTAAATATAGGATTCAACTTCACCTATTTCGGCAATAGTTATTCTCAGTTCTATGTCTCCACCAACGGCCTTGTTTCATTCGGTTCAGGGACCACCGATCCCTCCGAAGATCCGATACCTGCTGCCGGCGATCCAAATAATTATATTGCTCCCTTCTGGGATGATCTTGTAATTGATCCCTCCGGAAACATCCTGTATACAACTGTCGGAGCTTCACCCAACAGAAAACTGATAGTCCAGTTCAGGAATATGGGATTTTACTACGGCCCCATTTATGTAGGGACATTCTCGGTAATCCTTTATGAAACAAGTAACAAGATACAGCTGCAGTACAGGGTTCTTATACTTCCTTCATCACCGCTAGTTCATGGCGAAAACGCAACTATAGGTATTGAGAACGCTGACGGAACGGCAGGTGTCCAGTATGCATATCATAACCCCAATGCAATAAACACAGGTCAGGCAATTTCATTCACTCCTTCGGGTTCAACTTATACCATGAACTCCGATGCCCTCTATGACGGCGTCTATCTTACAACAAACCTCACCCTGCCTGAACCGGGTATCCCCCAGCTTATAAGCCCTGTTGAAGATGCCGTGATCGGATCTGACCACACTTTTGAATGGGCTGAGGCCTCCGATGCAGCTTCTTACACACTCAAGATCTCTACAAATTCAAACCTTAGCGGATCCACGAACTATAATGCCGGATCGGATCTTTCATACAATGTTACAGGACTTCAGCTGAATACAACTTACTACTGGGGTGTTTTTGCCACCAATGCCACTGGGACTACATGGTGCGAGATACGGAGATTCACAACAAGTGACGCTCCTCCTCTTATGGCAGTACCGCAAACTATATGGGTTGAACAAAATCATGATAAGACCATTAAACTGACCTATACAGGTGGCGATGCAAGTGCCAAAACAGCCTATGTCACCTCCTTGCCGGCGCAGGGACAATTATACCAGTATAACGCAGGAGCAAGAGGTTCAATAATTTCGTCGGTACCTGCAGCAGTGACCGATGCAAACAGGAATGTCATCTACGCTGCTTCCGGTTCCACAGGGAACGGTGCAGGTAATTTCAACTTTATGATACATGACGACACGGGTGATTCTCCAGTAGCACAGATAACAATCAATGTAAGTCCGGCAGGAATGCCAAACCTTCTCTATACAGCCAAATCAACAAGTTTTATCGAGATGCAGTTCGACAGGACCATGAATGACCCTGCAGGGAAGGAATCCCAGTTTGAAGTCAGCGTAAACGGATCTCCCGTTACAATAAGCTCTCTTTCATTAAAGGAAGGAGATCAGTATTCAATTAAGGCAAACCTGGCAACCCCGATCCTGCTGACTGACGCCGTAACAATCTCATATACAGCTGGCGACATTACGTCAACACAGGGAGGATACCTGGCATCATTTGATCCCCAGGCGATTACACTTCTTGCCCAGACGATTACCTTCAGCACAAACCTGACACGGAGAATGGATGAATCACCCTTCACCCTTTCGGCAACCTCTACAAGCGGACTCTCTATGACATTCTCAAGCTCTAACCTTTTTGTTGCAACAATAACAGGAAGTAGCTGCTCTCTCAGAGCAGTGGGCACCTCACTCATAACAGCCCGCCAGGCAGGAAATTCAACTTATGCTCCGGCCAACTTCACCAGGACACTTACCGTTTCAAAAGGCAACCAGTCAATAACCTTCAATCCCATACCGGAAAAATACCTGGGTGATCCTGATTTTAACCTTACAGCTACAGCAAGTTCCGGACTGACGGTAAGTTATTCCAGTGATAATCCGGCAGTGGCAACAGTATCAGGCAATATTGTTCATATCGTCGGTGTCGGATCGACGGTCATAACCGCTTCACAGACGGGGAATTCAAACTGGTTTCCTGCCGCCGATGTACCCCAGACACTGGTGGTCAACAATCCTACCGGAACAGAAGACATCAATGCCCCTGCCAAAAACTTTAATTTATATGCTCTCGGTAATACCATTTATCTGATTCCACTTACTGAAGAATGGGACGGACTGAATGCAACTGTGGAAGTTGTTGATATAACAGGGCGGATTCTTATTAACATCCGGGATCTGACACTGAGCAGGGATTCACGCCTTGAACTGCAGTCAAACTACAGCAAGGGGATATGCTTCGTAACAGTCAGATCAGGGATGAAGAAGTATACGGGCAAGGTTATGATACATTAAGACTATTGTTTCAGCAGGGAAAAATTGAATGAATAAACTATCTTTGTTGCCAGTTTGATAAAGGTAGCTAATGTGATGGATTCAGTTAATTCATCTGAAGAGAAAAAAACCACAAAAACCTCTGCCAGTAAAACTCCAAGATGGTATGCCGTTTATACTAATCCAAGGGCAGAAAAACTTGTCCACGGTCGTCTGGAAGAAATTAATATAGAGGTATTTCTTCCCCTTCAGAAAACATACAGACAGTGGAGCGACAGAAAAAAGCTGGTCGAAAAACCATTGCTTTCTTCCTATGTATTTGTTAAAGTCATACCCAGGCAGTTCCCCTTTGTTTATATGACCCCCGGAGTTGTAAAGTTTGTATCCTTTGAAGGGCAGCCTGTTCCGATACCCCAGAATCAGATCGATAACCTCAGGCTGCTCATCGACAGCGATGCCGAAATAGAGGTTACAAAAGAAAACCTCGAAAAGGGTGATAATGTCAAAGTAATGAGAGGCTCCCTTGAAGGCCTGAAAGGGGAACTGATATCCTATGGAGGTAAAAAAAGGGTTATAGTCCGGATAGACAGGCTCGACCAGAATATCATCATTACTATCCCGGTTACATTTTTGAAAAAGGTGTAAAATTATCGTGCAATCGCATGATCATTAACAGATTGCATGATCGCCAGCCTGCGCATGAAGCTTCGGCTGTTAAGACATGATCGTATGATCGCATGATCATAATATACTATTTCATTATTAATTAAAAAAGAATACCTTTGCGGCATTATAATACGTTATGCTATGGCTGAAAAGACAAGATATTCGGATGATGAGCTTGATGAGTTCAGGCAGATCATCCTGGCGAAGCTGGACAAGGCCAAGAAAGATTATGAAATACTGAAATCCAGCATAACTCACGAAGAGAGTAACGACACAATGGATACCTCTCCCACCTTTAAGGTGCTGGAAGAAGGTGCTACTACTTTATCAAAGGAAGAAGCCGGCCGTCTGGCCCAGCGACAGCTTAAGTTCATCCAGCACCTGCAGGCAGCCCTTGTAAGGATAGAAAATAAAACCTACGGAGTCTGCCGCGAAACTGGTAAACTTATTTCCAAAGAGAGACTCAGGGCTGTACCTCATGCAACATTATGTATTGAGGCAAAAGCCAGACAGAAATAAACTTACTTTATAGCACTTAATAAGTGAAGCCGCTTCAGAAATGGAGCGGCTTTTTTATTTTGAGAGGGGGGGAGGGCGAGAGGGGGTGATTCAAAGTATAGACTTCCTGAAATAATCGATCGTCTTCTCCAGCCCTGTTTCCAGGTCGACTACCGGCTTCCAGCCGAGCACTTTTTCTGCCAGAGTTATATCAGGCCTTCTCTGCTTCGGATCATCTTCAGGAAGAGGCCTGTACACAAGCTTCGAACGCGAACCTGTCATCTCAACAATTCTCCCTGCAAGATCCCCTACAGATACTTCGATGGGATTACCAAGATTAACAGGACCCGTGAAACTGTCGTCTGTTCCCATGAGCCTTACAAGTCCTTCGATCAGGTCATCAATATACTGAAAACTTCGGGTATGTGTTCCGTCACCGAAGATCGTTATATCCTGACCTCTAAGAGCCTGAACAATGAAATTCGAAACCACACGGCCATCGTCGGAACTCATCCTGGGTCCATAGGTGTTAAAAATCCTTGCGATTTTGATTTTCACCCCGTTCTGAACATGGTAGTTCATGAAAAGTGTCTCTGCACATCTCTTCCCTTCATCATAACATGCCCTTGGCCCGAGAGTGTTTACGTTACCCCAGTAATCCTCGGGTTGAGGATGAACGGCAGGATCTCCGTAAATTTCACTCGTTGAGGCCTGAAGTATCTTTGACCTGGTCCTCTTTGCCAGCCCGAGTGTGTTAATCGCTCCCATGACTGACGTTTTTATCGTCTTTATGCCGTTGTACTGGTAGTGAACAGGTGATGCCGGACATGCCATGTTATAGATCTCATCCACCTCGAGATATACAGGCATGGTAATGTCGTGACGGATAAGTTCAAAATTATGATCATCAAGAAGATGTTTAATATTCTGCTTCGATCCTGTAAAATAGTTGTCGAGAGAGATAACTTCGTTACCTTCCGCAAGAAGTCTTTCGCACAGGTGGGATCCTACAAAACCGGCTCCGCCGGTGACGAGTATGCGTTTCATGCCTTGATCTTTAGATTAATACAAATATAGGTAAAATGACCTTACTTGTATTAAAGCCTTAAAATGTTATGGTTGAAAGGTTGAAAGGTTTAAAAGGTTTAAAGGCAAAAAGGCATTGTGGCATTATGCTTTGTAATCTGAAGCATTGCATAGGTTCTGGCGAGGTGCCCCGAGAGGCCTAGTCCCTGGATATCCGTATCTTAACAACAACATCGTCTATTTCAATATCCCTGGCCTGATCGCCGGGATCACCCGACAGTACAACCTCCGTAGCAAGTGTCTGCGAGCCTATATACCTGGCATGTCTTTTCACTGCTTCGCTCACAAACTCATTGTCCTGGATCAACACCTTAATTTTGTCGGTTACATCGTAACCGCTTTCTTTCCTGATATTCTGGATTCGGTTTACAAATTCCCTTGCAATACCTTCATAACGCAACTCGTCGGTAACCGTAACGTCAAGAGCTACGGTAAGCTTACCTTCATTTGCCACCTGCCATCCGGGTATATCTTCCGAAATGATCTCAACATCATCCATGGACAGGTCCACTGTCTTTCCTGCCAATGTCATCCGGAATGCGCCCGTGGCTTCAAAATCAGCTATATCATTTTGAGAAAGTGCTGTGATGGCGCTTCCGAGCTCCTTCATTAGTTTTCCGAAACGGGGACCCAGCGACTTGAAATTGGGTCTGATCCTTTTTACAAGTATCGAGGATGTATCGTCGAGATATTCAACTTCCTTAACATTCACCTCTGCGAGAACAAGATCCTTAACAGCCTCAAATTTTGACCTGAAATTTCTGTCAGGAAGGGGTATCATTATCTTTGCCAGTGGCTGTCTGACTTTAATGCTGACCTTCCTTCTCAAACCAAGTATCATGGAAGAAATTTTCTGTGCTATCTCCATCCTTTCCTCCAGAGCCTTGTCTATCAGATCAGGATCATGTTCCGGAAATGCGGCCAGATGCACCGATTCGTCGGAATGTCTTCCGGTCGTAAGATTGAGGTCGCGGAAAAGCTGGTCCATGTAAAAAGGAGCCAGCGGGGCTGCAAGCCTGCTGACTGTTTCAAGACACTGGAAAAGAGTCTGGTAGGCAGCAATTTTATCCTGGTCATAATCACCACCCCAGTATCTCTTTCTATTTAGTCTTACGTACCAGTTACTTAAATTCTCCGTTACAAAATCCTGGATTGCCCTGCCGGCACGGGTTAAATCGTAATTCTCATAACACTCTCCCACCTCCTTTACGAGAGAATTAAGGAGTGAGATTATCCACCGGTCAATTTCCGGTCTCATATTTACCAGGATATCTCTCTCTTCAAACCTGAAATTGTCGATGTTTGCATACAGAGCAAAAAACGAATAGGTGTTGTACAGGGTTCCGAAAAACTTTCGTTTTACCTCATCAACACCTGCGATATCGAATTTCAGATTATCCCATGGCTGGGCATTTGTCATCATGTACCAGCGTAAGGGATCGGAACCATGTTCATCTATGGTGCTGAAAGGATCAACGGCATTGCCGAGACGTTTCGACATTTTATTGCCGTTCTTGTCAAGTACAAGGCCGTTTGAGATGATATTCTTAAATGCGACCGAACCGGATATCATGGTGGCTATAGCATGAAGTGTGAAGAACCACCCTCTTGTCTGGTCGACGCCTTCTGCAATAAAGTCGGCAGGAAACATCTCAGAGAAATCAGCGCTGTTCTCGAAAGGATAGTGAGCCTGGGCGTAAGGCATTGCGCCGCTGTCGAACCACACATCTATAAGGTCAGGTTCCCTGAACATTTTCTTTCCCGAACTACTGACAAGGATTATTTCATCGACGAAAGGACGATGAAGATCAAATTGTTCGTAATTCTCCTGGGAATTGTTTCCCTCCATGAAACCTGCGAGAGGGTTTTTATCCATAAACCCCGCCTTTACTGATTTCTCTATTTCGGCTTTAAGCTCAGCAGCCGATCCTATGCATAATTCTTCTTTCCTGTCTTCAGTTACCCAGATAGGTAATGGCGTTCCCCAGAAACGTGAACGTGAAAGGTTCCAGTCAACGAGATTCTCGAGCCATTTCCCGAATCTTCCTGTACCTGTCGACTGGGGCTTCCAGTTGACGGTATTGTTGAGTTCTATCAGCTGTTCCCGGAATTTGGTGGTGCGGATAAACCATGCATCGAGAGGATAGTAGAGCACAGGCCTGTCAGTACGCCAGCAATGAGGGTAGCTGTGGACCTGTTTTTCAATCCTGAAAACTTTTCCTGCCTGTTTAAGCATTACCGCAATGTCAACATCGAGAGTATCTGAATCGGGTGATATTCCCGGATCATATTCATTCTTAACCGGACGCCCTGCAAAGGGTGAATAGGTGGTTACATTCACCCGTTCCCTTACAAACTCATCGTCTAACTCCGCAATTGGTATCATGTAACCTTTCTTGTCGACCATCGGGCTCATTGTCCCGTCCTTTTTTCTGAGGAGCATGGGGGGTACACCGTTTTCCTTTCCGATCTTATAGTCGTCAGCACCAAAGGTGGGTGCAATGTGGACTATCCCCGTTCCATCCTCAGTTGTGACAAAATCACCGGTCAGCACTCTGAATGCTCCGCTGTCGGGTTTTACCCAGTCTATGAGCTGTTCATAGCTGATGCCTTCAAGTTTCGTCCCGGGAAATTCATCGACAACTTTGAAGGGAATCTTTTTATCGCCTGGTTTATACTCTGAAAAATGTAATCCGGTATTTGTTTCAGGGAAAAATGAATTAAGCAGATCTTTCGCCAGAATAACTGTCACAGGCTCTCCCGAATAAGGATTGAAACTTCTTACTTTAACATAATGGATCTCACTTCCCACAGCAAGAGCCGTGTTGGAAGGCAGTGTCCATGGTGTGGTGGTCCATGCCATTATGTGTACAGCATCCGTGTCAATATTCCTGAAAAGGAAATCTGACTTCTGATCGTTTATAAGTCTGAACAGAGCCACGCATGTAGTATCTTTCACATCCCTGTAACATCCGGGCAGATTAAGCTCATGGGAACTGAGTCCGCTCCCTGCAGCCGGGGAATATGGCTGGATGGTGTAATCCTTGTACAGGACTCCTTTTTCGTAAAGCTGTTTCAGAAGCCACCAGAGAGTTTCAATATAGCGGTTATCGTAAGTTACATAAGGGTGGTCCATGTTTACCCAGTAACCCATTTTTCTGGTTAGATCCTCCCACTGGTCGGTGTACCGCATCACATCTTTCTTGCATTCCCTGTTGAAGTCCATGATCGAGATCTTGGTCCCGATATCTTCCTTTGTGATGCCAAGGGCTTTTTCCACTCCAAGCTCCACCGGCAGACCATGGGTGTCCCATCCGGCTTTTCTCCTTACCATATATCCGCACTGGGTCTTATAACGGCATATTGCATCCTTGATAGTGCGGGCCATTACATGATGAATACCGGGAATACCGTTGGCTGAGGGCGGTCCTTCATAAAAAATGAATTCTCCTTTTCCGTCAGTTTCACGAATACTCTGATGAAAGGTGTCTTCTCTGTCCCATAATTCGAGTATATCGTTGTTAACCTTCGAAAGATCGAGGTTCTTATACTCGGGAAAGCGCTTTTTCATTGATTGTTTTTGCCTAATAATTAAGTCCGCAAATATAATAAAAGAGGAGCAATTATTAAATATAGACAGAAGGGGGGAGGGGGAGAGGGGGGGAAGGGGGGAAAAAAATAATTGTGCTATTTTTATCTGAAATTAATTTCTATGAAGAAACTTGTCATTCTCACGGGTGCCGGCATGTCGGCCGAAAGCGGGATACGAACATTCCGGGAGGCAGGTGGCATGTGGGAAGAATATGATGTTTACGAGGTGGCCTCTCCGATGGGCTGGGCAAAAAACAGTGAACTTGTACTGAGATTCTATAACGAAAGAAGGCGACAGCTTGAACATTGTGAACCAAACTCAGGCCATTACGGTGTGGCTGCCTTGCAGAAATATTTTGATGTGAACGTGATTACCCAGAACGTCGACAATCTGCATGAAAGGGCAGGCAGTAAAAAGGTCCTGCATCTTCATGGTGAACTTACAAAGGCAAGAAGTACAGCCTTCCCGGATCTTGTCTACGATATCGGATACAGGGATATTAATCCGGGCGACATGTGTGAAAAAGGAGTTCAGCTGAGACCTCATATAGTATGGTTTGGCGAGGCCGTTCCTCTGATGGATGAAGCTGTGAAAACAGCATCTGCTGCCAATATCTTTGTTGTGATCGGATCATCTCTTAATGTCTATCCGGCAGCCGGTATCATTGATTATACCCCCGCCGGCTGCTCACTGTGGCTGATCGATCCGAATGATGTATCCGTGCCCGGCGGACTTGATGTTAACATTATCAGAGAACCTGCCTCAAAAGGAGTTGAAATTCTTACCAGAAGACTGCTTGAGCTTAATTTCATGAATCCCGTCAGTAAGAACTTCTGAGATATCATTTTAAAAAAGCCTGCATTTTTATTACTATTTTTACGGTGATGAATAAAGCAAGAAATATTATAGTTGCCGTTACCGGGGCCAGCGGTTCAGTATATGCAAAAGAACTGCTCATCAGACTGAAATCTCTGAAAGACCTTCCGGCTGAAGTTGCTGTTATCTTTTCAGATAACGCAGAATTAATATGGCAGCACGAAACCAATACAGTCTTTACAGCGGAGAAACCCGTGAAGTTATACAGGAACAATGATTTCGACGCTCCCTTTGCATCGGGTTCTTCAAGTTTTGATACCATGATAATCTGCCCGGCTTCAATGGGTATAATGGGCAGAATAGCCTGCGGCAGTTCCGACGATCTTATTGCCCGGGCAGCCGATGTCATGCTTAAGGAGAGGAGAAAACTTATCCTTGTTCCCCGGGAAACGCCTGTTAACCTTATCCATATCAGGAATATGGAAACGCTGACACTTGCCGGAGCAATAATATGCCCAGCGTCTCCTTCATTCTACAGCAAACCCCAAACCATTCAGGATCTGGTTATGACCGTTGTTGAAAGGATTCTCACTCTGGGTGGTTTTGATGAACCTACATTTCGCTGGATGCAGAATGATTGACAAAAAGATCCTGAGTTTCCTGAAGAAGCACCATGTGCTGACAATTGCCACCTCTGTCGGCAAAGAGCCATGGTGTGCAAATTGCTTTTACGTTTACCTTGAGGATGAAAATGCCCTGGTGTTCACAACCGATCCTGAAACACGACACGGAGCTGAATTTCTGAAAAATGAACTTGTAGCAGGATCTGTTGTACTTGAAACCAGGATTATCGGTAAGATCAGGGGCCTCCAGTTTCAGGGTCTGGTTTCAGAAGTGCCGGAAGATTCGGGGTCCAATGCCCGCAAGGCCTATCTGAAAAGATTTCCTGTAGCCATGCTTATGGACACACATCTCTGGGTTATTAAACTGACACATATAAAATATACAGACAACCGATTGGGATTCGGGAAAAAACTGGTTTGGGATATACCCCCGCCCACCAGGCAGGGCACCGCTTAAATGGGATTTTTAAAAGCCATAAATATCCATTAAAAATTACAGCCTCCCTCTCAGGGGGGTTGAGGGGGTCATTTCCCCAGCTGCTGCTTCAGGATTTTTGCTATATACTTTCCCAGGATATCGAACTCAATATTCACAACTGTTCCCTTCCGGATCTGGTGAAAATTCGTCACTTCGTATGTGAAAGGAATAATGGCCACCTGGAATGAGCGGGATTGTGAGTTGACTACTGTAAGACTAACCCCGTTAACCGAAACCGATCCTTTCTCCACAGTAAGATAATCATCCTGAAGAGGTTCGTACTCAAATGTATAATACCAGCTTCCTCCGGATTCCTCAAACGCCGTGCAAACGGCCGTCTGGTCTACATGACCCTGTACCATGTGACCGTCAAGCCTGCCATCGAGTCTGGCACTTCTTTCAAGGTTTACCTTATCACCCGGTTTCAATAATCCCAGGTTCGATTTTTCAAGAGTCTCCTTTATGGCCGTAACTGTATATTCGTTACCATTTATCTTCACTACCGTCAGACAAACGCCGTTATGCGAGATACTCTGATCTATCTTCAGCTCCTGTGTGAACGAGCATTTCATTGTTATGTGCAGATTGTCCTGATCCTTTTCCAGTTTCACTACCGGAGCTGCTTCTTCAACTATTCCTGAAAACATAATCTGATAAAATGGTTAATGGGACAAAGGTAGGAAAAAGTCGTGCAATCCCACCTTCACTAAGTTTAGGCAAGCAAGTGTTCCATCATACAATCGTGCAGTATAATATTGAATTATTTCCGCCTTTTCCTTTTTTCTCTTTTTATTGTCGGATAGCCTTCTTTTTTCCAGGCAACAATCCCTCCCCTGAGAGAATATACCTTGCGGAATCCCCGTTCGTAAAAATATTCTGCAACCCTGATACTTCTCCAGTCGGTGGTACAATAGAAAAGAAGGATATAGTTCCAGTCGATAGTATCCGAAGCGAATTCGAGATTTCCTGAAGACGGAATATTTATTGCATCCCGAATTCTTCTTCCCCTGTACTCAAAAGGCTCTCTGACATCAATAACAAGGGCAGAATCGTTGAGCAGATACAGCATATGGAATTCATAAGGATCAACTGACGTATAATTTGCCTGTTCCGTTACTTGTGCGGGAAGAATAAGTACAATCACAATCTGCAACAGCAATAAAGTGGCAAACTTCTTCATCAGGGACATTCGAAAAGGTAAAAATAGTGTATTTTATTATTTTCGGACAACTCTGCCTTGTACCTTCTTCTGCTATAGCGCTATCTCAGCCCTGAGCAGGTCGGGAGACAGGGATCTGTTAATATCTAATTCACAGCCCTGTGCCAAGTTCTCCCTTTTCATGATATCTTTGAAAGGTGATCGATCGTCAGACAATTGAAAGGATACTCGACGCAGCACAGATAGTCGATGTGATCCAGGATTTCGTGCCCCTGAAGAAAAGGGGTGTCAATTACCTGGGTCTGTGTCCTTTTCATAATGAAAAAACACCTTCTTTTACTGTCTCTCCCTCAAAGGAGATCTTCAAATGTTTTGGCTGTGGCAAAGTTGGCAATGTTGTCAACTTCATCATGGAACATGAACACCTGAACTATCCCGATGCTCTCAGACACCTGGCTAAAAAGTACCATATTGAGATCGTGGAGAAGGAAGTATCAGCCGAAGATCTCGAAAAGCAGAACGAACGGGAGAGCCTTCTTGTACTCTCGGCCTATGCAGCCAGGCAATTTTCAGAAAATCTGTTTAACAGCGAAGAGGGAAAAGCTGTGGGGCTTTCCTACTTCAGGGAACGTGGATTCAGGGAAAACACATTAAAGAAATTCGAAGTGGGCTACAGCTTCGAAGGAAGAGATGCCCTTACAAAAAAAGCTCTCGACGATGGTTACCAGAAGGATTTCCTTGTAAAGTCGGGATTGTCGATAGAAAAGGACGACAGGATCTTCGACAGGTTCAGCGGAAGAGTTATGTTCCCGATCCATTCTCTTTCGGGTCAGGTGCTTGGTTTTGGAGGACGTGTTCTGAAAACCGATGCTAAAACGGCAAAATACCTTAATTCGCCGGAATCAGAGATATACCACAAGAGCCGCATCCTGTACGGGATCTACCAGGCCAGAAGGTCGATATCTCAGGAAGACAGGGTGTATCTTGTTGAAGGATACACCGATGTAATGTCTCTTCACGAAGCCAGCATTGAAAATGTCGTAGCTTCCTCCGGTACTTCTCTCACCCAGGAACAGGTGCGTCTTATAAAACGCTTCACCCCCAACATCACGGTTCTTTACGACGGAGACCCTGCCGGCATAAAAGCCTCTATCAGGGGTATCGACATAATACTTGAAGAGGGGATGAATGTAAAAATCGTCCTTCTTCCCGACGGAGAAGATCCCGACAGTTATTCCAGGAAAGTAAGCAACGAAGATTTTCTTAAGTTCCTCAATGAAAACGAAACCGATTTCATCAGGTTTAAAACACAACTCTTACTTGATGAGGCTGCCAGTGACCCGGTTAAAAAGGCAAATCTGATCCGCGATATTGTCAGGTCCATTGCCATAATCCCCGAAGCTATAACACGTACAGTTTATATTAAGGAATGCAGTACCCTGCTCGGGATACAGGAAGCTGTATTATATCATGAGGTGGGCAAGATAAGACAACAGCGTTCCTTCCAGGACAGGAACCGCTATCCCGTACCTGAAGACCTTCCGGTTCCTCCGCCCATGATACCCTCACAGCCGGTCAAAACAGAATTCACAACATATATCTCTGAAAAAGAAATAATAAGGCTTCTTCTGAAATTTGGAAGCTCAGAACTGGAAAGGCACATAAACGCCGAAGACGGGCAGGAAGAAATAACTGCCGTTTCAGATTACATTGTACATGATATCATTTCCGATAACCTTGCGTTTGATGATCCTGTGCTCCGACAGATATTTGATGAATTCAGATTTGCATCAGAACAGGGAATCTTCATTGAGGACAAGCATTTTGTAAAACATGCCGACCCGGTAATTTCGACACTTGCTGCCGACATGCTCTCCGAGCCTCATACACTAAGTAAAATTTTCGCCAGCAAACAAACCTATGTTGAAACAGAGGATATGAAACTCAAAGATATAGTTCCTGATGCCCTCCTAAAGTTCAAGAGCGATAAGATTAAAGTCCGGCTCCGGGAAATCATGACAAGGCTGGAAGAAGCTGTCAGGGAAGGTGACAACGAAAAGATACTTGACCTCCAGAAAAGGGATCAGAATCTTAAGATGGCTCTCAGGGCAATTTCAGAGAAACTTGGTAAAAGGATTATATTGTAAGGAAGGGTTCTTTTTCAGACACCTGCACTGCCTTAATTATTTTTATTAAATTTGACTGTCAAAGCCCTGTTTATGAAAACCACATCCGGAATCCTGATCCTGATATTTTTCATCGCTGTAGTTTCGTGCACACCAGGGACAGAAGAAAAGGATATTTTTTCACCTGGTTTTTCTACTTACAGAGCCACTGCCACAGGATCAAATGCCCCTGTTGAGAAGATGGAAACCCATTATGGACTGCTTACTCCGGTAGAGATCTGTGTAATTTTCAACAGGTTGGGAATTCCCTATAACAATTCCGTCCTCAATGCAGATTCCAATATGGAGCTTTACCTCAGCAATTCAAAAGCTGCCATCAACACCGGTATCTACGGCGTTGATTTCGGCTACCTGAAAATGTTCGGCATTGGCCAGGAGGTGATCGATTATATGGTTACCATAAAGGAGCTGAGTAACAGGCTGGGCATCCCCTCCGATCTTTTAACTGAACCCATCAGAAGGGTGCGTACCGATATGTCTGATCCCGACAGTATTACTGCGCTCATGCAGAAAGCGTACACCGACATTGAGAACCACCTTGGAGAGAGCGGGCGCGAAAGCACTGCCGGACTAATGATCATGGGGGGCTGGGTAGAAGCAATGTATATTGCCACACAGCTGGTTTATAATCCCGATAATCCCGACCCGCTGGTTGTACAGAAAATAGCCGAACAGAAGTATACTCTTACATCCCTGCTCAGTTTCATGAAAAACTACTACGACGATCCTGTCGTGGTCTATTACACCAAGAAACTAAAATACCTGAAGAATTATTTCGATTCATTTGAGATCTATTTCGAGAAAGGAGATCTGGAAATAGATACGCAAAAGCAGGTCCTTCGATCTTCGGGGGCTTCAAAAATGACCGTAACGGTTGAAACCCTCAATCTTATTAAGGACTATGTTTCGAGGCTCCGGACCGAAATGGTAACACCCTGAAACAGCCTCCTGCATAAATATTTGACTTATAGTAAACATTTACCTGTTTTAACAGACTATGAAACAACTAAAACCAATCCTGGTTATTTTAATCATTCTCATTTCAGCCTCGTGCACCGACAGAGAAAAAAGGTCAGGCACTTCACTGTTAAAATTAAAATCTGACAAAGAGCAGCTGGTGATTCCTGTCGATAAAGGTTTCAGCAAATATGTTTCAGCATATACCTCAGGCATAGTCACAACAGATGCTCATATTGAAATCCACCTCACCCCTGAATTTGCAGCCGTAGCCGATAAAAAACTGACTTCAGGACTGCTGAGCTTTTCACCAGCAATTAAAGGCAGGACTGAATGGGCAGATGAACAGACGATCGTGTTCATTCCCGCCGCTGTGCTTGAACCTGGAAAAACATATACGGGAGAAGTTCATCTTGCCAGACTGGGCAGGGTGGAAGAGCGTCTTAAGGTTTTCCCGTTGCGATTTCAGACTGTAAAAAAGGATTTCATTGTATCAGCAGGTCTGCCGGAGACAGTCGGGGAAAATAAAAACATGTATACCCTGCAGGGAGAGCTTACTGCATCGGATTACATAGATGCCGCAGAAACAGAGAATTACCTGAGCGCAGTAATTGATAAAAGGAAACTGGAAATAAAATGGGATCACTCCGACAGAAAGGTCCATAAATTTACCATACCCTCAATTCCCAGGTCAGATGAGAACAAGGATCTTGTTCTCGCATGGGATGGAACCCGCTCGGGAGCCGACAGAAAAGGTTCTTCTGTAATTCGCATTCCTGCCATCGGAGAGTTTTCCGTTATTGATATAAGGATCTCCAACGGAACAGATCAGAAAGCCGAGATCGCATTCTCAGATGCTGTCGATCCAACCCAGGATATTGAAGGTTTGATATACCTGGATCCAGATTATAATGTAACTCTGAACAGAAAAAATAATATTATTACTCTCATCCCGGATTACCGCATTAACGAAAGCGTCATTTTAAGAATAGAAAGTTCTCTTAGAAGCGCTGGAGGAAAGACTCTCCCTGAACCATGGTCATATAATTTAGACCTCAGTGAAGCCGATCCGGCAATTAAGCTTACCGGCAAGGGGGTGATCCTTCCTTCATCACAAAGTCTTATTTTCCCTTTCTCAGCAGCAAAACTTAAAGCTGTCGACCTGACAATAATCAAAATATTCGGTAATAACCTCCCGTGGTTCCTTCAGGAATCTGATATCAATTCAGGTTATAACATAAAACGATTCGGGCGTCCCGTATACAGGGGAAAAGTCGATCTTGCAGGGAATGCATCCCGGGCCGACGGAGCCTGGGAAATGTATTCAATAAACCTTAACGATTACATAGACGTCGAGCCGGGAGTTCTCTACAAGATAAACCTGAGCATGAGGAAATCGTATGCGATGATCGATTGCCCCATGACCGATGAAGATCTGAGGTATGAAGAAATCCTGAAGCAGGCAGAAGAGAAAAGCGACGAACTGTGGGGTAACCCCGATGTATACTTTGATGATATTTATAACGAGGCATACTACCGGATGCCTTTCATGTGGGAAGACCGGAATGATCCCTGCAAATCGGCTTATTACAGCCCCGACAAAAACGTATCCAGAAACATCCTGGCCACGAACCTGGGACTTATTGCCAAAATCGGAACGGATAACAGGATACGGGTATTGGTAAATGATCTTACCTCTGCCCTTCCTGCAGCTGAAACTTCACTGGATATTTACGACTACCAGATGCAGTTGCTGGCTTCGGGAAATACCGACAGGAATGGTTCTGCCACAATAGAGTGTGGCAGCAAGCCTTTTCTGCTGGTGGCACATAAGGGTAAAGACAACAATTACCTCAGGCTCAATGACGGTAACGCTTTGTCGATGAGCTCATTTGATGTGTCAGGAACCACGCCGGAAGAAGGATTGAAAGCTTTTATCTATGGAGAAAGGGATGTATGGAGACCCGGAGATTCAATCTTTCTTTCCGTTTTCATAAAGGACATTAAGAACAGTTTGCCGCCCGATCATCCTGTAAGATTCGAACTCTCCGACCCCCGCGGCCGGAATATTGACAACCAGATCATAAGACACGAAGGACAGAATCTTATAGTATTCAAAACCTCCACGCCCCGTGATGCTGAAACAGGAAATTATACCGCAAACATCAGGATAGGTGGTGCCCTTTTCACACACCGCATAAGGGTGGAGACCATCAAGCCAAACCGTCTTAAAATAGACCTGTCCTTTCCGGGTGAGATACTCCGGGCATTCCAGGGTCCTTCAAACGGGATGCTGAATGTAAAATGGCTGAACGGATCCCTTGCAAAAAATCTTAACGCATCGGTTGAATACATCCTGAAACATACTAAAACAGAATTTGAACATTACAGTCAGTACGTTTTCGACGATCCCGTTACTGAGTACTATTCTGAAACAGTTAACATCTTCAATGAGGCTATCGACGAAAAAGGAACCGCACTTATTAAGTTCGATCCGGGACGTCAGTCTTCAGCGCCCGGTATGCTCAATGCCGTATTTACCAGCAGGGTGCGCGAAAAAGGAGGGGATGAAAGTGTTGCAAGGTCGGTAATGAAATATGCTCCTTATCCTGTCTTCGTCGGAATTAACCTGCCCGGTATCAGTAACAGCAACAGAATGCTGTACACTGATACTGATAACGAGGTCAGGATCGTAACCCTCAATGAAACAGGAATCCCTGTCAGAGCAAATGTGGAACTCTCAGTATATAAACTGTCCTACAGATGGTGGTGGGAATCCGACAATGAGAATCTGGCATGGTATATTTCCGGAAGAAGCCACAAACCATTGGTCTCAAAGAGTCTCACAACGTCAGACAAGGGAGAAGGAAGTATTTCTTTTAAAATACCCCGAAACGAATGGGGCCGTTATCTTATCAGAGCTGTTACACGGGAAGGACATGCATCCGGGAAAATCATACTTGTCGACTGGCCATGGGAATACGGGATGAAAAGTAATGCCGACGGAGCCACCCTTCTTTCGATAAGCACCAACAGGGAAAAATATACCCCGGGCGAGGATATCAGCATAACCTTTCCATCGATGGAAAATGCCACAGCTATCGTCACTATTGAAAATTCCACAGAAATATTAGATGAGATCAGGCTTTCAACATCAGCAGGCACAACAGAAGTCAGCATTAAAGCAACACCTGAAATGGCACCTAATGTCTATGCCTGTGTTTCAGTTATCCAGCCTCACAGCCAGACTATAAACGATATGCCCGTAAGACTTTACGGAGTTGTTCCGGTAATGGTCGAAAATCCGGAAAGTCGCATTAATCCTGAGATATCGGTGCCGGACGAGATCCGGTCGCAGAAGCCTTTTGAGATCAGTATAACTGAAGGGTCCGGGAAAGAAATGACTTATACCCTGGCCATCGTCGATGAGGGCTTGCTTGACATTACGGGTTTCAGGACTCCCGATCCGTGGAATTATTTCTTTGCACGAGAGGCACTGGGCGTCCAGACATGGGATATGTACGATAATGTCCTCGGAGCTTTCGGAGGAACTCTCGACAGAATTCTTGCTGTCGGCGGTGATGAAGCTCTGACAGATATAACATCGGGCAAAGCTCAGAGATTCGTTCCGGTAGTAAAATTCTCCGGCCCCTTTACCCTGAGGGACGGAAAAACAAATGTCCACAGCGTAACTCTTCCCCAGTACACAGGATCGGTCAGGACCATGGTTGTTGCCGGCAATGACGGGGCTTACGGATATGCTGAAACAGCAGTGACAGTCAGAGATCCCCTGATGGTACTGGCAACAGCTCCCAGAGTAATAAGTCCGGGAGAAAAAGCGTCTCTTCCAGTAACAGTTTTCGTTAATAATGAGAATATTAATGAAATTTCTGTCAGGGCTGAAGGCAATGATCTTGTACGTTTTGAAAAAAATACTCTTACACTTAATGCAGGAGGCACCGGTGAATATGATGCAGAATTTATTTTCGAAGCCGCCCGCAGAACAGGAACAGGCAAAATAAAAATAACTGCAGGTTCAGGAGTGGAATCTGCTTCCTATGACCTCGAATTAAATGTCAGAAGTCCAAATCCACATGAAATACGGTCAGAACTTAAAATTTTGAATCAGGGAGAGAAATGGATTACTTCATTCACACCTTTTGGTATTGAAGGATCAAATTCTGCTGTTCTTCAGATATCGGGGCTACCCTCCGTAAACCTGGAAAAGAGACTGGATTATCTTATCACTTATCCATACGGTTGCACTGAACAGATGACCTCTGCGGCTTTTCCTCAAATCTGGCTGAAAGACCTGTATAAGAGTGATCCGACAGTAGCATCCGAAGCGGCCCTGAACATAAAAGGGGCTTTAAGGGAAATAGCGTCACGACAAATTCAAAACGGGGGAATACTTCCCTGGCCGGGGCATTACCAGCCTGATAACTGGATAACCTCCTATGCCGGACATTTTATGATAGAAGCTGAAAAGAAGGGATATGTACTTTTGCCGGGAGTATTTGAAAAATGGATCAGCTACCAGGAAAAAACTGCCCGTGAATGGAGGTCTGATCCGGCACACCACTATTCTGCAACCGACCAGGCCTACCGCCTTTTCACACTTGCCCTTGCCGGTTCACCCGACAGGGGAGCCATGAACAGGCTCAGAGAATCAGGTAATATGCCTGCATCTGCAAGATGGCTGCTGGCAGCAGCATTTGCAACAACAGGAAGACCTGAGGCCGCTTCAGAATTGCTTGACATAAGAAATACAGAAAGTGAACCTGACTCCTATCCTTACTTTTATGGAAGCGAGCTTCGCGATAAGGCAATAGTGCTGTATACCCTTCTGCTTTTAAAAAATAACGAACAGACCCTGCCTGTGCTGAACCAGATCTGTGAAAGTCTTAACAGAGAAACATGGTTCAGTACTCATTCTGTCGCCTGGGCTCTTTTTTCGTATATGAAATGGACTGAAATTATACCTGCCGGTGACAGCAAAGCCCTAAAGTTAAGTGTCAGTATTAACGGGAACACTAAAGATATTACGGCAGGCGCTGATGAGGCATGGAAAACCGTGATTGACCTTATTCCCGGTAACAACACAATGACAATCGGGAACAATTCCGGGAATCCTGCTTATTTAAGTCTTGTAAGAAAAGGCATACCGGCAACAACCGACAGTGCAGTTGAGGAGAAAGGCATCTCCATGAAAGCACGTTATACAGATATGGAGATGAACCCGGTTGACCAGAAAGATCTTCCTCATGGAACAGATTTCATGATGATAGTCAGCGTTACCAACACCTCAATGACCAGACTGTCAAACCTTGCACTTACACAAATGGTAGCTTCGGGATGGGAGATCAGGAATACAAGGCTTTTTGAATCGGATTTCGGAATTAAGGAGAGTCCGTATGAATACCGCGATATCCGTGATGACCGCCTGATTACATTCTTCTCATTAACTCCCGGAGAGACGAAAACATTTCCGGTAATTCTGAATGCAGCATATAAAGGAGAATATCTTCAACCTTCAATTTGGTGCGAAGCCATGTATGCCGATAATTTCTATGCAAGAATACCAGGAACAATGGTTAAAGTGAGCGGGGAATAAATTGAAAAGCGCTGTAAAAAAGACAATTCTGGCAATCACTGTAGTGGTTACTGCTGCTGTTCTGCTTGCTCCTGCACCCCGTTTCAGGAAACCTCTTTCGACCGTTGTCGAAGCCGGCGACGGCTCTCTTCTCGGAGCCAGGATCGCCGGTGACGGACAATGGCGGTTTCCTCAGGGAGATAAGGTCCCTGCGAAATTTGAAAAAGCCCTGCTTATATCGGAAGACCGCTTCTTTTATTACCACCCCGGAATAAATCCCGGTTCAATACTAAAAGCTCTTATCCTGAATATTAAGGCCGGGCATATAGTCAGCGGAGGCAGTACCATAACAATGCAGGTGGCACGCATGTCAGGAGGAAACATTGAACGTACATATCCGGCTAAGACAATTGAGATGCTTTCGGCACTAAAGCTGGAACTCTTAACCTCAAAGGAAAAAATATTGAAAATGTACGTCGCCAATGCACCCTTCGGTGGCAATACGGTGGGGTTGGAGGCAGCTTCGTGGCGTTACACCGGTAAACCTCCCGGGAATCTGACCTGGGCAGAAGCAGCATCGCTGGCAGTACTCCCAAACTCTCCTGGTCTGATATTCCCGGGAAGGAATCAGGACAGTTTCAGAGCTAAAAGAGATGCCCTCCTAAGAAAACTTTACAAATTCAAAATCATCGACTCTCTGACTTTAAGCCTTGCCATTGATGAACCTCTCCCCGGTGAGCCTCTGCCGCTTCCATCAGTAGCGCCACATCTTACAGATCATTTTTATCTTACAAGAAAGGGAGAAATCATCAGAACCACCATCGATCACCGGATACAGGAACAAGTAAACGAAATACTGGAAAGACACCAGAAAGAGCTGGAAGGAAATTTCATTAATAATCTTGCCTGTCTGGTGGTAAGTGTCGAAACAGGAAGAGTGCTTGCCTATGCTGGTAACAGCAAAGGCAGTCAGAATGACGAATATGAAAGGGATGTGGACATGATCAGAGCCAAACGCAGCACCGGAAGCATCCTGAAACCTTTTCTATACGCCGGCATGCAACATTCGGGTGAACTCTTGCCAAATACCATTGTCCCTGATATCCCCACTCGCTTTCCCAGCTTTACCCCTGAGAATTTCGACCACACATACAGGGGAGCTGTGACTGCCTCAGGAGCTCTCGCACAGTCGCTGAACATCCCGGCCGTCAAGATGCTGCGGCAATATACTCCCATGCGTTTCCTGGAATTGCTCCGGCAGGCTGGTTTATCTACTTTTGATAAAGAAGCAGGCCACTATGGCCTGTCTCTAATACTGGGCGGGGGTGAAACTACACTATGGGAGCTTACAGGAGCTTATGCCTCCCTTTCAAGGGTGCTTAACCACTATAACCATGAAAATAAATATTTCACCGGCGATTATCATCCTCCCGTGCTCGTTGATGAAGGAAATGACAACCCGGACAAAATTGAAGATCCTTATCCTCTTCTGAGTGCTTCTTCTATATGGCTGACGTTCAACGCTCTGTTAAAAGTCAACAGACCTTCAAATGAAGCCGGCTGGCAATATTTCTCCTCGTCACGTTCCCTAGCATGGAAGACGGGAACCAGCTATGGATTCCGTGATGCCTGGGCTGTCGGAACCACACCTGAATATGTCATAGGAGTCTGGGCCGGTAATGCCGACGGTGAAGGCAGACCCGGACTTACAGGTATCTCTGCCGCAGCACCCGTGCTGTTCGACCTGATAAACATTATGGAACCATCTGGCTGGTTCACCGAACCTATGGAAGACCTGACCACGATAAAAGTTTGCAGAACAAGCGGATACAGAGCAGGTCCCTACTGCAGCGAGACGGATGACATACCTGCCTGTGTTGAAGGACTGAAGAGCGGAATATGCCCCTATCATCAGATTGTTCATCTCAACAGCACAATGACAAGACAGGTGTCGGCAGATTGTGCTTCTCCTTCTGAAATAAAAAATGTACCATGGTTTGTACTTCCCCCTGCGATGGAACATTTTTACAGGTTAAAACACCCTGAATATAAAGTCGTACCGCCGGTTGCAGAAGGGTGTCTGCCCGGGAAGGGTGTACCTGTGATGGAATTTATATACCCTTCTGACGGAGCAAAGATCTTTATCCCGCGCGACCACACAGGAGATTTTACAAGAATAATTATTGAAGTTGCCCATCGCAATCCTTCCAAAAAACTTTTCTGGCATCTCGACGAAAATTATTCCGGAACAACCCGGCATATACACCAGAAAGAGCTCACGGCAGACACTGGTGATCATATCCTGACCGTTGTCGATGAAGACGGAAATACAATAAAATGCAGCTTTACCATTACAGGTGAATACAAGTGATCTCCTGCATTAATACCATGCATTTTTCATTTCTTTCCATAATCTTTGTAACCTTTATATAAAAAACGGATATGGAAATTTTCCCAGTTGTCGATGAAAACGGCATCGAGATCTTCAGTGCACCCAGAAATATCTGTCATGATGGTAAAAGCAAATTGCTACATCCTGTCGTCCACCTCCACCTTTTCAATGAAAAAGGAGATCTCTATCTTCAGAAAAGAGCCTTGTCCAAAGATCTTCTTCCCGGAAAATGGGATACGGCGGTAGGTGGTCACATGAAGCCCGGAGAAAGTCCCGGAGAGGCTCTCATCAGGGAAGCTGAAGAAGAACTTGGACTTAAAAATTTTAAGTTCAGACTTGAAAAGAAATATATCTGGGAGTCTCCCCTGGAGAGAGAATTTGTATATTCATATTCAGGTACTTCCGATGAGACTCCTGCCATCAATCCCGAAGAGGTCGAAGAAGGAAGATTCTGGAAAACCGAAGAAATAAAGATGAAAATCGGCAGCGGTATCTTCACTCCCAATTTTGAAAAAGAATTCAAAGAGCTTTATTATATGACTATCAGGAATGATTAATAATGTATCCAAAGACGCTTGAAAATCAATTGTTTTACCCCATCCCCAGGGGGAGTCAATTGATTTTCTTCGCTCCCCCCGGGGTCGGGGTAAACGAAGAACCGGAGCGAAGCGGAGCTCGACGAAGTCAAAATCAATGGAGTTTTATGTACGATTCCTGACACTCATACTTTATTATTATCTTTGATCAAATCCGCCGCTTATGAAAATGACAGTTAAAATACTCGTCCTCCGGTCCGAAGTGGAAGCACGACTTTTATCCGGCCTTCTTGAGCAGAGAAACATCCCTCATATGCTTAAGTCATTTCACGATTCAGCCTATGACGGTGTATGGCAGACCGACACATCATGGGGTGCCCTGTATTCCTATAATGAGTACAAGGATGATATCACCAGGATTTATGACGAGATGTCGCTTCCAGAAAACCTCAGCGAAGATGTCTGATCACATTCAAATTATCTTTTTCAGACATTAATTTCCACATACGATTTCACTTCAGAAACACGAAAGAGAAAATGATTGATCCGAAAATCAGGAAACCACTTGATAAACTCTTTTCTGCAGCTGTTTTTAAAGCTCACATTCTTCCACTCATTACCAGCAAATATCTATATATTGGTCTTATTACCCTTGCAACAGGGGCGATTCTGAATTTCGCATCGCAGACATATCTTCATAATTACATGATAGAGGGCAAAACCCTTCCCATGCTTTCAGACCTGATCCTTGATAATCTTCCTGTAATTGACCTTTCCCTGATATATGATATTTTCTGCCTTGTAATTTTTGCCATTGTGTTTATTTACATTATACACCGGAAAAAATATAACACAGTGCCTTATATTATCTTTCTTTGCGGCATTTTCTTTATTATAAGGGGTATATTCATTATCCTGACACCTTTTGGAAATCCACCCCAGTTTGAGGGATCAGATCCCCTCTTCAACGGATTTTCAAAATATGAACTGGGTGTTTATCCCTCAGGGCATGTGGGCAACTCATTTCTTCTGCTGCTGCTTGTGAAAGACAGAATTTACAGGAACCTGTTGTGGTTTTGTGTTTTGGTCATAGTGGTGACTCTTTTCATCTCACACGGCCATTACAGCATAGATATATTCTCCGGTTTCTTTTTCGCTTACGCAATAAAATCTTTCGGAGAAAAACATCTTACCATGTTCATTCTGAAAAACCAGGACCGGAATTTTAATTAATTTCTTCTATTATTACAAAAAAATCAATCCGTCTATGAAAACACGCTTAATTTTTATGTCGGCACTGCTGATCGGTTGCGGAGTTCTTTTCTCACAGACCGAGCCTCAGCCCGAATCTGCTGAAGTGATATTGAACCGGGCTTACAAACAGGCTGCCAGGGAAAAGAAAAATGTCTTTGTGAGCTTTCATGCCTCATGGTGCGGATGGTGTAAAAAGCTTGATGCTTCAATAAATGATCCTTCCTGCAGTGAATATTTCAATAATAATTTTGTTTTTGTTCACCTTACCGTTCTCGAATCGAAGGATAAGAAAAACCTCGAGAATCCAGGAGCTCCCGAAATGTACAGCAAATATTCGGGAGGAAAAGCAGGAATACCTTTTTTCCTCATCTTTGATAAAAAAGGAAAGCTCCTTGCCGATTCCTTCATCAGGAAACCGGGAGATGACCCTGAAAAACCAGGACAGAATGTCGGTTGTCCTGCAACAGATGATGAAATTTCCGCTTTTGTCGAAATACTTAAAAAAACTTCAAATATCGGCGATAACGACATTAAAGCTATTCAGGAAAGATTCAGTAAAAACAGGAACTGATCTTTTTCTGATTTTTCTACATATTATTTCTGATCCTTCCCTCGGGTAATTGCAATAACCTGCCGGTAATCTGATCTTTTACTGTCAACAATTACCTTAAAGTCTTGTTGTACTAACAGATTAATTTATTATAAGACTATCAGGAATGATTAAAAATGTATCCAAAGACGCTTGAAAATCAATTGTTTTACCCCATCCCCAGGGGGAGTCAATTGATTTTCTTCGCTCCCCCTGGGGCCGGGGTAAACGAAGAACCGGAGCGAAGCGGAGCTCGACGAAGTCAAAATCAATGGAGTTTTATGTACGATTCCTTACACTCATAATTTATTATAAGATGAATAACGCAATTTACAATTTCAGGGAACCTAAAAATGAGCCTGTTCTGACATATGCACCCGGAACAGATGAACGCCGGAAAATATCAGAAGAGATTGACAGGCAGTACAACAGCATTATTGAGATACCTCTAATTATAGGAGGAAAGGAGATACGTACAGGTAAAACAGGAAAAGTCGTTATGCCTTCCGATCACCATCATGTCCTCGCCACTTATCACATGGCAGGTGAAAAGGAAGTTGAGATGGCAGTAAATGCTGCTCTTAAAGCCAAAAACTCCTGGATGAACCTTGCCTGGATGGAAAGAGCAGCCATAATGATCAGGGCGGCTGAGCTGCTCTCCAAAAAATACAGGTATCTTCTCAATGCAGCCACTATGCTCGGGCAGGGAAAGAATATTTATCAGGCTGAAATAGATTCTGCGTGTGAAACAATTGATTATCTGAGGTTCAATTCATATTTCGCTTCGATGATCTATTCTGAACAACCCCTTTCAGACGGGCAGGCCATAAACCGTCTTGAATACAGGCCTCTGGAAGGATTTGTCTATACAATCAGCCCCTTTAACTTCACGGCAATCGCTTCAAACCTGAACACCAGTGTTGTACTGATGGGAAACACGACTGTCTGGAAACCGGCCACAACAGCTCTTCTTTCCAGTTACTATTTCATGAAGATACTTAAGGAAGCCGGACTGCCTGATGGTGTTATCAACTTTGTTCCGGGTTCGGGAGCATTGATCAGCAGTGTGGTATTAAATAATGCTGATCTCGCCGGAATTCATTTCACAGGTTCCAATGCGACACTTAATACTCTGTGGAGGCAGGTAAGTGAAAACCTTGAACTCTACAAATCATATCCAAGGATCGTTGGAGAAACAGGAGGTAAAGACTTTATTTTTGCACACAACTCTGCAAATCCGGTGGAACTTGCTTCCTCAATAGTAAGAGGGGCTTTCGAATACCAGGGACAAAAATGTTCGGCTGCCTCTCGTGCCTATATTCCCGGTTCATTGTGGGAGTCCACTAAAAATGAGCTTCTTGAAATGCTCGCTGAAGCCGGGATGGGAAGTGAAAGAGATTTCAACAACGTAATAAACGCTGTAATCGATGAGCCTGCTTTCGACCGGATAATGTCCTATATCGAACTTGCCCGTTCGTCAGAAAATGCCCGGATAATTGCAGGAGGAAAAGGAGACAAGTCACATGGTTATTTTATAGAACCGACGGTCATTGTCACGACCGATCCCCGGTTCAGGACCATGGAAGATGAGATCTTCGGTCCTGTAATGACAATATATGTCTATGAAGATGAAAAATATTCCGAAACGCTCAGGTTGTGTGATGAGACTTCTCCGTACGGACTTACGGGCTCAATTTTCAGCAATGACAAATATGCCATGATCGAGGCCTGCCGGACATTAAGGTATGCTGCCGGCAACTTCTACATTAACGATAAGCCTACCGGGGCAATGGTAGGGCAACAGCCTTTCGGCGGGGCCAGGGCATCCGGAACAAACGACAAAGCCGGCAGCCACCTGAATCTCTTAAGATGGGTAAGCCCGAGAACCATCAAGGAGACCTTCCTGCCAACAACCGATTTCAGATATCCTTTCATGGATGAAAAGAAATAAATGACAAAATCTGTCTGCCTGATTAAGTATTCTTGAAATAACCGGATTATTTTATCATCTTCGCAATTGATTTTCAAAAGGGAAGGGTAATCTTGGTTTAATGGATTCAAAGCCTGTTAAAAGGTCATTATTTATTCTCAATCCGGCAGCGGGCATTATGCCCGTGAAGCTGATCCTTACCGCTGAACTGAGACGGCGACGCAATGAACTTGCAACCTTTAAATCTCTCAGCATCGACGAATCAGGTACACGTATCAGAACATCATTCGATGAATATGATTACTTCGTTGCTGCAGGAGGTGACGGGACAGTGAGAACAGTGGCATCGCAGCTCGTTGGAACCGATAAAGTCCTTGGAGTGCTGCCGATGGGCTCAGGAAACGGGTTTGCACGCGAGTTCGGATTCAAACCCAATATCCCCTCATTGCTGAAGGACATTAATAAATCAAAGACCCTCACCGTTGATGTGATAATATTGAATGACCTTCTCTGCCTTAACGCTGCAGGCATCGGGCTTGACAGTTTTGTCGCCCATTCGTTTGACAAGCTGGGTACCAGAGGCCTGTGGTCATATGCTTATGTCACATTCAGGAATTTCATCAGGCTCAAACCGGTGCATGTGAAGCTTTTACTTCATGAAGAGACAATCGAGGAAGATCTTTTTGTATTGACGATTGCAAATACACGTCAGTTTGGAAACAATGCGTATATAGCACCTGATGCAAAACCCAACGACGGTATCGTCGACATTGTTCTGATCAGGCCCTTCCCCAAAATAAAGGGGCCTCTTCTTATATTCAGACTTTTCAGAGGGACTCTGAATAAATCCAGATATGTCAGATATATCAAAACTGACAAACCTTTTTCCATCCTGACAGAAGAAAAGAAATTTCATATCGACGGAGAACCGGTTGTTTTCGGGGGTGAAGTGAAAGTCAGCCTGAAAAGAGACGCCCTGTCAGTTCTGAGAACAATGAGAAACAGATTCATCAGTTAATCCGCAAAAAATTATTCAGATTCCTGGTGTTTTAAAACTCCGGCAAAGTTATTTTTCAACCGATTGTCCGGTATTTATATTTTCCGTAATTTGCAGGTAAATAAATTGTATGCATCATGAAAAAAGAGCTTGTGCTTAATTTACTGGCTGTATCAGCCCTGCTGTTTTCAGTGTGTTCCTGTGCTCCGCAGCATAACACCCTCAGTTCCAAAGAGAAGAAAGAAGGTTGGGTACTTCTTTTTAACGGAAAGGATTTTACAGGCTGGCGCCAGTGTAACGGAACTGCAATGCCCTTAAACTGGACAATCGATGATGATGCAATGAAAGTGTTTACCGGCGAAGGCAAAAATCCAGGTCAGGGATCGGGCGGCGACATTTTGTACCATTTAAAAAAGTACGGCAACTTTGAATTGTCTCTCGACTGGAAAGTGGCTGAAAAAGGAAACTCGGGAATCTTCTACTATGTCAGGGAAGAAGCCGGGAAACCAATTTATTACGCGTCCCCCGAAGTTCAGGTGCTCGACAATGTAAATGCAACCGACAACAAGGTCGACAGCCATCTTGCAGGATCTTTGTACGATATGGTTGCTGCTGATCCTGCAACTGTGAATCCTTCTGGAGAATGGAACAATATTGTGATCAGGGTTAATAACGGCAGTGCAACACATGTTCAGAACGGCATTAAGGTAGTGGAGTATACCTTGTGGACTCCCGAATGGGATACTCTGGTTGCCAACAGTAAATTCAGAAATTTCCCCGGTTTTACAGAAGGGATTTCACATGAGGGTTACATTGGTTTGCAGGACCACGGATATGAAATATGGTTCAGAAATATTAAGATCAGAGAATTATAGCTGATTTTTTAAGAATCCGGGAATCAACTTCAGTTTCGGATTGTCTTTAACAATAAAACCGGTACCTGAAAAATGAAAAGGACAGTTTTAATAACTATCGCGGTCGTTGTTGGTGCAACAATCGTTCTTCTGATAATCAACAGGATATTCTCAAAAAAAGATGACCTCAATATCTTTGCTGAAGCAACAGAAGGTATCTTTGAGATAACCGTATCAAATGCAGGCGAATTGCTGGCCGAGAATTCGACTGACATATACGGTCCCCAGCTTGTTGAATCTTCCGAAGAACAACAAGGCGGAAACCAGCAAAGAGGAGGAGGTCAGAGAGGCGGAGGCGGTGGCGGCGGACGTTCCGGTGGAATGGGCGGCGGCAGCCATGGCGGCGATTTTCACATGATGGATTTCAAGATAACCGATATCGTTGCTGAAGGAACAATAGTAAAAAAAGGTGACTATGTTGCCCAGCTCGACAGAACAAATTATCAGAACACCCTTACCGACGCACGCGAATCCCTTAAAACACTTCAGGAAAACCTTGAACTTAAAATCCTTGACACTGCTATGTCGCTGACCAGTCTCAGGGATGAGATCAAAAACCAGAGATATGCCGTAGAGGAGGCAGCAATAGACCTTGAACAGTCAAAATATGAACCCCCGGCCGTTAAAAGAAAAGCCGAAACAAAACTGAACACACAGCAAAGAGCTCTTGAACAGCTGCTTCAGTCTTACAATCTCAGGAAAACACAGATAGCCACTGATATCAGATCTCAGAAGCTCGCTCTTGAAGATCAGGAGTTGCTGGTTCAAAATCTTGAAAATTTCCTTGCCCAGTTTACTGTCAGGGCTCCGTCTGACGGAATGATAATCTATAAAAAAGACAGGCTGGGAAACAAAAGAAAAGCAGGGTCATCGATAAATCCTTTCGATAATGTGATCGCTACCTTGCCCGATCTTAATTCCATGCTTTCCAAAATGTACGTAAGCGAGATCGAAGTCAATAAAATAAACCTGGGGCTCAAAGTGCATATCACTGTCGATGCCCTGGCCGATAAATCATATACAGGAACCGTAATAAGCGTTGCAAACGTGGGAGAACAGCTTCCAAATTCCAATTCTAAAATGTTTGAGGTAATAATTAAGGTCGACGGATTTGATCCTGTTCTCCGCCCGGCTATGACAACATGGAACAAGATCGTTCTTAAAACCATTCCAATGGCTGTTTATGTTCCTCTCGACTGTGTTCACACCGGCTCCGACAGCATAACTTATGTCTATAAGAAGAACAAAACAAAACAGATAGTTGTTCTGGGTGAGTTTAACGACAAGCACGTTATAATTAAAGAAGGTCTTGAACCGGGAACCCCGGTTTTCACGATTGAACCTGAAGATGCTGAAGAATTCCGGGTAACAGGAAAAGATCTTATTACCCTGAGCAAAGGTTCCTGATCAGACATCCGGTTTATATCATACATAATTACTTTTTCTGAAGCTTTCTTTTTGGTTTTTAGCTTTTAAAGGATTATTTTTGATTGTGCTTAACTATAGTGTTAACAAACCTGAAAAGCTATGAAACTAAAATTTTTATTGCCTCTGCTTATCCTGGCAGCAGCTCTGGTATTCCCCGGGTGCAAAAAGGGTCCTGAAAAACTTATCGCCAAAACCTGGAAAGTGACTAATGTCATGACAAAAGGCACCATCCAGGATTCTGTTTTTACGGTTCTGAAAAATCAGCTGATGAATGCCGAGATGACATTCAGTGAAAATAAGTACACGATGACTTCGGGTGGGAACGCGATAGAGCATGGAACATATTCTGTCGTAAACGATATTGTCACTGTTACAACTGAAGAAGGGATGAATATGAATGCAGTGGTGACAAAAGAGACTCTTACCCTCGACACACCTGATTTCATGACCACTTTGCAGCCAAAGTAATTTTAACCCTCTAATAATAAGCAAAGTCATGGGACTATTTGATAAACTGTCAAAAGCCGTTACGACGGCAAAAGAAAAAACTGATTACAATACACTGGTCACAGCATCCGGAATAAAAGCGACGGACCTCAAATATTCAATGTCCACGGATGGCATTCTGACTGTTTCGGGTATTGTAGCCGACGGAGCTACGCGCGAAGCCATAGTTGCTGCACTGAAAAAGGCAGAGGGAGTGAAAGAGGTCAAAAGCCTGCTTGAGGCTGAAGATCTGACGGAAAAAAGGATAATGATGAAGGTCGTTACCCGAAGCTCCAATCTTAACATTCGCAAAGGACCCGGAACAGAATTTGATATAGTCGGAAAAGCTGCACATCATTCCAATGTTCAGCTTTTAAAGAAAACGTATCCTAAATGGTATTTAATAAAGTCTGAAAACGGAATTGAAGGCTACTGTTCGACCGACTACCTGGCCCAGGTTTAATTCACTGCGAGTGCCGTAGTGAACGCATAAAAAAGAGAGAGAATGTTTGCTTACACATTCTCTCTCAGTGTGGGTTGTACTGGATTCGAACCAGTGACCCCTACCCTGTCAAGGTAATGCTCTAAACCAACTGAGCTAACAACCCTTACCTGCGCGTAAAAATAATAAAATATTATTTCCCTGCTATCTTTATCATCCTCCCGGCACTAACTTTATCGGTCAGCTCCATATTGTTCAGCAGAGCCATCTCTTCCATCCTTGCCTGGCTGACACCCAGCGCCGAGAAGGCAGAAGACAATGTCCCGGACCTCGGAACAGCCTTAACGATTATCTTCTCCGGAGTCACATTTATCCTCGCAGGATCGGTTAGCCTGGCAAAGCTGCCCATAGTTGCCGAAAAAGCATTGGTGTAGGTTGAAAAGTTCGGCTCCGCAGAGACACCATGGAAGACATATATCAGGTTGTTGTAACTGATGAAATATGACATCACAACATTTACCGACTGAGCCCCGGTATTCTGGTCAGTTACGGTCTGGCTCGACAGTGTTGCCAAAGCAGGAAGTCCGTTTACCGTCAGATCCCTGCTGTCGCTAAGGGTTAGACCAAACTGAGCCAGAGCTGTGTCGGCAGCAGCTTTCAGTGTCTTCTGTTGCGCAAGCATGAACACTATCAGCGCATTCCCGTCGGAAGGGGCCATGGTAACCTGCATTGGTGAGTTCTGAAACTGCCATGCAGTGGGATAGGTGAACTGGAATTTCAACTCCGGATGAAAAAAAGTCGACCCCGCAACATAACCCTGCCTGGGATCTTCTCCATAAACAAGTCCGTTAATAAGTTTCAGATACCCGTCGTGGTTCACGGTATATTGCTGAAGCCTCAGGCTGTCCTGCCACCATTGTGCATTTTTATAAACAGTGTTGTAACGATCACCCGGATCGGGATGTGTGGACAGGAAAGTAGGAACTCCACCCTCGCTTTCGGAAAGCTGCATCTTATATAACACCTTGAAGAATTCAGCCATCTGCTTTGCATCATAACCCAGCAACGAGGAATACTGAACTCCCAGACGGTCAGCCTGACGTTCGTCGTCGCGGCTGAACTTCAGGAAGAGAAGCTGCATGCCCTGCATTGCATAGTCGGCATACTGAGCCAGCCTCTCTGATGCTATCATACTGCCTATCAGTACCAGCTGCCCAAGCATCTGTTTGGTTTGCTGGCTTGCCGAATGACGTGCAGTAATATGCCCCATCTCATGTCCGATCACACCCGCCAGCTCGGCTTCGCTGTTAAGCTGCGCAAGAATACCACGGGTAAGGTAAATATAGCCTCCGGGTACTGCAAATGCGTTTACAACAGGCGAATCCAACACCTTGATATGATACTGTAAACCAGGCCGGTGCGATATTTTACCCATTCGGGTACCCTGCTCCTGAACAAAGGAAGCAAGTGCGGGATTCTCATAGAGACCAAAAGTCGACAGAACCTGGGGATCATAAGAGGCTCCAAGAGCGACCTCCTGGTCTTCCGACATAAGCATGATCTGTCTTTTCCCCGTTACCGGATTGATGGCACAGGATACGATCAGCAGTATAACTGAAAGAACTGCTGCCAGCGTAAAAAAGATTTTATACTTTTTCATTTCAGTATTATTAATTTACAACTATTCTATAAATCAGAAACGACCAGAACCGGTGACTGACCGGGAGCACAAAGAATCTTATGCTAAAATAGAGAATTTATGTGCAACTTCCAACAAAGAAAGTACCGGCCAATCTTTTAAATCTCTATATTTCAAGTTTACCATCAAGAACTATTGCAAGTACAGTAAGGTACTCATCTATAACAGTGTCCGGGACATCAATGAACACCAGTCCTGCATTGCTGCTCCAGTAAGGTTTCAGGTACATTTTCCAGGATAATTTGGTACCATTGCCAACAACGTAGATTCTGTTTATTTCATTCCGGACACCGGCCAGCATTATCTCTCCCCCCGGATTTCCTCTGAAAAAAAGGTAAAGCATAGTGCTGTCGTCACTTATGGTGGAAGGACCATGAAAGCACCCTGCAGGTAATCCGGCTCTTGTGCCATAAATGGCTTCCGCATGTTTTGATGTCCATTTCCCAAGTTCTTTAAGTATCCTCACCTGCTCCTCAG